>Ga0265301_10000735_pt1 | contig 45047 bp, 82 predicted proteins | sample AusTroGonzalo_MG_2_FD_193488 | JGI IMG/M metagenome (GOLD analysis project Ga0265301, IMG submission 193488) | Bovine rumen microbial communities from tropical cattle in Woodstock, Queensland, Australia - Gonzalo_04 | ecosystem: Host-associated > Mammals > Digestive system > Stomach > Rumen ...
TTCTATCCATTCCGTTTTTACTATATCATATTCTTTACTCTCATTTCACTCTCATTTTGTGAATTTTTTTTGTTTTTTATTAAATTATTCAATAATTAACTCTTTTTCATTTATAACAACTCTTTTTGTTTTTTTGAATATATTTTAGAGAGTAAAAAAACCCCTATATATAGATTAATTATAGTGTAGGGGTATCACTAACGCTCGTTAACAATACAAAAAAACGTTATTAAATAACAATAAAAGAACATTATTCTTTTAATAAATAACAAGTAAAAGAAAAATAAAAATAAATTAAAAATAAACTATCAATCAATTATTATTTTTATGCTATGAAGATTAAAAATCTTCTCTTAGTTTTTATCCATTAAAAAAATACTAATTAAAAAGAAATATAATAAAAAAAAGTAAATACAGATCACAAGTAAAAAAAAATAATATCTCCATATTTTAGAGATAAAATACAATAATTATAATACGATAAAACAATGTAAAAATAATGTAAAAAAATTAAAAAAAATGATAAAAAAGTATTGTATTTTTTCAATAAATATGATACAATATTATTGTAAAGATTAAGGAAGGAGGAAAAAAGAGAACATGAAAAAATACAGATTAAAAGCACAATATCAAATAACAATCTATTTATTAATATTATTTATACTATTATATTTAATGACAATATACGAGAAAATAACGATATTAATAGTTATATATTATATAATAGCTTATAAGTTAATAAGTAGAATAAACAACACGCTAAGAAGCACAAAAAAAAGAAGATCACCGCACAACGTCCAAAAGTTTGGGATCTTCTAACAAATAAACGCCAACAAATAAAAGCAATTAAAAAATAATATACTTTTTTGATTGACATTTTAAAGTATATAATAAAAAAATAAAATTGTCAAGAGTAAATTAATATTTTAAAAGATAAGGAAGGTTTTAAAAATGGAAATATTAAAAAAGAAAATAAATAAAATAGAATATCAATTTAATTGTAAAACATTTGACAATCGCTATTCATGGGGGCATAAAGTGCAATTCATAGTTAACAATAGAATTGTAACAGAAAATAAAGTTATATACTACAATAGAACATGGGAAAGCTTCAAATATCAAACGGCAATCAATGGAGCAATCAATCTTTATTATAACAACTTGTTTGATAACTTTATAACAGAATATAAAGAAAAAAACAATATTAAAAAGCTAAAAAAAGAAATAAAAGAACAATTACAAAAAGAGTTTAACAAACAAGATGATATTAAAAGTTTATTAAAATTAAAAAAATTAGTAAAAGATTCTAATAATACAAATAATTTTAACTATCAATATATCAATGAAAGTTTTTAATAATAGGAAGGTGAAAACATGAAAAAAGAAAATAATAAAAATAAATATATAATAGAAAAAGAAAAAGCAAGAAATAAAGCTATTGAGTGGCAACTTGAATTTTCAAGTAAAAATTATTCTTATTATGATTTAATGATCCAGCAAGAAAAATTTTACAAGATAGCTAAAAGATGCGGATTAATTAAAGAGTTTAGAGAAAACGGCATACTATAAGAAGGAAGGAAAAAGAAAAACATGATAAACGATTTACTAATAAATGACTGGATAAAAAACGGGGCTTCACTTGATAAAGGTTTACAACCTATCACAAAAAAAAGCGGCTTCATGGTCTCATTGCTTGGATATGAAAAGACTTTTAAAACAGAAGACACGGAAGCAATAAAAGAAAATATTTTATATTATAAAAGCTTATTAAAAAGCAATCAATTTGTCGGTATATGGCAACATGACGGCTTAATATATATTGACATTTCAAGGCATTACACGAACAAACAAGACGCAATAAGAAACGGGATAAAAAACAAACAGCTTGCTATTTATGATTTAAAAAATAATTGTGATATTTACTTAACAAAAAAAGTTTATATCATTTATAAATATAATAAAATTAAAAATGACATTTATTTTATTAATGAATATAAAAGCATAAAAGAGCTAGAAAAAGCAACAAATAAAACAAGGGATACATTAAAAAATTACATGATAAAAAGCATTGATGATCCAGTAAAAGAGCTTTTAAACAATCAATATTTAATTATTGTAGACAATGCTTTTATCAGAGATTTACAAGAAGACTAATAAAAAAATTAGTCTTTTTTTTGTTTGTTTAATTTGTTTTATCCTTGTTTTTTGGCTTTTATATGGCTTTTTATATACTTATATTATATTAATAAAACACGCTTAAAAACGGCATAAAAACGCTTTTAAACGGCATATTATAAAATGAAATAATAGAAAAACAGTAAAAAAAATATTATTAAAATAATAAATAAAATCATAAAAACGGGCTAATTATAAAAATGTAATGATATAATCGCTATGTTATTAAAAAAAGCGGATAAAAAGCAAGAAATAAAGAACAGAAAAAAGCTTATAAAATAACGTTGATGATTGATAATTTATATAAACGCAAGAAGGAAGATCCAAAAAAAAGAAAAAAGATAAAAAAAGAAATGGAGAAAAAGAAAAAAAATAAAAAAATCTTCTCTTTTAAAAAAATCTTCCTTCGCCTTCCTTATATGTATAAAATCTTCTTCCGTGCGTGCGTGTGCGTGTGAAATTGATTAAAAATCTTCTCCCGTACGTGCGTATATATGAAGAAATTAAGAAAAATATAAATTATTTTCATAAAAGCGGGTTAATTAGAGAAAACAGATGATAAAATGTTAGCGAATTGAGGTGAAAAAGCTATGACTTATCAAAAATTAGTTGATAAATGCAAAAATGCTTATAAAAAACACGATTTAGAAAATGCTTATCAATATTGGTGTGATATTCACAATAAATTATTCAATAATTTAGATAAATATGATAAATATGATGATAAAAACAGAAATAAATGCTATGAAGAGTTTTATAAATATGAAAATCAATTTACAGATCAAGAGGTTTACGACATTACTGATTATGGTAAAGAAAAATGTTATAAAGAATTAGGATATTTAGATTGGTATAAGTAAAAAAAAATATGCCCCCCTGCTTTTCTGACAATTCAAAAAGGGGGTTATAGGGTATGAAATATGGAGGTATTAAAATGGTAAATTATGAATATACAAAAATAAATAAGATACATGAGGTAAACAATGATAAGGTACATAACTTTTATTACATATATTATGGGAAAATATACAATGAAGATAAAACAAGATACAGAAAATTTAGATACGTTGAGTGGTTTGATATATTTGACGTTCAAGAGTTTTACGATAAAGATTATATAACAAAAGAAGAGATAAGAGAATATGCTTATAATTTAGCGGATCATTATTACTTAACAAGTATAAATGATTATAACGATAAAAAACATTTAAAAGAATTTTATGAATATTGTAACGATACAATCAGAAATTACAATTCAATTATTAGATAGTAGGAGGTATTATGATAAAAGTAAATAATAAAATGTATAAAAGATTCTTAGAAATTATGGACGATTACGGGGAGTTTTTGTTCGGTGATGATGAGTATTTAAAAAAACAATTAGAGGTATGTTTAAATAGTCAAGGATATTGGAGCGGTTGTTCAATCAGAGTTTACTATAATGAAGATATTAAAGACTTTACAGTAGGAAATAGGTTTTAGGAGGTATTATGAGTATTAAAGAAGATTTAGAAGAATTAAAGAAATATTGTTATAAATATATTAAAAGACAATATGGAGAAAAACAAAACTATATCAAAAAGACAAGGATCACAAAAAACGGTTTATTCCTATACGGGCATAAGGTATATGCTCCAGCTTATTGTTTATACTATGATATATTTACATTTATTAGTTGGTATGATAGCAATAATTATGAGTTTATAAATACTCTTTGTGATAACTTTGTATTAGATTGTAGAAGATTAAGAGATTGTGAGGAAAATTATGAAACAATTTAAACAAATAGTAGAAACGACTATTATTGATGAAACAGGGAAAGAAACAAAAAATACAAAAAAAACATTACATAAAATACGAACATGGGACGAATTAACAGATGAAGAAAAAGAAGAAAAAATTGAATTAAATAATGAAATGATTTATAGAGACTATCAAGATCAATTATATGAAGATTTTAAATATCAATTAGATGAAATTAGAGATGACTTTAAAGATATTACATTTGATGATATATATTTTGATAGCTCCAGTCAAGGTAGCTGGATAGACGGTATAAAGGGTTTTAAATTAAATAGAGATATTGAGGTATACGGGGAGCATTTATGGGTTGATGACGTTGATTTACATTTTAGTAAATATATCCGTGAAGACTTTGAAATATACGTTGATAACTATTATGTAGAAAGTGATAAATTGGAAAGAATTGAAAGCTCTAAAAAATATCAAGATTGGCTATCTGATAATAAAGAATATGTAAATAAATGGATAGATAGAGTAAATGAAATTAGTAAATATATGTTAGATAGAGAATATTCTTATCCATATAATATTGATGACTCAGAAGACGCTGATTGGCTAGCTAATTGGTTTGACGGTGAAGAGTTTGAAACTATTGAGGATATTGACTAGGAGGTATATATGAAATATATAGTAGAATATCAATTTACTGATACATTAGAAATTATTAGTAAAGAGTTTGACAATATTATTAAAGCTATGACTTATCAAGGTGAAATAGTAAAAAAATATAAAGGAAAGATAAATTATTGTATTTATAAATAAGGGGGTGTAGGTATGTTATACGATTTAAGTTGTCGATACGATAGTAGAAATAGCTTTTATGGAAAAGCAAGAGTAAAACAAACAAGTACAATTCAAGACAATATTTTATATACTGAGTTAGAGTTATATAGCTATGGTACATTAGTTGCTAGGATCACTAAAAATGAAGATACTTGCATGGCTACTTGCGAATATCTAGGAAAATATTCACAAACGACTACACGCCACCAAAAAGAGTTTTTCAAGCAATATGGCTTATCTGATAATGAAATAAAAGAATTATTTAAAAATGGTATTATGGAGGTTAGATAATATGGATAAATATGCTTTAATAAAAATACATGATATTGACGATATTGACTTTGACTATACTATTATAGTTGAAAAAACTGATGACTTTGAAGAAAAATATGCTGAGCTAGAAAGATTAAGTGAAAGTTATGATAATTTTCAAGAAATAGAGGACTTTATTTACGACAATTTTAATAAGCTTGGCTATGATGAAAGAGAAATTACTATATAGGAGGTATTATAATGAGATTTGATGATTTAATGATCCGATTAATAGAAAGCTATGTAAACAATGAGATTGAATATATTGAGGGGGATCTGAACGAAGAAGAACAAGAAAAATGTAAAAGTGATTTAGAGTTTTTAGATAGCTTATCAATAGAAGATTATAATAACATTTATGATAATATACAAATTAATAGTGATTTAGTAGATACGATTGATGAGACAATACATGAATATTTATATCAATATAAAAATGAAAAGAGGGATAATTAATGATAATAAAAGAATATAAAGGATATAAATATATTGTTTATTCTAATAATGATATATGTTTTAATGGTGATTTATATTTTAGCGGGGGACATGAAAATATAGAAAAACGTATTAAAAACATTATAACAAGAACAATAAATTATTATAAGTTTGATAAAGAGAAATGTAATAAAACAACATTAGAATATGCTAATTATTGGATAAATAGGATTGGAGGGATAATTAATGACAATAGAAACAATCTATAATGAGATAAAAGGAATAACAAGAGACAATGATATTAATTACATAAAGTTTGTTGAGCTAAGGGATAAATTAGAAAAAGAAATAAGAAAAAATGCTGCTTATAAAACAACAAATAAAACAAGAGTAAATGCTATTAAGAAAATTGCTAGTAAAATGGAGGATAGACTAGCTCTTACGGGATATGGTATATGCGGTGATTATAAATGCGTAACAGATAGCTACCACGCTATTATGATTAAGCAAGATGAAATGCCCCTACCCCTTGTGGCTACCGACTCTGATTTAGAAAAATTGGGGATAGATAAAAACGAATATAAAGAAAAATATGGGGAAACGGCTATAATCAATGCTACATATCCTAACTTAATGAATTGTATTACATTAGATTATGATAAAAGTAATGAGTTAACACTGGACGTTAATGATCTGATAGCATTTATTAAAACTAACAAGAAGGAAATAGCTAGAAATGACGCTTTCTATCAAATTGGGGAACAAGCTTACAATCCTATATTTGTTAAGAACGTTATAGACGTTATTGGCGAAGATTGTAAAATATATTTTCAAGGTATTAATATGCCATTATACTTTGTTAATAAAAATGAAGAAATAGGGATAGTACTGCCAGTACGCAAGTTTTAAAAGAGGGGGGCTACCCCCCTTCTAAAATAAAGGAGGAATAAAGTGAAAACGATTAAAAAAATTGAAGACTATGAAGAGTTTACAAAGCTTTATAGAAGCAATTACAAGTATGGATATTATGGTAATAAACCTATTACAGATGAAAAAAGAAAAGAATTAGAACAAAAAGATAACATTAATAATTTCAAAAGATATTCTATATATATGTTTGAAGATGGATACTATTTTATAGTAGATACTAAGACTCATATAGATAGCACTATTTATTATGATGATGAGACTCCATGCCCTAACGTTACAGAAGAGTTTTTTATCCATTACAATATAAGAAACTTTCAGTTTGATTTTGATGAGTGGATAAAAGAAAGAGATGATTTACAAACTAAGGGATATTGCTCAGGACGTATTGAATTGAAACCTTTTATTAATAGAAATTATTCTGATGATAGCAAAAATGTATACCTAGTATTTTGGCAATATTGTGGGCTATCAAGAAGAGATCATACTACTGTAAGAGATTTAACTGATGATGAAATTGATGATATATTAGAAATATCTAAGCAAGAAAAAGAAAGATATATTGAAAGATTAAAAAAATATTATAAAAAGTACAATAAAAATATTGGTACTCATGGCTATTGGGCTAATAGATAGGAGGTAAAATTATGGGACAAAGAAGCCAAATATATATAAGATATAGAAACGGTAAAAACTTGGTGGCTATGCACCTACAATGGAATTATGGTTATTATATGATTAATAGAACTTATCAATTATTAGATTTTATAGGTAAAAATGCACAAAGTGATTATTCTAACTTTAAAGGTAATAACTTTGATATATCTAACTCTGGTAATTATAGAGAAGATTTAAACATTTTACAATCACTTATTCAAATTAATACTACTATTGGTAGCTGGGTAGGTGGTCACGATCTTGTAAAAGAACAATATACATGGAATAATGAAAACAACAATCATATAACATTTAAAATGAATCCAGAGAATCAAGATAATAATAATGGTATATTAGTTATAGATATAAAGGAAAACGGGCAAGTAAAATATGGACTTGCTGCTGGATATGAAGATTTAGACGATTATAAAGGATTTAAAATGATTAGTGCTAGAGAATATTTTGATATATCTCAAAGAGGTTATACAAAAGAATATGAAGAATATAAACTAGAGAATCAAGATAAAGAATTATATGATATAGTAATGAATCAAATTAACTTCATAGATAATAACTTTGAATTACTTACTGATGAAGAATATAAAGAAATATTTGATACAGAATATTTATATAGTGATTGTTTAAAGGAAAAAGATATATTTCCAGAAGGAAAGCCATTATTTTAATAAGGGGGGGCTACCTCCCCTTTACATTGATATATAAAATATAGTATTATTATAATAGAGAGGAATTAAAATGAACGATAAAGATATTATTAGAATTACAAAAGTTGATAACGTACGTGTGGAAAATACGCACAACGGGTTTATGTTTCCCGTACAAAACATATTAGAAATTGAATATAGAGACGGAGGGGTACGTGTACTTGATTTAATGGCACAACGTGATATATCTGATATAAGTTATTTAGTAGTACATGACTCACCTAAAACAAAAAGAAAAGACTTGTTTAAAGAAAATGATGACTAAAAGTTGAAAAAGAAAGGAAAATATGGTATAATATAGCCAATTTAATGGGGTGATATATATGAAATATTGTTATATACGTGTTAGTCGTGATTCACAAGAGTTTGATAGACAAATACAAATACTTAAAGACAAAGGATACTATGACGGCACTAATTGTACTTATGTAGAAGAAAAGTTTACTGGAACTAAACTAGATAGACCAGAGTTTACGCACCTACTTGATATAATGAGGGAGGGGGATACCCTAGTAGTAGAAAGCTTATCTCGTTTATCTCGTGGTGGTGTTATTAAAACATTAGAACTAATTACTGACTTAGTACAAGTAAGAAAGATTAATGTAATCATATTTAAAGAAGGTTTTGAATTAAGGGCTGGGGAGCAGCCTAACTCTACTACCTCCCTATTACTTGGTATATTCTCAGTATTAGGACAATTCGAAAGAGATTTAATTAGTGAGCGTACGAAAGAAGGATTAAAAGCAGTAAAAGGGACAGGAAAAAAACTAGGACGTGCTTTCTCTGACAGATCTAACAAAGATAACTTTATAACTGTACTAACATACATGATAGAAACTAAAACTGGTATGAGGGCAGCTTGTAGATTATTAAATGTTCCCCTACTTTCTTTCGAAAAGAAAATACAACAATGTTACGAAAGATATAATACAAAAGATTATCCTACAATACTTGCTAAATTAAAGGAGGACGAATGGAATTTATATTAATTGTTGCACTTGGTTTATGGTTAGCTTTATGTGAGGTTGCTAACAAAAAAAAATAGAGGATTATATATCCTCTTTTTCATTATAACTTGCATCTATAATATTATCTTTTTTTAAACTTGCTAGTTTTTGTTGTATTTCTTCAATATTAGTTATCTTTTTATGTTCTACTACTATCGGTTGAGTTTGTTCTGTTTTTCCCATGTGTTTTTGAATAAATATACTAGATATTTCTCGTAACTCACCTGTTAGCCCCCCTGTAGCTAGTACCCCTAATAAATATGAGTGTATAAAATTCATTACGTCTTTTCTATCTGCATCTACTAAGTAATTATCATAAGTTGTTTTACTTATCCCCATAAAATTACAATAACTTTCTATTGTAGGGGGGAAGGGCTTTATTTCATTTATTTTATTAATCATATCTAGGTATAAATCAAATCCAATACTTAATTCTTGGGCGGTGTACCCTACGCTTCTACCTAAGGCATTTTCAAGTAGACTTCCCTTCGCAATTATAGACATTATTTGTATATTATTTATATCTTTTTCTTTTAATAATTTTATTATTTGATTTGTTGTTTCTTGCATCTTCTCTTTTAGATTAGGCAGCAACATATTTTTAGACTCTTCTTTTATTTCTTGAATCATCTTTTGCTTTTCTATTTCTTTTTTGTGATTGTTATTTTTTGTATTAGTTGCTCTTTTTTCTATGCTTTCAGTTGTAAACTTCTTCATATCCTACCTCTTTATAGTCTTCTTCCCCATAGACCTAGGAGATCCTGTTTGATAGTCTGAATATTCCCACAAGTCTTTTTCTAATTGACTATAATAGTTTTCCTTATTATTGTTTTTTGCTTTATACAACCACAAAATGTAATCATCAAAATAATTAAAAGTTGTTCCATACTTTCTATTTACAAAAGTAATAAATTTAGTATCTAACTTGCTTATATAACCCATATTCCTTCTTTCTAATAGGAGCTACCACAAAGGAGGGGGTGGTCTCCTCTGTGGCATTTTAATTATATAATACGATTTACTCCTATTTCACTATCATTCTACCAATTCTTTTATTTTTGAATAATATCTCCATATCGCTGATAAGCTATTTGGCTTTATATTTTGAAAGTAGTTCTCTCTTGCAACTTCCTCTACTGCTTTAGTAGGGGGGCTGCCTCCTAGTATCTTAGCAAATAATCGGCAGCATATTTCGTTTGAAGATATATTACTTAATACACTACGATATTTTCCTAGTAGTGTTTTTTTATTATCAACCTCTTTTTCTAATAAAACTTTCATTTTCTCATCATCAGTTTTATTAATTAACCCCTCTAATGTTTTTATTTCCATTTCAAAACTATCCATGTACTCTTTACACTCCTTCATATATGCTCCTATAAGATTAACTTCTCTTAATTACATACCATTTTTGTTCTCTTTTATTTCTAATTCTTTTGAAGTACTTTATGTTATATGAAATATAATGAGGATCGCATTCAAAATAATCTGCACAATCAAATGAGGTATTAAATATTTTTATTAAATTTCCCTCAGTATCATACATATATACTTTCTTGGTATTAACTAAACTTTTCATTTTATTTCTCCTTTTACTAATTTATCAAATAAACTACCCTCTCGAGGATAATTATAGTGATATGCTACTACTCTTGTAAACTTTTCAGTTGGGTTTTTCTTTAGTAACTCCTCACTTAAATACCAATCTTCCCCTGCTTGTATTTCAGGACACCTTATGTCTCCTAAAAAATCTCTTCTAATCAACCTAGCACAGCCAGAACAAAACCCTCTTCTACTACTTTCGTCTATAGCAAATACTAAGCCATCATTAACTTGCATATCAATATAAACTATATCCGTTCCGTCAAGTCGATTAATTACTTTGTTATATTCATTTGTGTATAAATAATCATCACTATCTAATTGTGTAACATACATACCTTTAGCATTATCGAATCCCGTATTTTTAGCAGCACCCAAACCCATATTCCAACCGTGTCTTATTACTCTGACATTTTGACTTAAATGACTAAATATCCATTTATTAATTACATTTGGTGTCTCATCAGTTGAGCCATCATCAACAATTAATATTTCAATATCACTCCTTTGGGGTATGCTATCTAATGCTTTATCTACTTCAGGATAATTATATACAGGAACTATTATAGTTAATAGAATATTATCCATTAATCATCCTTCCCCACTTTTAAACAACAAGCAAGAAAGAAACCTATACTCATTCCAAAGATAAAACTAACTATATTAAGTATCACTTATCTTCACCTCTTAATAATTTTAATAACCATTTTGCACAATCATTATGTATTCCATAATGTCCAAAAACATTTGGCTCTTTACTTAAATTATTTATATATTCTATTGCTTTATCTATTCTTGTCTTGTAATCATCAGCTATTTTCCACGTTCTTGCCATTTCTATTTGCATTTCTTCATTATTCTTTTGTAATCTAATTACTTCATTGTATAGTTCTAACCCTTCTTTTGCTGTTTCACTTCCATAATAATCAATACTATTTAATTCTTCTGTTAGACTATCTTTTATTTCTTGTAATCTTTCTTCACTCATTATCTTCAAACCTCTTTCTTACCATTTCAACCTTATCTAAGGTATCAACGTCCATGGTGCCGTCATCAATACATACATAAGTTTCGTCCAATACCCTCTGAACATTAATGTCTAATCCGTTTAAAAATCTGTATAATTCCCATACAATAGGCATACGTTTAGTTAATCCTGCATCTTGCATTTCTTTAACCGCTTCAACTCCACGCATAAACTCTGCATAATCTACCACTTTGTAAGCAAATGGTTCTCCCCAATTCTCATGCTCCTCGTTTTTTGCATCACTTGTTCCAAACAGTGTGTTTTTAACACATTTCAAACCCACTATCGTGCGAATTGCCTCTTCTGTGTAATATACGTCTCCAAACATATAACAAACGGTATCAGAGGGTTTAAAGAAGGGATAAAAGGCATCTAACCAATATCCTTCTTGAATACCTTCCCTAACTTTATATGTGTTCTTGTGTTCTAGTCTAGGGGCAACACAATTATCAAATCTAGGATCTGTACTTGTAATATATATTTCGTTAATTCCATTTTTTTTTAATAATCTTATTGTTCTATCAACCAATCTTTCCCCGTTAATTATAGTTAATTGCTTTGGCGTTTTAAAATCTTTATATTCACCACCTGCCATTATTACGTAAATAATAATTATCCCTCCTTATGTTTCTTTATCCAACCCGCAAACTTGCTATAACATTGTTTACAAAAATCATATTTTCTTACTGCATAATGACCACCAGAGTATGAAATTCCGTATAACTGCTTTACCAATCTAATAGTCTCGTTGTTTTCTAATTTTTGGTGGCATATACAACATTCATAATCTATTTTTTTAGGCATTTATTTATTCATCACTCCCACTATCTTCTAATTCCTTTATTTTATCTAAAACTTGTCTATAAACATTTTTTATTGGTAAACTATAACTTAATGCTTTTTCGTTTTTCTTTGTTAATTCTAAATTATAATTTTCTTTTTCTTCTTTTAACCATTTTTCTAATTCATTAACTATATTATTAAGTCTTTCTATTTCTTTGTGTCTTTCATCATTTTCTATTAATTTTTGAACTATTTCTTCTAAACTTGCTTCTTTTACCCAGTTTTCTAAAAACAATTCTCTCATCATCTCTTTCATTTATCTTCACCTCTTAAAATATCTAATAATAATTCTTTTCCTTCATAAAATGTAAATATCCAATCACCACCACTATTTTGAAAAGTATTATGTTCTACGTATTCTATTGCTTTTTCTATTATATTATCTTTTCTTTGGAGTTCTTGCTTCAATTTATCATTCTCTTCTCTTGTCTTTTTCCATTGTTCCATGTCTTCAATATATCTATCAATATTTACTGTCATATGCATTTCTTTATCACTCTACCTTTTCTACTAAACTTCAAGTCCAATATTTCTTAAATTATCAAATATTGGCTTAAATGTATAATCTTTTGTATTCCACATTCCTTGTTGAATACATAACCTTATTTTTTCTTTTAATACAATATCATTCGTGATTTTATCTAATCGATTATATATTGCTCTTTCTTTTGCTCTTACAATTCTATTATCAGGATAATCTTCATCTAATGCCTCAAACAATTCCATTTCATAATGCTGTATTTCTACAATTAATCTTTGTAAATCTTTAATCTTTAACATTTATTCATCGCTCCTTAATGCTCTTTTCTCCCAATACTTTTTGTCATTTGTATTAGCACTTTCACATACTCTCCAAATAACATAATCTATTGTTTGTGAATATGGTGCTCTTCCTAATCCCCATTCAATATAACAACTTGCTATATCTTCATTTGTTATTCCACCACCATCATCATCACTTTCCCATTTCTTTTTAAATTCTTCTTTTGTCATTTATCTTCACCTCTTAATATATTTAATAAATAATTCATTTCTCCTTCGTGCATAAAGTTTTCTATGTTAGGTGGTTGTGTATAACACTCTTTAACATATTCTATTGCTTTATCTATTCTTGATTTATAATCTGTTAATTCTGCATTATACAAAGATTTACCATATAATTCACACATTCTACTTAAATCTTGATTTTCTTGTTGTAATTTAGTTAATTTATCACACCAACTAGGACATTCAATATCTCTTTCAGTTAATTCTTGAATATCTAAACTCGCTTGATGTAATTGTTCTTGTAAATTAGTTATGTAATCTAATAATGAACTAATAAACCATCTATTAAGATTAATTTGTTCTAATCTATCTTCATCAATAAACTCTTTTAAATAATCTAATATTTCTTTTATTTCATTATTCATTTAACTTATCACCTACTCTATATAATCATCATAAATTGTTATAACCATTTCAAAATCATCACTATCGCTGTTTTTAAAAATATCTAATGTTTCTTCATCACTTTCGATAATTAAAGACTTATCTATTTTTAATAAATCTTCTATTGTATTTACTTCAATTTTTTCTTGATAATCATAATCACTTGCTTTTAATAATAATGCTTTCATTATTTATCACCTCCTACTATTAAACAAAATACTATTACTGCTATTAAAAATATTGTAAATAAAAATCCTAATATAAACTCAATCATTCTTCCACCATCTTTAACAATTTTAACAATCTTTTTAAGTAATCTACTCTAGTCATTTTTAGATATTCTTGTTTGTTTTCTTTCTTATTTTCTAAATCTACTCGTATTAACTCTTCTGTAATTAATAATTTATAGGTTTCAATTTTCTCTCTCATTTATTTTCTCCTTAGGAGGTCTTCCTCTTTTCTTTTTAGGTTCTATTATTTCTTGAATATCCTCCTCAGTTAATATCCTGTTTTTATATTTAGAGCCAAGACTTTTAACTGTTTTATATACTTCATGTAATAAAAACTGTCTTGTATCTTTACCTGATAATTTTGATTTGTGTATATTATAAGTGTTTTCTATTTCGTGTTCATTATTTAAACTACGTCTTAATTGCCTTAAATAATGTATTTTCTTAACAACGTTTATACTAGCTGAATCACTTAATTCGTTATTTTCTATCAAATGATATAAGTCACTTAGTTGTAGATCTGTGTTTTGTATTTCAATAGATTGTGTGTCAATCATCTCATCTATTTCGTCCAGTATGCTTATTGCTTGTTTTATTTTTTCTAGTACTATCTCGTTCCTCATCTTGATTTTCCTTTTCTAACGCTACAACTCTTCGATTTATTTCATATATTTGTATTTGTGTGTTATTTTTTTCTTCATCAATTTGCTCTATTCTTTTAGCGTTATTTATATCAATAATTAGATAATGGATAGCTATATAAATAATTGCTATACATGATACGATTACAAATATATCTATTATAATTTTCATAATTTCCCTTTCTTTCAACCATTCCCCTATATTAATTATTTCTTAACTTAAATACACTAACTGTCTTTCCAGTAAACTCACATTTTTCTTTTCCAACAATTTCTACTTCACCTGATATACATAATTCAGTTAGTCTTGGACTTGTAAAATTTCTTTCTGACGTAGGTATATAACCTTTCTTTTGCATTATTACTGCAATTTGCTTAGCTGTTAATTCTCCCCACTCTTTCAAAATCTCTTTTATTTGGTTATATCTTTTTTTCTTATCTACTTTGTCATTACTTTCTCTTCTAGTTTCAAAAGATATATCCTCACCATATCTTCTTTCTTCCATACATACTCCTAAAATGGTAATTCACTTTCATCTATAGTAACTTGTCTACCAAAACTCTCAAATGGTTCATCACTTAGTTTTTGTTTTGGTTCTTCTTTCTCTTTCTCAGTTTCTTTATTTGAATTGCTTCTATCAAACTCAATATTTTCTACGATAATGTCAGTAGTATATACTCTACCTCCATCTTCTTTTTCATAAGAACCTGTTTGAATATGCCCCATTACAAGTATTCCACTACCTTTATGAAAGTACTTACTTATTGTTTCAGCTATTTTGCCAAATGCAATACAGTTAATAAAATCTGTATCATATTCTCCATTAGCGTTTTTTATATCTCTTCTTACTGCAATACTAAACTTTGTCATTGCTGTTTTATTTTGTGTGGATTTTAATTCTATATCTTTAGTTACTACTCCTCTTAAAAATACTTTATTCATGTTTACTTAATTCCTTTCTCAATTTCATTTTCATTTTCTCTTTAAACTCACATTCTTTTGTTGGATATACCATACGTCCGCAATGATTACACTCTACAGAATGATTTCTAAAAAAGTGTGTTGAACGTCCGCATTTGCAATATACCTTTACGCAGTTATCATACTTATTAAAACAAGAGTCCTTTTTCATTTTCATCTTCACACCTCTTATATTCTTCAACCAAATTCCATGCCATTTCTTCTTTAATTGGAATTGGTACAAACTTTCGTTTATCATCTCTTAGGTGGATTCCTCTTAGACCTTTTATTTTCTTTTCATAACATTGTTGATATGCTATACGATAAAGATTTAATTGATAACCTAAATATTCTTTATCAAGTACTGAGGTTCTTTTAATATCACCTAGATATAATCCGTTATTTATTTCTAATACAAGATCTAATCGACCTGCAGCTATAGGAATATCATCTTTAAACAATACAACTGGTACTTCGTTATCAATAACATTAAACTGATAATGTTTTTGTAAGAATAGAAAGTTACGTACCTCTTTGTAATCTTCCATCTCACCAGTCTTACATAATTTTTCTATTGCTTTATGTATTAGTGTTCCCTTTTCAGCAGCTCTATTTAATATCCTAGTTTCTACACCTTCGTATTTTTTACCAAACTTAGTTTGTAAGATTTGTGTAATACTTGGTAATATCATTCCCTCGTATATGTAGCAATGTGCTTCATCGTCATATTCTAATGTTCCACCCTTTATGCTCCATTCTTCCATTATCTATCACCATATTATTTTATTTTTATCCTTATTGAAGGTTTCACTATGCTAAATCGGGTATATTCATCATACATATCTGGATAGTCTTCTCTAAATCTCTTAGAATCGAATGTTTCCCTTTCACTTTCTCCAATGTAAGATATAACTACGTCAGGGGTATCTATTTTTTTAATTTCTTTACTTTCCATTTCTTCTAAAAGACTTAGTGTAAGAGCATCTTTTTTTGCTTTTAATTTTTCTTCTAAAAACTTAATCTCTAATGCTGCATTTATTAATTCTTCACTTGCAACCTCTAATCCGTTTTCTATTTTAATTAATTCCATAATTATTTATCTCCTTCATCTTTCTTGTTTTCTTCAAATATCCATTTAACAATTTCACTAGCTTTTGTTGCAGGTAAATCTTCTATCTTTTCAATTTCGTTTGCTTTAAGCAATTTAATTAAGTTTTCGCCTACATATCTTTTAGCTATAATATCAATTTGTTTTGGACTTGCTTTTAGATCTTGTTTACTTTTCTTTTTGTTTTCAATATCAGTATTATCTATTGCATCAATTACGTCACCGTCTGTTATTCCAAATGCGTTTAGGTATAGATAACGTTTATAGTATGTATTTAATGCTCCTAAATACTGAATATCTTGCATACTTTTAACTTCTCTTATTTCACCAGTATCTTTATCTTTCTTTAAGTTAGTTGGTGTTTCGAATAGTTTAAAAGGCATTCTATATTCTTGTTTTTCTTCACCTTTTATCAAAGTCAATTTAGCTACCATTGTTTCATTCATATCTGTTTCAATAGTAAATAGATCATTTAATCCTTCTTCTAACATTAATTCATTTAGCTTTGGTAAAAAGTCTGCTAATTCAAAATAATCAAATCCAGCAAAACTATTCTTTCCTGTTTTCTTTAATTGTGCGTTTTGTAATTTAACTCTTATTGCCATAATACTTTCATTTAAACTTTTTACGTTTTCCATTAATCAATCACCTCTTCTAATTTTATATATCCTTTTTCTTGTAATAAGTTTCTTCCTGTTATTTCACTTTCTTTATAATTTTGTTTTATAATTTCGATTTGTTTTAAAAATTGTCCTTTAACTACTGTATGTATTTCATCACTAGGCATTGTAGCCATTTCTTGTAATTGTCTTGGACTTCTTATATACTCTTTAACTAACAACGGTAATTTTTCAAACTCTTCTTCTGAATGGTAACTACTATTGCCAATCGCTTTTAGTAAACTATCCCATAAGTCACTATTACTTTCTTGCTGCGGGTGGCTTAGTTCATATATCTTCGCTTTTATGGTAGCGATTGCTGGCATATATTCGTTTGTAGTTACTATACATTTGATAGCAGTTAATACCTCTTCATAAGTATTCTCTTTAAATAATTCTTCATAGAGGTCTACCATGTTCGTTATATCTTCTCTTTCCATATCTTTAAATGCGTATGGATATGAAGTTTTTAATAGTAAAATTATTTTTGATATTTCTTTTTTACTCATTATAGATTTCCCTTAATGTATCTAAAACATTATCCTTTCTTTTTTGTTCTTTAAGCTCATACACGTCTTTCCAAGAATTAACTATAGAATTTTCTATCATCTTGTACTGAGTATCTTCATCATAGTTTTTAAGTTTGTTTATTAGTGTGTTTATAGCTCTTTCACTATTTACTGCTTTTATCTTCTTTCGTAATTCTAAAAACTCATTAAACAATGTATTTACTTTTAAACTTTCAAAATATTTTGTTTCTACTTTCTTTGGTATATCTTTAGATATACTTTCTTTATATATATTATTTATTTCTTTGTTTTCTTTATTTATATATGGGGAGTTGTTGTCCCATTCGTTGTCCTTTTGTTGTCCCATTTTTTGTTTCGTATCTACTTGATTTTGTTGATATATATTGTAATTAGTTATCCTTATCGTTGTCCCATTTTTAGATTTGTTAAGTTCCACCATGTTATCTCTCTCTAGTAGCTCTAAAAATCTTGTTGTTTTTTTTCTGTCCCAACCCCATTTATTAGATAAATATAATATTGATAAGTTTACTTCTCCTCTATTAGAGATAACTATTTCGTTATTTTTTATTCTTTTATTTTCTTTATAATTTGCTAATAACAATAAATCTATCCAAGCCTGTCCATAAGAAAACGGTGTTTTTTGCCATATCCAATTATTACTAATATTTCTGTCAATTTGTATATAACCCATCTATCTCACCTTCTTTATTGACTTATAATTTCATTTGTTGTATAATATAGTTTGTAAGTAATTTTTTTGTGCGTATTATTTACGTGACCTCAGCCATCGCCTAGAGGTCTTTTTTTATACCCACAATTCATAATTAATCTTTTTTAAATAATTCGTAATAGTCTTTATTGTAATGTTCGCATAGTGTTTCGATCTCACCTATTGTCCAATCATGTTCTCCCGCTAACTTAGCACTTATTGTTTGTGGTGTTACGTCTAACAACTCTGCTACGTCCTTTAAAAACTCTTTGTTTTTCCTCATCTCATAAAATAAGTTAAGGTATTTGTATTCTTTCATGTTTCTCCTTTCTATAGATACAAAAAAACCGAAATAAGTGTTTTACCTATTTCGGCTAAATTGTTGTAATATATATTATGTTAAGTACTACATATAGCAAAAAAAGGTAAAAATTATCTTGTCCCTCTATCTATTTACAAGTCAATTTTATAATACTTTTGTTGCTTCGTCAATACTTTTTTTGTAATTCCTTTATTTTTTATTTCAGGTTTACAATATTAATGTCAATATATTTAAGTTAATTTGTTTAATTTTCTTATTACGAATTTTAACATTTTTTTGTTTAATTTTTCTTTAACTTCTCTATTGAACAACTTTATAAAATCATCAAAACAATAATAGTTGTTTTTGTATTTATAATGTATATCAATTATAGTCCAACCCATTGAAGTTTCGTCCCCTACTCTTTTACTCATTGCAAAACAAGAGTGGTCGTATGGTCTTATAAATATTTCCCCGTTTGACTTTTGGTATGTAACAATACAATTCACAAATATACACCCCCTTTTTAAGTGCATTAATATACACTATATACTCGCTTTTGTCAAACTTATATGGTATAATATATTTAGTCCGTAGTAGGTGTTATCCTAAAGAAAAATAAGAGTTTAATGCTCTTATTTTTTTACTATATGCTTCCAATAACAATATAATTTATTATCTTTAGCATCTTCATCATTTAACCAATCATAAGCCATTTTTAATGCTAATTCTTCTTCCTCTTCTAATAAATCACTATAATCGTTCATTATCATATTAGCCGCTACATAAAAATCTATTGAATCTAAATTATATCCTAACGTTTGCATAGCATTTGTAGTTTGGTCTATAGTCCAGTATTCTCCTAATGGTTTCATACTATTCACCCACTCTACTGCCATTTCTCTACTTATCTTTTTCCCATAAGCTAATTCGTATAATTCTGTTTTATATTTTTCATATTCTTCTTCGTGTTCATCTTTTAAATTATATATTAATTTTTCTAACATTTCTCCTAATTTATCCATTTTATTCGAATCTTTTATATTTCCTATTTTATTTATATATTCCTTTATCATACTTTCACCTCCATTCTTTATTTAACTTTTTGTGTTGTTGTTTGTACTGCTGGTATAGTTGCAGCTCTTGGGCATATATTACCTTGTATTACAAATTGTCCATTAGTATATTCTGGGTTTTCGTTTCCATATATAATTGGATAATTTTTACGTTTAGTTAATTGTGAAGAGTATACTACATTACCTGCATGACATAACACAGGAATATTAGTAGTCCCTACTTGAATAAATACAGGCAAGTTGCTAGTAGCAGTAGCGTTGCAACATATAATTAATCTATAACAACCAACGTTTTCTAAAGTTTTAATTTCTTGATTAGGAATTAATACAACTGCTGTATCAGTAGTTGTTACGTTTGAACAAAATATTGTATTACACATTTTATTACCTCCTTTCTTTAAAAAAGACTAGACTTATAGTGTCTAGTCAATATAAGTCAATCTATACCTTAGTATAGAGAATTGCAACCGCAACCATATCCATAATAACATGGTGGTTTTGGAGCAGTAGTAGCTAAACTACCTAAAATATTTTGGGTGATTTCAGCGGTTTGTTTTAAATTACTATTCTCTCCACGTAGAATTGTAATTGTGTCTGATAATGAATCAATCTTATTTTGCATTATCATATCTCTAGTAGCCTGATTTTCTTGTACTACTAAATTACCAATAGATGCAATACTATTAGATAGTTGTTGTGACGCATCTTTCATTAGTAATGCGTTATCATACTTACCCATTAAGACAGTATCATTCAAGGTAGCAACTTGACTTGATATGCCACGAATAGCGTTGTCAGTAGTTTGATTGTATAGTCCCATTTGAAGCTCAGCATTTGTCAAAGTAGATACTGCATTATTGCCTCCAAATCCAAACCCATTACCATATCCAAATATCCCAGCTATGATAAGTAATCCAATTAGACCACTCCAATCTAACCCAATTCCTGTTGTTCCGTTCATTGTGTCCTCCTTTCTATATTAATAATATTAATATCTTATTTAATAATACTTTTTACAGAGTTTATTTGTTCATCTGTTACGTTATGTTGTTTCATCAGATCTTTCAAAGCTTGTTCTCTGTTAGGATTATTTAAAAAAGCTTCTGCCATTTGCTTTTGTTGTGGTGTCATCATATTTAATATCATTTGTTTTGGATTACCACTTTTAATTATTTGTTGTAAAAAACTCATATTCATATTATTTACCTCTCTCTCTTAATTTGTCTTCTAAGTCTTTAATTTTTCTCTTTAACTCTTCATTTTCAATTTGTTCTTTTGTTTTTGGTATTTGTATTTTATATTCTTTAATATCTCCGTTAATTTCTTTTATAGTTAATAACGAATTATCCAACGATATAAACGCTGTTTTACGTTGTACCATAATTTCACTTGGTTTCTCGTCTTTGCCTATCATACGTGCCTCAAAATCGATTTGAGTGCCTCCCACATTAAATACATTCATTGGTTGAGGTTGTTGATAGCCACGTAGCATATCATCTATCTTTTCTCGTTGTCTTACTAAATTATCTATTATATATTGATTATTCATATTCATCATCTCCTACATATATATTAATTATGAGAGGCTTGTTTTTTTGCCATTCTTTACATTCTTCGCATTCTTTATCCATTATTTTTAAAAGTTCTTCCATTAATTCAGTCATAATATCTCCTTTCACTTACATTATTGCATAAAAAAAGAACATTGTTTTGTAATGTTCTTGTAGTATTTTTGGTATTAAAATTGGCAATGTTTTTAGTAATTATATTGCTTTTTTTATTTTTTTCTTTAACTCTGCCACCATATCATCTATCGTATCAATACTATAGCCTAATTCATCTGCCATTTTGGCTCTTGAATAATCTAATATTTTCATTTTTAAAAGTTTTCTATATTTTTCATTAAGCATCGCTTCTTCGCAAATGTATTCATATTCAGTTCTACTAAAATTAAAACTTTTCATAGGCTTTCACCTACACGATTATTAAATGATGATAACAAACAACTCCTAATAAAATTAACATAAATATTAGTATACCTAACATAATCTTAATTGTTTTTTTGTTTGTTTTGACAATGTCTTTTAATGTATCAATTTCGTTTTTATAATCTTTAATAATATCTAAAACAAACGAGTTTTGTTCTATTTTTTCAAAACTTTCTTTTATATTTTCAGTATGCTCTTGAATTGCTTTTTTGTTTTCTAATGCAATTTGTCTTATTTCTTTAATTTCTTCTTCCATTTGATTTCTCCTTTATAAAAAAAGGCGGAATAAACCGCCTCATAAACTTACTATATTTGTGGTTTATCGTGCAATATATCTGTACGAATAATCTTCCATGATTTCATTTTTTCTGCAATAGTGTGAACGTAATCATCACCATCTAATCCTTCGTATGCTTTTAATTCGTTAAGAAAATTTTTATATATATAGTCAGGTATAGTTTTTTCATCATCATATAAGAAATATGTGTTTGTCAAATTACTTTGTAATAATGTCATTATTGCAATTTTCATACTATTGTTTTTCTTTCTATAACCAGTTACTTGTGCAATAAGAAAACCTATTAATGCAGGGACTAAATAGCTAATTATAGTTTTTATTATTTGCTCAACCATAATCTACTCCTTTTCTTCCCTTATTCTGTTAATGCCTTAGTTGTTGCAGGACCGACATTTCCATCGACTGCTAATCCAAAACGTTTTTGTACGTCTTTGACTTTTTTGCGACAGTCTGGTCCAAAGCTTCCGTCCACTGCTAGTGAATAACCTAATTCTTTTAATCTTGTTTGAAGCCACTTAACCATAATAGGTGCTTTTATTCCATAATGTAAGTAATGTTTTGTTGCTTCCTTAGTACAAGCAGGACCAAATGATCCGTCTACTGCAAGTCCACAATTCCATTGTTTATTCATTGCTTCTTGCCATATCATTACTTGATTGATAGGTTTTGGCTCATTAGAATAATCTATATAATTTAATTTGCCATGATACGTCCATCTAAGGCTCTTAACACCTTTATAACTACGTACACCATTTTTATCTATATCACTTATTATAGCTTTTTTAGTACCCCAACCTGTTGTATCTTCAAACACTTTTCCATTGCCTAAATAAATACCTGTGTGGTTGTGAGAAGTTCCTTTCATACATAAATACTCGCCTGCCACTAAATTATTAAAATTAGTGCTAACGTCTGTACAATAATTTAATGCTCCGTTGCAGCTAAAATCTGCTACTCCATTAGATTTATATACTGTTCCCCCTCTAAATAAGTTTTTATCTCCTTTAAAGCCCCATAAAAGCGATTTAACGGACAATACACAGTCGAATTGCCATTTACCACTTGAATTAAGTTTAGACCAATTAGAGCCACTATAATACACGTTAGGAACGTCATTAACAAGCCATTTTAATTTATCTATAAATTGTTGTGCTGTAAATACTTTTCCCATATTTTCACCTCCTTTGTTTTCATTTTTTATCCATAGTATATATTATTTCTTCTCCTTTATATACTTTTATAATCTCATTTGTTCCTGCATAAAATTTTATATCATTAGTTATTTTCATATTATGCCTCTCGAATGAAATACAATACGTTTTCGTCTTTTGTTAGTATTGCATCATATTCTTCTTGTGTACCTATCCAAATTTTATTAGATATACTATCATCTACATATTTTTTATTTGTAAATTGACTATCTAATGTTGGAGCATTTGTGTTATTCTGTTTTGGTATAGAAGTAAATGTTTTTTGTCCATTTATTGTTTGTCCACCTGTACCAATCATTTTTGCATCTGCGAATGACACCGATTGAAAATCAATTTTTCTTGTTGTGTTTACGTAAAACTTCACAAGTAAAGGTGAGCCATCTTCTTCTCCAAATGCAATGGCGTATGCAAAATATAGATTTTCACTTGGTGTTGCAATACCATTTATTTCTTTTAGAACAAAAATTGTTTGTAATTCATAATATCTTATAGTTGATGACGTTGAATAATCACTATCCAATTCATCTATCATATAATTATATGTTTTATCTGGCAAATATACACCTTTTTTTGCTTTTCTTAAATCTAACCAATTTGTTGTGCTTAAATCACTCATTTTCCCAATATAGAAAAATGTATTTTCGCTTGTACTATCATCAACTAAATCTGCACCTAGTTTATGCGTACTATCTATTATTGTTTGATAATTACTTAAATCTGGCTTATTAGTTAAATCCTCATAATTGCCACTAAAATTACTTTTTGCGTTCCACGTTGCTTTTTCTGTTGCGTTTGTAAATTTATTTGTACTTGTACTATCGTCAACTAAATCTGCATTTAATTTATTTGAATTATCTATTTTATCTTGTTTTCCACTCAAATCTTGATGCTCTGTTAGATAACCCGCATCATTTGTAAATGAACTTACATTTTTTGGTATTTCTGGTATGTTTATAATTACGTCACCAGTCATACCATTTACGCTATTTACTGCTCCACCACCACTTCCACCTGTTGCACTTATTTCTAATTCGTTGCCGCTTTGATTTAGTGTAATGTTATCTCCAGCAATTAATGATATTGTATTTACTCCATTTATTTTTGCATCTTTACCATTAACACCGTCTTGACCTCTATCACCTGTATCACCTTTGTCACCTTTAAAATATCCATTATCCACTTTTTCTTGTAGATCTTCCAAAGCTTCATCTATTTCATTTAATTTTGTATTAGCTACGTCTATCCATTGTGGATATTCCTCTTCTTCTTCTATTTCTGCATTAATACTCGAATTAATTACCAAATAAAACTTATTGCTTTTAAATATTGGTATTTCTTCATCATCACTACCTTGTGTAATGACTAATTGTAAGTTTAGTCTTCCGCTTTTTGTTAATACTGATTTTATAGGTAACTGGTATGTTTCATCTACCTTTTCTAACATAATATATGATTTTTCTTCGTTTGATTTTAATAATTCAATTCTTGCTGTTCCGTCTACAAACTCATCAAAAGAGAAAACTAAATTTTCTTGTAGATTTTCACCATCATTACCAATTACACTTTTTGATAAATGTACTTCTCTTGTTGCCTTTTCAATTAATATATTTATATTATTCATCACGTCACGTCCTTTTTATTTATTCTTCTTTGTCCTCTTCTTCTGGTATTATTTCTTCAACTTCAAATAATTTGCCACCTACTAAATATAAACCAATTACACCTATAATAATTGCTATACTATCTGTAATTTTATCTAGTTGCCAATTCCATATTGGACTTAATCCTATAATTAACGCATTTATCATTGCTAAAATATTCATGGTGTATTTACTAATTTTTTTAATCTTCTCCATTTTTATCATCTCCTTTATTTATTTGAATACATGCCATTATCATCATACCTATAAAAGCACCTAACATAAATCCTACAATAAAACTAATCATGATTTCCACCTACCTATTCCAGTAGCATATATAATGTAATTAACATTGTTAGATGAAGTGAAACGTAATAGTGTTATATTACCTACAAATGTTTTTGACGTATCTTGTAAAGCACCTAACCAATAGTTATAACCACCTGTACCTCTTTTTGGTGATACAGTTGTTACTGGCTCATCAGTAAATTCATAAGCCCAATTACCTAGACTTATTCCACTAGAAGTTTGACCATTTCCCCAACCTGTAGAAATATTTACTGTTCCTGTTATTCTTTTTGTACAAATTAGTGTTCCATCATCAAACTTCATATAATTACCATTGCTATTACTACCTGTTTCAGTTATAAACATTAATTTTTTCCAACTGCCTCTTGTTCCATTAGACCACCCATTATAATAAACACCTTGGTCGGCATTATCACCTATATATAATTGACCTGTCCACGTTGTTGAATTTCCATACTCTAATACTACTCCATTGTTTGGTGCTTCACTATTAGTTGCTCTTTTAATCATTAATGTACCTGTGCCACTTGGTGTTCCAACTTCACCTGTTTCTCTTGAATAAAATCCATTGTTTGAAATTGTTTTTCCATTAGCATTTACATTACCACTTTCAGGATTGATTCCAACAGTAGCTGTTCCATTGTATGCCTGAATTTGAAAGCTATCACCACTATCGTTTCTCTTGTGTTTCATATTACCTGCACCATCATAAATAAATCCAAATGCAGCATAATCTTCTCTACCAGCATTACTTGTATATAATTTACCATTTAGATTAAATTGGTCATTATCCCACCAATATACTGGTGTTCCTTTTGATACTCTTATACCTACAATAGGTTTTGGTTGTATTTCATCTATTGCTTGAATTTCAAAATCATATTGCTTTGTATAATCAATATTGCTTATTTGTGTTGAACCACTATATGTATTATCAGTTATTGTTGCTGTTACATTAGTCCAGTTTCCCCAACTTGAACTTGTACTTTCTTTATATCTATATTGAACTACTAACGTATTTGATTCAGCACCAAAACTACCATTGTAATAATTACCACTAAAATTAATATTTACTTTTTCATCAGTTGGTTGATTTCTTTTTATTGTTGCATTAATTGATAATGGTATATAATCTACCATAGTCATTGTTTTAGTAGTTGTTGTTTGATAACCTCTACTATCTGTTACTTTTATTTCAAATGAATTTGTACTTGCAGCAACAAATGTTATAGAACCAGTTTTTGGATCTGTGCCACTTAATGTTACATTGTTTCCATTTACTGTTACTGAACTTATACTTGCACTATTTTGTCCACTTACATTAATCGATATTTGAACATTAGAAGCATATTTAACCATATTTGCACTATTACCAGTTAATGCTACTGTCGTGCTGTTTGTATCTGTTGCACTTGAACTATTTATTACTGGATTTCCTGTTGCAGTAAATATAGCTTGTGTAGTTTTAACTCCAACATTTGTATCCCCCGAATATGTTGTTGCCCTAAAATAACAAGTTATTGTTTTAGCATTAGGTATTAGTGAATAAAAACTTGTAGGCACAGTCCAACCATATACTTGATTATTCGTTTTACTTACAATAGTATTCCATGTACTATTATCCGTTGAATATTCCAATGTTGTAGTAAAACTTGCTGTTGCTTTGTTTATAACTATATTTGTACTACTTCCTATGTTGGCATCATTTACTGTTATTGAACTTGCTCTTGGTATTGTTTCAAGTGTAACAATTCCGTTTGTTTCAGCATATCTAAACGAAGTATTTGAATTACCAGCAAAATAGAAATACAATCTTAATTTGCTTGTTCCATCTGTACAATGTGGTACTTCTATAATTCTTGAAGTATTTGATGAACTTGTATTCATTACATTACCAGCAGATAAACTACCTTGTGTTAAGTAATACGTTGAATTAACACTAGCTTTATCAAATCTGAATGTTGTTGATACATTTAATTGATTACTTGCAGCATCAGGATCATTTCCACTTGTTGTATTGTATGAGTATTTATAATTAGATGATAACCAGTTAGAATAATAATTTGAGGTATATGATGAACTCTTTTTACCTACAAATGGTTGGTATTCAATAATATCAGTATTACTTGAAACTCTATCGCTAGGATATTCGCCTGTTCCAAATAAATCATCTCTATATCGCCATCTTATACCTGTAAAGAATGCCGAATTGTTATTTGTTGAACCACTAATTGTTTGCCAATCTGTTCTTGCCATTAATTATCACCTACCCTATAAAGAAACAACCTGTTCCTGATTCATAATCTTCAAATCTGCTATGTGTTCCTATAACTAAATAATTGTCTACAATAATATTGTCGGTTGCTACGATTGTCTGTCCTTGATATGCAGTATATTGTGTATTATTACCATCTACATAACCAGCAAATAATATTGTGTTATTAGTGTTAGAGTCTTTAACTTGTACTCCAACCTCATTTATTGTTGTTTTTGCATTTGAGTTACTTTTTTCATAAGTCATTCCACTTTCATCATAAGTAGCACTTGCTGTTTGTACTTTTTTTACAGTACCATCTATCATCATAGTATCTATTTGTGTTCTACTGTATGTGTCTGTTTGAATGTTTTGTACTTGTGTTTGTATATCTACTATTGCAGACTGTGGAGCATAAGCATCAAACTTGTTAATAATTTCTTGATAGTTATTATTTACTGTTGTATCTAATTGATCTGTTCTCGATACTACACTTGTAATTGTTCCGTTTTGTTTGTTAACAATTATTTCGGTTTGTCTTAGTTTTTCGCCTAAGCTTATGTCTTGTTTTGTTTTTATTTCTTGTTCTGTTAATACAGGACATTTGATTATACTTGTAAATGCACCATCAAACTTAAATTGGTGTTGTAATACATAACTATCTATGTAATTTTCTTCGTCTTTGTATATTCTTATCTTGCTACCTTTTTTCAAAAATGGTTTACCAGTATAAGTAGTCAAACTACATTCTGTATACGTTAGTCCATTTACTTTATTCCATATAGGCATTAAAGCTTCTTCTCTTTTATCTGCATTATATAAGAAATAATCTTCACTTATAACTAATTGGTGTTCTCCATATAGTGCAATGCTTTCATCATCATCATAAGACACGTTTTCGCTATCTATAGCACTACTTTTTATTATTAATGAGTTAATTGGTCCATATACAGTTTTTCCGCCTTCTAAGGACGAATAATCGCTTAATTCGAAGGTATAATCTAAACTATTGCTTAACCATTTTAAATCTATTTCATTTGTATCATAATCTATATCTACAAATGCACAAGCAGTTTTTGCAATAGAGTTTAATACCATACGATTTGTTTCTCCACCTACAAATGGATTATCTTCAACTTGAATTGTGCTATTTGTAAATGTTAATGTTACTGGTGTTACATTTAGTAAACTACATACTTCTTCATAAACGTCTGCTATTGTTATAGTCTCATTTTCATAATCTAATGAAGTCGTATATTTTTCATCTAAATGTTGCATTAACAAGTCATAACTAACAAATGATGAAAAGTTTTCCGTTTGTTCGTCTTTAGGTTTCTCTACTATGTATGAGCCTAAGTCCATATATTCGGTTTCTTCACTCTCTACGTCTTCACCGTCAATCTCTTCAACCACATTATAAGTAACACCAACACTAGCATCAAATTCTCTATTTTCTATGTTATCTTCAATAGCATCTATAAGTTTGGCTGTTAGTTTCTTTACATACACAGATCCTACAATATCACCATTATCATAGCAACCATCATCTATAGTAAACTCTTGTATTTTATTGCTTTGATTTAATTCTAATGAGGGACTTGAAAACTCTATTTTTCCATATCGGTTTTCATAAGCATAATTTTTACACTCATTTATAAACTCTTCACTTACCATATAACACCTACAATTCTATTAATGCTATTGATACTGGATTAAAGATTTCAACCAAAGCATTATTTACTCCCTCAGTTACTTGAACTGGATAAGCAGCCTGAGCAATTCTATCTCCTCTATAAGCATTTATTGTTTTCCAAGTATTAGTAAATGGATTTAAAAACTTTACTTCCATAGTAGGACGTAATTTAATTTGTGCAAAGAAATCAACTATTTCATCACGAGTTAATTGTCTAGTTACTAAATCAAGTCTATATTTAGTAGATATAACATTAAGTATCATTTTACCGTCAGCAGTAGTAGTATCACGTCCACTATTCCTAGAAACGTCATACCAACCAACTTGAGAGTCGTTAGATAAATATTTAGATATATCTACGTTGTTTATTTTAACTTTAGATATTACTACAGATGGACTTGCTAACTTATAAGTATAAACTCCTTGAGTATATTCTTGTATCATAATATCACCATCTTTCAATTTCCCTTTAAGAAAGTGCTACACATTTATTATGCTGGTATGTTTATTGGGCATCTACCAGTTTGTTTTGTTTGTTGATTAATTCTATCTACTACTGTACCTTCGTCAGTATGTACGTGAACGTCTATTTGACTATTGCCACCCATATTTACTTGACTCATAGCTGATACCATTGCAGAATATACACCACTTTGAATACCTTGAATTATTTGCTCATTATTAGCAACAGCAGTCTTACCATTACTAAATTTACCAACTAACTCTCTATGATTTGCAAAGAATAATCCGTCTTCTGGGAAACCACCATTAGCATAAGCATTTACCCATTGTACTGATAACTTTGGAAGCTTAGTAGGTAATCCAAATGTTTCAAGTAATTGTTTAATTACACCTGTTGCTTCTTTTCCGTTAGATGACCATGATAATTTAGGTACTTTTGGTTTCCATGATTCTATATTAGTTTTCAAATTATCCATATCTGTTTCTGTATCAGTTTTAAAATCACTTATTCCAGTCCAGCCTAATAATGCTATACCCAAGTTCTTCAACATATCATCTATTCCAGTTTTAAACTCATCAAATCCTGTTGTTATGCCTGTTTCTAGGTTGTCATTCCATGCTTCCATTTTAGTTTTAATGTTGCCTGTTTCTGTATCAACATTATCAGCATTTTCACCAAGTTTTTCTTTTACTGTAGCAATAATGCCATTGTATTGTTCTTCTGCTTTTTGTATCGTCTCGTTCTTTGTTGTTTCGGCAGCATCAATCATCTTGTTGTATTCTTCTTCGTTAATTATACCTGCTTCTTTTAATTTATAAGCTTGAAGAATTATACCATCATATTGTTCTTCTGCTTCTTGTTTTGTTTTTTCTTTAGTTTCTTTTGCACTCTTAATTATTGCAGATGCTCTTTCAAGAGTTAATGCTTCAATATTATGATTTAGACGAGTTGTAATCTTTATATACTCTTCTTCGGATTCAGTCATTATCTTAATGCCGTTATCCATCATAGTACTTCTAATTTCATCTATTTTTTCTAAATCTTCTTGTCTTAATGCTCTTCCTTCTTCTGCAGCAGCAGCAACAATATCATTTATTTGTTTTTCGCCTTCTTCTACTGCTAATTTTTGTTCTTCATAAAAGCCTTTAATACTATCAACTATGCCTTTATAATCTTCTGCTCCCAATGCTTTTTCAAGTACTTTAAGATTACCGAGTTCGGCATTTTTATCAGCGTCTAATTCGTTGATTATTGTTTGTTTTATCATTTTAAGCAGATTTTTCATTATAGTTACGTCATCTTTAGATATAATCTTTCCTGTGAATTTCATTTCACCTACGATATTATCTAAGGTAACAAACTCATTAATCAAATCTGTTAATTTTTCTTGTGATATTTTGCTTATAGTTTCATCAAATATTGCACCTTCCGAAATGACATTGCTCATGCCATCTTGCATAGTTGCTAACATATCATTTATTGTGTTGAAATTAAATACTGCTCCTACTGGATTTAAACTCATTAATCCAAATAAAGTATTAAAATCTTCTATGCCTTCTGCTAATCCAGTTTTCTTATATTCGAAAGTATTTAATTCTTTTGCTCTTTCGTTTACGTCATACATTTCTGTTGCAATAAATCCTAAAGCAGCTCCAATTTCTACTAAGCTTGCTCCACCAAGAGCAGAACCTATTTTTGAGAATATTGAGGTTGATGCTTTTGCACCAGCTCCTGCACCAGCAGTATTTCCAGCACCTTCGCTTACTACCTCACCTAATGATTTAGCAACTTTTTCTCCGTCACTTTTACCGAAGATTTTGCTTACCATTTCATAGATTTTTTTGACACCCGTGAATATTGTTCCACCAACTGCTAAAGCACCTAATACAGTACCACCAGTTATATGGTCAAATTTGAAAGACGTTTCACCTGTTAATAAGTTAACTTCTTTTGTAAAACCAAGCCATTCCATGATCCTATCACGAATCTCAGTTGCTTTCATTTTTACTTTATCCATCAAGTTGTCATATCCTTTAAGTGCATCTAGTAATCGTTTATCTATACCACCATTTATTCCACTACTACCAGAACCACTTCCAGCATTGCTTGGTGTTGTAAGATTGTTTACTTCATCAAATTTTAATAATTGACGTTTTAATTCTTTAGCTGATTTTGCAGCATTACCTGCACTTTGAGATATTCCGTCATAAATCTCTTCTGTACTTGCTATACCACTATTGTAGTCTCCTACGTCTATTCCAAACATATCAGCTATCGCTTTTGCTACTTCTTTAATAACCATTAAAATAGCATTTGCATAAGGTAATATATTTGAATATAAGCCCATGAATAAGTTACCTAAAGCAACCTTAACTTCTACTAATTGTTGTTTAAGCACTTTTAATTGGTTGGCTGGACTTTCGATTGTTTCTGCAAAGTCACCCATTGCAGCTTGAGCTTGATTAAGTGTTGCAATATATCTTATTATTTGCTTTTCACCTTGTGACATTTGACTTATTGTCCTATCATCTATTCCAAGTGAAGGCAACACGTTTTTCATACTCTTTTCTGTTACGTCCAAACCAAATGCTCTTAATGGCTTTGTCTGTCCTGCAAATACACCTGCTCTTAAAGCTTCTGCTGTTGTCTTTTCACTTTTGTTGTATAGTGATGCTAAATCATAGGTTAATTTAACCATGTTTTCTGACATTATAGCAGCATAATTATCTGATATTCCTTGATTGGTTGCCATAGCTTGAAATAAACCTTGATAACGCAACGTTTCAGTCATATTAGTTCCGAATGCTTCATTTAATGTGTATTGGAACTTCATTGCTTCTTTTCCTAATTCGGAAAAGGTTGTTTCACCATTTTTTCTAATGTTTTTAAATATTACATTAAATAAGTTTAATTCCTCAGCTCTATCTGATGCAGAGTCTACAAATTGAAATGCCAAAACACCTATTTTTTTTACTGCTGCTATAGCTGCTAATTTAGAAAAAGATTTATGCAATGAATTTACACTTGTAGCTGCTTTTTTTGCAGAAGTATCTATTCCCGATATTTGTGTATTTGCCGTAGAAACACCTTTAATTGTTTTAACAATATCTTTTAACGAAGTGTTCATTCCTGATATTTCAGTAGCTAGTTTTTTTATTGTTTCTAACGCTTCTTCACCAGTAGTTTTTAATTGTAACTCTAAACTTTGAGTATCATTCATTCTTGTTTCTCACCACCTTGTCCCTTTTGATTTGGTAGTGCTTCTTTATTGTTTTCGCCCTTTATTTTTTGCATTTGTGATATACGGTTCTTTATCTGAGTTTCCAATTTCTTTTGTTTCTCTTTATATTCCTTTTCTTCATCTTCCTTAGTTAAGTTATAAGGCTTCTGTGAATAAGAAATTTTCTTTCCTTTACCAAAAGAATTGGCTAATGCAACAGATACCGCCTCATGAAAATATGCACCTTGAAGCCATAATTGAAAATTAAGTGCTTCTTGGTCTTGTTTCATTTTATTAAAATAAGAAAAACGGTATGCCCAGAATAGGTCTGGGTTGTCTTCCCAAAACTCTTTTACAGACATACCGTATGTTATCGCCATAGGCAATAAATCATAAAACCAATCTGTTAAGTTTTTGTATTTGTTGCCTTCTTCTTCTATTGTTCGATTATCTCCAATTCCTCTTCCTCCGTCTTCTCGGAGTTTGTATCTGCTAGGGCATTGAAAAAAGCTGTATATTCATCTAACGCAAATTTAACAACTTTTGCAGTCATCTTTGAACCATGTTCTTTTGTGTATGTATCCATCAATTTAATTGCTAAATTAGGATTCACAATATTACCATAGTTTTTCACAAATAATGATTGCCATAATAATTCCCTATACGTTAGTGGTTTTTGAGTTAGTTGTTCTATATCAAAACCAACCGCCTCTAACCACTTGATGGAGTCTCTGTTATACTCGAGAATATATTCCTTATCCTCGATTTTTAACTTTAATTTTCGCATCGTTAATTTCCCTTCCTTTCATTTGCTATGCACTTGGACTAATTTTCGCAGAAAGTTGTTGAGCAGTTAAATATGTTCCTGCAATACTTGGAGTTGTATGTAGAGTACACTCCATAGCAGCACCAACAGATTCCTCATTAATCCATGTTTGACATACACCTTGATATTCAAATCCTGCTCCGTCTGGGAACTTAATAAGAATATCTTTTTTAATGTTATCACAAACTGCTTGAACTGCTGCTAATGCTGTTTGTGAATAGTTGTAAGTAAAGTCCATATCTCCTGTATCAGGACGATCTGGTACATATACTTTTACTGGATCACTTGAAGTAGTGATTTCTACGTTTCCACCAGCTTGTCCAGTTGCTGGCATACCTTTTACAGCTACTAATTTTGCATAAGGATATTTTGCATCAGTTGTTGCTTTAACTCTTAGTTCGATACCTAAATCAATCATTTAATTCACCTCTCATATTTTTTTCCCTTTAAGAAGTGCCGTTTATCTCAAAGTTGGATATATTACTAAATTGTCGTTGCCATATTTTGTATCTAATACTCCATTTAATTGAATTATGTTTCTATGAACACTATCATCAATGTTTGGAGCATCATGTGTAACATGAATAGTAAAATGATAATTGTCTTTAATGTAATTAACTATTATGCTTGTTAAGTTATCACATATTGTTTTTTTAGACACTTTTTTATATGTAACAGTAGGTTCTTCACCTTCCACCGTAGGAGTAGTTGTTTCTTCTACTGTTGTATCAATAGCATATATATTAATTTCTATACCAAAAGAATAAGTTTCCTCGCCGTAATTTAGATTATTGTATTTGTTCGTTATTCTAGGAAGCAATTTAACAGGTATTAATGGGAATATTTTACTATCCTCTGAATATACCTTAACTACCTTAGCAGAATATGGATTATTTGTTTCAATATATTCTTTCAATTCTGGATAGAATTTTATTTCAAATACTTCTTCTACTAACATAATTTATCACTCCTAATCATATAGTCTTCCAACAGTTCCTTGCAATTCAATATTTATTATGTCTCCAAACTCTTCTTTTATATCTTTAAAAGCTTGATAAAACATGTGTCGGCTAGGTATACCATGAGTCCATTTAAACTCACCAGTTTTTGTAGGAAATGCCCAACCAGTTTCACCTTTACCACTTTCGTTTACTGTGTATCCGTGTCGTGATGCGTAATCATCTTGTGTACCCATTTTACCAGTACCAAACTCATTTAGTATTATGATAAAACCGTCAGATCCTTTTCCTTCTCCTCTTACCCATACTCTACCTACGTTCTTTAATTCGTCATATTCCCAATGAATACCACCAACATACTCACCTAATCTATTTTCATAGCAATATGTAAGTACTTTTTGATAAAGTCCCTCAGTAGCTGCCTTTATTGAATTTCTTATGCCTTGTTTATAGCTATCTTCGAAATCCTTTAGTAGCTTTTCCGCTTCGTTCAGGCTCTTTATTGATAATTCTATCGCTATCTTTTTCTTTAGCATTTTCCTTATCCTCTTCTAAAACATAGCCAGCTCTTAAAAAAGCATCTCTGTCTTCTATTGTGTATACTACTACACCATTTGTAAACTTATACATAATTACACCTACTCTCTTATTATCTTTTGCATATAGATTATTATTACAGAATTTCCAATTCTTGGAGGTAATAACACGTAATTTGCATTATCACCATTAATTGTTTCTCCTTCTGGAGTTGCATCATATAAATAAGCTACGTCAAATTCTTTAAACATTCCTTCGTATTTTCTATCAATTACCATTCTTTGAGTTATACTTGCTAATTCGCCAAATTCTACTAAATCAGCACTAGATTTAACTCCTCGATAATTAAACATATATTCCACTGGTTCATCATAAATGCTTATTTGGTTTCCCTCATCATCTATATCAGTACCAATCTTACTAGCTATAAATAGCCTTTTAGACCATGTTTCAGGATTTGCTCTTACTGGAATCATTTAGGAACACCAGCCTTAGGAATTAGTTCATCTAATAAACTCTTAGATATTAACCCACTTAAATAACTCACTGATATTCCGTTTTCACTATATGACTGTATGTTAGCACTATCTTTCTTGTTATAAAGCTCAATAGCACACCTTACAAGCCACATATCCATTCTCCATGTTTTTGGGAGTTCAGCTTCATCATCAAATGGATATAGTGTATATAAAGCAATACTTTTTGCATCATCTAATTTTTCATGAAATATATCATCTAATGAATCATCATCTGACGAACCACTTATTGATATTCTCATTTTGATTATCTTTTCACTATCACTCATATTTACACTTCCTTATCTCCATTATGGCTATTATTCCTTTTTGATACAATTCTCTAGCACGTTGACAATCCAAAAACCTAATTGTTCCTGATGAATAGTATTGGTTATTTTCTTTTATATCATTGTAAGCAATTATTACTCTTACTTTAATATTTTTTTCCATAACTCGTATACTCCCTTCTGTTCATAATTAACATTTTTGGGAATGTTATTTACTATTCGTTTTATATCCTTTTCGGTTAATTTCATATCAAATGGCAATATGTAACCATTTTCACCATCTTTAATTTCTTCTAAAGCATTTGGAAAAGGTGTTACAAGTACTGGCACGTGATTTTGAAGAGCCTCATACATTGTTATACACATACTTTCAGTTTTAGAAAGCTGTGCTACATAATGATAGCCTCCCATAATTCGTTGCACTTCCTTTATTGGAGTATGCAATATCATGTTTCCATAACTTGTATATCCTAAAGGATTTGTACCAAATACGTCCCATACATAAGAAATCTTATATTTTTTTAGCAAGTCACATAACTTGCACATTAAATCATAGCCTTTCTCTTCTGTTAGCCTAGTAAATGAAACAAGTTTTAATTGTACTTTTTCGGTATCTAGTATGTTAGGAATAACTATACTATCATGTCCAAACTCTCTTATAAAAGATTGTCTAGCACATTCACTAACCGCTATGTACTTTGTGTTAGGATCTCGTTCACGATATTTATAATCCCAAAACTTTTTCATTGCCGTCCAATCAGAATGTATCATTTGATATAGTTCTTTATATTTTATTTGATTGAAATACTCATCATCAACCAAAACACTCGTTATAATACAAATATCACATTCTATTGGAGAAGTAAGTTCAATAACTACATTAATGTATTTACTGAGCGTAATGGCATTGTCAAAGCTAATATCTCTACATACCATAGTTATATCGTACTCGTCACCAAATCTCTTACAGAAATTAATTAGAAACGTTTCTATGCCCCCTATTTCATTGAAATAGTGTTGTAATAATACTATTTTTTTCTTCGCCATTTTACTTCTCCCTTTAAACATGATTTATATATTAAGCACTAACTGTCTTAACTTTGATTCCTTCTGGTTTAGTGAATGTAGTACTTAAACCAGTTATCTTTGCATGATACCATTCAGGTCCATGGTCAAGACCAATTTGTCCAAAGATTTGATAACTTTCTCCAGCACCAGTTTTTGCTAGTTCTTCTAAGAAGAAGTTTCCTTTACTTGGTACAGGTTGTTCTACTGGTCCACAAACTGCTGGGTTATAAATTAAAGCAGTTCCGTCTGGTAAAAATTCTCCTAATCCAAAATGTAATACACAACCGATTGGTAATAGTAAGTCTCTTACTTGAATACCAAAAGCATTCATATAAGGTTCTCCTACTTTCATACCTAATTCAACTGCATTACCATGTAATTGCATTAAGTTAGTTGCATTTAATAACATTTGAAGATTTGAAATATCTCCACCAGCACTCTTAATAGCTGCAACTGCATCATTTACTAACCATAAGTCAAGTGCAGCACCAGCAGCAGCAACTACGTTAGTAGTAATAGCAGCTAACATACCACGAGTTTTATTAACTTGGCTATCACTAGCAGCTTTGTTATATGTTCCTTGAATAAATGCCTTTTCAATAGAACGTTTGATTTTGTTCATTTTTGCATTTACTTGGAAATCTAATTCATTTGTAGGATTTTCAACTTGTCCTGCAATGTTTACTCCACCTAAAGTAGCCATATTAGATTGTTTAGCATAACTTACAGCTACACTTTCATGAAATATTTGTGTTACGTTACTTAATTGAGTTCTAGTAACATAAGTAGCAGTTGGAGCAGTTAGTGATGCTGTTTCACTAATATTAGGAATAGCTCCTTCTTCACTTGTATAATATTGTCCACAAACAAATTCTACAGAGTTTGTGTATTTTACTCTTCCTGAAATTGAATTTAGGAATGGAGTATCAGTATTTGCTTTGTTATAAAGTAAACCTGAATAGTTTGGAACTAAGAATGATTGTACAGTTCCTGTGTTCATTTTTATCACCTCTCAAAATATTTTATTCCCTTTTGAAATAGTGCTTTTAAATACCTGTTTTATGTTCTTCTTGATATATTTGAGTGATTAACTCTGTTTGTCGCATTGTATCTTTGTTTTTCAATGCTTCTTCATATTCTTTCTTTAATATATCAACTTTACTTAATGAAGAAGAACTATCCAAACCACCGATAGGAGCTGGAGTCTCATTTAACAACTTAGTAGTTGTTTCTTTAGCGCTTTGGTCTTTAGTCTTATTGATTAAAGATATAAAACTATTTGCTAATTTAAGAGATTTATCATAGTCTTCACTTACAATAGTTGCTAATGTATCTTGCAATTCAGTATCTTCATCTTTTATTTCAATACCATTTTGCAATAACAACTTTTGTACTGCTAGTTCACTCTTAGCAATAGCATTTTGTTTTACTTGCTCTTCAAATGCCTTTCTTTCACTTTCTCTTTTTTCATCATCAGTCATTTTTGACTTTTTGAAATCCTCGTATTCATTTTGTAGTGATGAATACTCACTTTCTGTGTTTTTTAAACGATTACTAAGGTCGTTATACTTATCTTTTGGAATTACTAATTTTGCTAATTCCTTAGATATAGCCTCAACTCTTTCTTCGTTTGTAGTGTAAGCTTCATTACTTAACACTAGCTCAATAGCTTCTTTCATTTTTTCCTCCCACTCTTCCGTTTTTATAGTTGTCACGTCTCAACTTTTTAGAGCGTCATAGATTTTATGCTCTCTATGATGAGCAAATTTAATGCTTTTATTAGCACCATAGAATAGACAAGTTATATAGGTATATTTGCTATAACTTAACATTTATACTTTGTTTATCTACTCTATGCTGCCACTAAAGGCAGCAGATAAGGTTTGGATTAAAAAGAAAACGTTGAATTTTCGCTGGGAATGAAAGTTATGACCTTCCATCTCTAAGTTACCTTAGCGACTTACCAATTAGTCTAATTCCCAATATGGGGGGATTATTTGTCCCCATTTGGTGTTTCATCATCATCTGATGAGGAATTATCACCACTATCTAAAGATGAGTTTTCGTCCTTCATCTTTTCTCTAAGTTGTTTATTTGCTTTTGACACAAATAACTCTATCCATTTGTCTATTCCACCATAGAAGTTCATTGATTTATTAAATGCTTCATTAGTGTCACTATATAAGCCACTTGTTGCCATAGCAACGTCTGGTGAAATACCACTATTAATTTGATTCATTAATCCTTGTGATTTAACTAAGAAGTTATCACTCTTATTTCTAGTGAATTTTTGTTCAACTTGATTTAGAGTTAATGAATTAATTGTACTCCATGGAGATAAATTACATATTCTTAAAATTAGTTCAAGTTCAGGTTTAGAACAACGTTTGAATTGCATTTCATCTTGCTTAGCACGTTCATCTGCCATTGTCCAACCTTCTGACAACATTCTAGCTTGTCCTGTATCTCCTCCAGAAGTTCTTTCTGTACTTTTTGGTATACCTATTATTTGTAATGCTGTATTTAACAATCTATCATGTAATACTTTTGTATTTCCATGGTCTATATTGTTAGATAGTAATTTTAAATCAGCAGGTCTTGACGGATCGCTTGTAGCTATCTTAACAGCACCTAAATCTAATAAATTAGCATAGTCTTCTGCATCTATATCTTGATTTATAAACACTAATATACTTTGTATAAACTGTTCTAATCCATCTATTTCATCGGAAGTAATTTTATTTATTTGATTTAACAAATCCATTACTACTTCAATAAGTCCTAATCTTGACTTATTCAAATAATACTCGAATATAGGAATATCGCCTAATATATGATTTCTCTTGTTTTTTACTTCAAAAACACTGCTTAATCTTTCTTTGCCAACTTCGTAATAAGCGTTTCTTGTATATACACTTCCTCGAAGGTTTGAATCTTTAACACCTATCGTATAAGTAAATGCAAATAGTCTATCATGAGGAAGATAACTTGAATAAACAATAAATGTATTTTTGCTATCTAAGTTTTCTATTTCAAATGGACTTTCATCACCTTTGCTTGGCAATACAATTCTATGTCCTATTCCAGAAACATATATGCTTTCTGCTAATTCAGTATCTTTAGGGAATTTATCCTTAGCCAACATATAACTATTTAATGTTGATACTTCCATGTTTGCAACGTCTCCACGTTGTACATATTGAATAGGCTCACCAAATACATAACTCTTTTTAAATTCGGTTATGAAATAAGCGTTATTTTCAACAACAGTATTATTGATTGTAGGTCTTACTTCTTTTACTTTACCAATAATAGGTTGAAATCCCTTATAATATTTTTCTAAATAATCAATTTCACTAGCATTTTGAACATGAACACTAAATACGTCATTCAATATTTTTTGAATTGTTGTTTCGTTCATCTCCTCAGGGTAATAATCAGCATAAATTACTTTTCTTCCGTATAGTCTTATCTCTTTTGGAGCTATAATCTTAGGATTTTGAACTGCTTCAACTGGTCTTACTGCCGTAGTTTGATTATTATTTTCACTGTTTTCGTTCATACTTTCACCACATTTCTGTTCCAACAAACAAAATTGGGAACATAATCATATAAATACGGTTATGCTCCCGTGTAGCACTAAGCAAACTGCAAAGGGAAATCACGTTTGCTCGATTTACAAGTACCACACAAGGTAAAAATATTCTATTTTTAAGGTATAAAAGTATAACAACTTTTTACCCTTTTCTATTAAAATGGTCGCATTACTGCTTCTGGTTTCTTTAAAATACTTCTACCTACAATTATTTCAGAATTATACATAGCTGCACCATCTGGACCATCATCAAATTTGTTAGGATAATCAAAGGAATATTTTGTAATATTATCCATTAATCTACCTATATCAGTGTTTGGTTTAACAATAGATTTATCCATAAATATAATATTTCGTTGTATTCCACCTAAATTGTTTTTTATACGTTCTTCTTTCTTCTTTGTGTTATATAATTCTATAATTTTGCATGTATTACAACTTCGTTGGTTTAATTTGCTCTCTAATAACGATTTTAATGATACGTCTATGTTATTTTCTATTACTAATGTTGTTATATTGTCATCAATTATCTTATTTACTATGTCATCATACAATTCTTCCATAGGTTTCTTGCTAAATATAGCGTCCCATAGAAAATGTTTACCATGCCCATCAGGTTTACATATAAACATATTAAGATTGTCTTTACCTCGTCTTTTTGTATCCATTACTGCCATACAATAAGGTTCTAAGTCGTTTGGTGGTGTTATATATGTAGTTAAGTTCTCCCATGCTAATTCTCTTCCTGTTGGAGCTATAGGATTTTGTTGATAAACACAACTGAACAAGAAAGGATCTGTCGTATTTCTTATTTGTTCGGCTATTTCTTGTGGATATACCTCAGGACAAGTTGTTTTACCTTCTTCATCAAATAATGGAACACGAATTACAATAGTATCTTCGTTTCGCATAATATATGGATTATTTGTCTCTTTTAATGGATTAATCTTGTTTCTATCCTCAATAATTCTATTAAGAATGTCCTCTGGAGTCCATTGTGTACCAACAAACAAGAATTTACAACGTTCTCCATCACGTCTATTCCACCATTCTGTGTTCCATTTATCATATAAACCTCTATGTATGCTTTCACTATTAGCCTCTTCTGCTCCTTTTGTCATATCATCAAAGATAATAGCAAAGTTAGCTCTTTCACCAGTAGTCGAACCACCACGAGTACGTGAAATTAAGTTTGATTTAGGTACATTAGCGTTTTTAATTTTCCAGTCTGATTCTCTTTCTACTTCAAATGGTTTTCCATTATATATAGCGTAATTAGTAAATACGTCACTAAAGTTAGACGTACATAAATACCCTTTTACTGTTCTTGAAAATCCCAATACTAACTCATCAGAATAACTCATACGAATAATGGAGTTATCTATACTCATTCCAAATGCCCAAGCTTCCCATAAAGTAGCAATATAACTTTTACCAAGTGAAGGTGGATAACAAACAACTACATAATGAAGTTTTGGATTAAAAGCAAGTTCTTGTAAAGCATCAATATAAGGCTTTAATACTTCTCTTCTGTTTGCTAACACTTTCTTTGGCTGATCCCATTCCATATAGTCAACAAAGCATTCAAAGTCACGTCTTCCACATATTGCATAAACTCGCTTGTAATAATCAAAAAAGGAAGCCATATTATTTATGCTCCCTTTACTAACTAAATTATGTAAAATTGGAATAAGTTTTTTCTTTGCTGTTTTAACAGACTCCATTTCGTCTTGGCAATACCACATTTCCAAGACATTTAAGGCACTCTCAGACCATTCGAGTTTACTACTTTCGGACAATCTATCACTTCGAAGAGCCTCACAAATACCATTAAATGTATCTTCATAGGTACTTGGCTTCTTTTTAATTTCTATCTTATCCCCAACTTTAATCATACCCTACTCCTTAGGCATTTTTATGATTATTGGACGATTATTTCTATAACATTCTGTAATTAGTTCGTCAAGTTGTTTTTTTACCTCTAAAGTACGTGCTTCTGTTTCGTATTCTGCCACCACCATACGAGAATCGTTAACAATTACGTTCTTTAAGTTCTTATCATAGAAATACTCTTTATCTAATTTAAAATAATCAGCAATTTTATTAAATAATTTTTCTTTTGGTATTTCTTTGTCTTCTAATACTCTTTTTAGACTTTCTCTATAGTTTCCTTCAAACTCTTTAATAAAATTTTCTTCACTAATTTCCTTTGTTTTTAGTAATTCTTTAATTTTTGTACCAACAACAATTTGAGGTTGACGTATTCCTATTGAAATACCATTCACAAACCATGTATCGTTCTCACTTTGACTTATTAATAATATCTTTCCCATATTAAACCTCCTTATTATAAAACAATGTAAACCAGTCATCAGCTTCCATTGTAATTAGCCACTTTGTATTATTCTTTCTATGAGCCACTATTGGAATATCATTATGGTTTAAGTTATCTCTTTTAGCTTGTTTTACTGCATCATGGATATTTAGGTGTTCTACCCTTTTAACCTCAATATGTATTCCATCAATTCCTATTACGTCAGCTAAAGAGCCTTGTTCTTTGCCATTATATTGTGCTGTCCTTCTTGTATCAAAGCCTTTACTTTTACAATAATTAGAAAACTCTCTTTCTCCAGCAGCACCTTTTCTTTTACTATTAATCATGCTTTTCTAAGCCTCTCAATCGTTTCTTTAAGTTCTTGTTTACCTTCCTTAGTTAATGGAGGCATAACCATATTCATTAAAGTCCCTTCTTTTAATTCAAGTGCTTTTTCCCATTTTGCTAGTATTTTAGGTCTAAATGCCCATCTACCGTTAATATAGTTAGCAATATCCTGTACAGCAGTACGTTTTTCACCTAATTTACTCTCAATACGATTAATTTCTTCACAAAGTTTAGCTCTAGTCCATTTTTTCTTAACTAAAATAAGTAAAATGTATTCACTCACGTTCATCATATTGTTTAATCACCTTCAAAGTTCTAATTTTACCATTTTTACATGAAACATAGCCTTTGTCTATTAAAATAGTAACTTTCTTATAAACAGAATTAACGTCAGAATTAAGTTCTTTAGCAAGTTCTCGATAAGTTGGACTATATCCATGTTCTTCGATAAACCAACTAAGGCATTCTAACACCATTTTCTGCTTAGTACTTATCCCTAGCATCTTCTTCTCCCAATATCCAACATATAGTGGATATTTCATCTCTCTGTTTTACTTTATTCTTTAAAATATATTGTATTCTATCTCTTAATTCCTGATCTGATACGACTCTTTGATTTTGTCTTCTTTCCCAAAATTCATAAAGATATTTATAATTTCTATATAATTCATACAAACAATAGAGATTAGGCTTAACAACTTCTTTACTCATAACAATTCCTCATAATTTTCTCTATATATTGAATCTTTAAATAGTTTAAATGAGCATTCATATATTTGTTTACCAAAATGTACTACGAACGGATTAATATAATAGACAGTAGTATTATCCTCTTTTTGTGATTTAATAACGTCATCTTTCATCAAGCCTTTTAATTGTCTATCAATAGTAGCAGAAGAAACCTCACAAATTCTAGGAAGGTCTTTTCTTTTCACTAACCTTCCATTTCTATAAACCAACTTCCCTGTTTGATATTGAATATATTCTAGTAAAGATAGCATAATCGGGTATTTTAAACAAATCTTACCAAAAACTTTGAAATTAACTTTTAGAAATCTCATAGGTATAGTAATCATTTCTTCATAAGAATCAATACTATTTTTTCTTAAAACCCTATCCCCTGCATCGACTTTAACATAAGTACTTTCATCAGATAAGGTTTCAATTACTTCTCCAGTTTCATCTACTAAATATAATGTCTTTCCTATCTTGCTCATCTAATTCACCAAATTACCACTATCATTCTTGATAGTCTAAGTAGTGCTTATTTATACCCCTTTACTATCATCTTTGATAGTTTCTTAAATACTCATTTTCCCTTTATATTTAGTGCTTTTGAACCCTTTTTTATCAATTTTATTCCATCTTTATCTTAGAATCCTACAGTATATACAAATGTCGCAGACATTGGAATGTATCGGGTATATCTTTTTTTTCGCTATACCCGTGGTTCTATCCATTCCGTTTTTACTATATCATATTCTTTACTCTCATTTCACTCTCATTTTGTGAATTTTTTTTGTTTTTTATTAAATTATTCAATAATTAACTCTTTTTCATTTATAACAACTCTTTTT
>Ga0265301_10000737_pt1 | contig 45041 bp, 42 predicted proteins | sample AusTroGonzalo_MG_2_FD_193488 | JGI IMG/M metagenome (GOLD analysis project Ga0265301, IMG submission 193488) | Bovine rumen microbial communities from tropical cattle in Woodstock, Queensland, Australia - Gonzalo_04 | ecosystem: Host-associated > Mammals > Digestive system > Stomach > Rumen ...
CAGCCGTAATTAAATGAAATTTGTGTTATGTCGCAATTGGATTTAAATAAAGAAATAGTTTTTGCATCGTCCGATACGGACGTGTCGCACGCTATTTCGCGGCTCGTTAAACAGGGGAAACTGAAGAAGATAGCCCCAAGGCTTTACACAACCAACCTGATCGACAGTTCCGAGAATATCGTCCGTCGCAATATCCTCAACATCCTGATGTGGCGCTTCCCGAAAATGGTGATAAGCCATCGAAGCGCACGGGAAATGAGGCTGACGGCCGGAGGTTTTTTCTTCCTCACGGGCAACGTGAACCGCAAGGTGACTGACCTGCCGGGTGTGACGGTGGTGGTGAGCAAAGGTCCTGAAGGTGACCGGAACGACACGGTGTTCGGCCAGATGTTCATCGCAGGCGAATACCGTTGGATGCTGGAAAACATGCAGGTGTCGCGCAGAAGTGGCGACGAATCGAAAGTGCTGCCCCCTGAGGTGATTGAGAAGAAGCTCGGAAGTATACTGGTTGCCAGCGGTGAGGACGGGCTGAACGCCTATCGCGACACACTGCGGGAAACTGCTGTGAGGCTGGGCATGGACAAGGAGTTCCAAAAGATCAACAAGCTGATTTCGTCCCTGTTAGCCACGCACGAAACCGATGTACTCAAGACCCCATACGCACGGGCACTGTCGGTGGGGCTGAGGTTTGACGAGGCGCGCAAGCAGCTGTTTGAGACGCTGTTCGACGCGTTGCAGGAACAGCATTTCGTTTCGCGACAGACACCTGTCCAGACTGAGGCCGAATACCGCGACATCGCCTTCTTTGAGAGCTACTTCTCGAACTATATCGAAGGCACGGAGTTTGAGGTGGGTGAGGCGCGCCAGATTGTGGAGACGGGAATCCCCGTGGAGCACCGCAACGAGGACTCGCACGACATACTGGGCACCTTCCAGCTGGTGTCGAACCGGAGCGAGATGATGCGCTATCCGCAGTCGGCCAAGGAGCTGGTTGACATATTGCGTCGCCGCCATGCCATACTGTTGGCGTGGCGACCCGATTTGAACCCGGGACAGTTCAAGACGGTGAACAACCGAGCGGGCAACACCGAGTTTGTGGATGCCAAGCTGGTGGAGGGTACGCTGGAGGCGGGTTTCGACTATTACACCGCCTTGACATCGCCATTGGCCAAGGCCATCTACATGATGTTCCTTATCAGCGAGACACATCCCTTCAACGACGGCAACGGGCGCACGGCGAGGGTGATGATGAATGCGGAGCTGTTCAGGGCGGGCGAAGCCAAAATCATAGTTCCCACGGTCTATAGGGAAGACTACCTGCTGTCGTTGCGCAAACTGAGCCGCCAAGGAGAGCCGTCGGCCTACATCAAAGTGATGGAGACGCTGCACCGTTTCGGGCAGACGCTCTGTGGCCGCACCACCGACGACCTGCTGAGGTATCTTGCCGCCTGCAACGCCTTCAAGGAGCCCGAGGAGGCCAAGTTGAGATTTGAATAATTTGAAATCAATAAAAATCAAAAATATTATGGCTGATAAAAAGCGAATTTATTTATGCCTGGCGCACATGTCAGACGCAGGGCTGGAACAGAAGTATATCAAAGAAGCATTTGACACTAACTGGGTGGTGCCGCTGGGGCCGAATGTGAATGGGTTTGAGAAGGACCTGGAGGCCTTTGTCAATAGTTCAAAAGTTCAAGAAGTTCAAGAGTTCAAGGGTTTAAGAAGTTTGCTCATCAAGCTCGCAGGCCATTCCCTTCGGTCAGGCAGATAGTCAGTTTAAGAGTTTAAAGTTTAAGGTTGTCGGCCAAGCCGACGGCACACCACAAGGTTTAAGGTTGAAAAATTATTCAGCCGTGAAAGAAAAAAGTTGTATCTTTGCGGCTGAATAATTTTGATGAAATATGAAAAATCTTATCGTAGCCAGAGAGAAAGAACAGGCTGTTTTTGAACGGCTTGTGAGTGAACCGACTGCTCAGATGCTTGTTGTTTATGGTCGCAGAAGAACGGGCAAAACATTCCTGGTGAGGGAATATTTCGACGACTGTTTTGCATTTAAGCACACTGCTGTGTCGCCCATGGAACTGAAAGATCGCGACAATGATGGCGAACTGCTCTACCGCATACAGTTGAACGAGTTTGCGGCTTCGCTGCGCAAATATGGCAGCAAGGACGAAACACCCATCAGCGACTGGTTTGAGGCTTTTCACAGGCTGGAGGCTTTGTTGGATAAGAAGCGAAGTAAGGGTAAGATGGTGGTTTTTATCGATGAATTGCCCTGGCTCGACACTCCGAGGGCCAATTTTCTGTCGGCATTCGAGCATTTCTGGAACGACTGGGGAGCGGGAAAGCACAACCTGCTGCTTATAGTATGCGGAAGTGCCACGAGCTGGATGCTTGACAACCTGATCAACAACAAGGGCGGGCTGTATGGCAGGACCAACTGCGAGATGCACCTGCACCCGTTTACGCTGGCCGAAACGGAAACCTATCTGCACCGCAGGGGTGTGACGCTTGACCGCTATGACGTGGTGCAGACCTATATGCTGACAGGCGGGGTGGCTTACTATCTGTCGTATTTCCAGCCGGGGCTGTCGCTTGCAGAGAATATCGACGCGATATATTTTGCGGAGAACGGCTTTCTGCAGACGGAGTACGACCGGTTGTTCACCTCGCTTTTTGCCGACAATGCGGGCTATAGGCGCATTGTGGAGACGCTGAGCGAGAACCGCTATGGGTTGACCCGAGAGGCGTTGGCTGAGAAAGCCGGCATTGCACTTGGCGGTACGCTGAGCAATATGCTGAAGGCTTTGGTGAAAAGCGACCTTGTGACGATATATTGGAATTTCGGTGAGTCGAAAAGGACGCAGTATTACAAGCTGACGGATATGTTCTGCCTGTTCTATCTGGGCTTTGTACAACGTAACCCGACGAACAACCGTACGTATTGGTACGACAACCAGAACAGTCCGAAGCTGAACTCGTGGCGGGGGCGGGCGTTTGAGGACGTGTGCTTTGTGCATCAGAAGGAGGTGAAGAAGGCACTGGGCATCAGCGGTGTTCAGGCCGAGGTGTACCCTTGGCATGCAACGGCAGAAGGGAATGCTCCCGGGGCCCAGATCGACATGCTGATTGACCGTGCCGACCGTGTGGTGAACCTGTGTGAGATGAAATTCTCGCAGGATGATTTTGCGATTTCGAAAGACTACGACGAGCGATTGCGTCGGAAGATTGTGCGCTTGCAGGAGGAGACGGGAGGCAAGCGGAATGTGCAGGTGACGCTGGTGACAACCTTCGGCCTGAAGAAGAACATGTACAGCAGCCGTGTGCAGCGCGTGGTGACGCTGGAAGGGCTGTTTTTATAAAGTTTAGAGTTTATAGTTTATAGTTTAAAGTCAGTTGGCGAGTTTATAGTTGATGGTTTGAAGTTCTAATGGTGATTAATTAGTCGTTATTAAATCAATTGACCGAGCAGGCTAAAGCTTCACCAAGATTGCGGATGAATTACGACCTTCGCAATTCGGAAGATGATGGTTCACAAAGGATGCTGAATGCCATCGAGCCAGGCTCGCCCGAGCGTATCCACAGGCATCAGCATACTTCTGAAACCGTAGTGTGCATCCGTGGCCGTGTGGTGGAAGAGTTTTATGACGAGTTGGAGCGTATCTGCACGGATTCGATCGTGCTAACACCCAATGGCCCCAACGTGGCAATTAACATCCCTGCCGGTCAATGGCACTCTATACGTGCGGTGGAATCAGGCTCGGTTGTGCTGGCAGTGAAAGATGGGAAGTATGAGCCGCTGACGGACGCTGATATTCTTGCTATTTGACAATTATGAAGTATTTTAAAGCGGTGTGGCAGTTTTGCAGCTATTTGTTTTGGCCAAGGTGGAGATGATGGCATAGGGGCTTATGGCCTACGATTTACAGTTTAAGGTCAGATTCCGATGAAGGGAGTCTGGCCTTTTTTGTGTGCCGTGTTTTTCACTTGAGTATATAATGGCTTAAGACACTGATATAACCAGTTCAATAGATAGTGTTATCCTCCTGCGAACGAAAACGACCTTCGACGCCTGAGAGAGGGTAGTTCTCCATCCATTGCTGATCCACATAAGGAAGCATGCTGAATCGGAGGCCGTGAAGAAGTTGCTCTGGGAATTCGTTAGTGATAAAAGTGCGTAGGGACTTGGCTTTGACATTGTTCTCTGCCTTGACCTCGCAAGGAAAGACTTGACCATCGTACTGGGCAAGGAATTCTATTTCAAGCGTGGAGTTGTCCTTGCTATAGTAATAGGCTGGTATGCCTCCGATACCAACAAGTTCCTGCAGGAAATAGTTCTCAGTATAGGACCCCTTGAACTCTGTGAAAGCATTGTCACCAAAGAGCATGTCCTGTGGGCGCGATTCGGACAGCAGGGCCAAAAGACCGCAGTCGAGTAGATAGACCTTGAATGCATCGTTGTCTTTATAGAATTTTAAGGGGTATTTTGGCGCAGAAACGCGATATACTTTATAAATGAGTCCCGCATCTACAAGCCATTGGATGGCGGCTTCGAAGTCGGAAGCACGGGCACCTTTCTTGATGGCTCCGAAAATAAATTTCTTGTTCTCCTTGGCGAGCTGAGCGGGGATGCTGTCCCAGACCTGTCGTATGCGATAAACCATGGTCTTGCCATGCTTTCCGAAGTCGAAATAATAGGTTTGGAGGATGTCGTTTTGGACCTTGCGAACGGCTTGAGGATCTGCTGTTTCACTCCATTTTGCCACGGCCTCGGGCATGCCTCCTACAAAATAATACTGGCGTAGCATCTCGATGAGTAGGTCGTGAAGCGGGCGTAGCAGTTCCCAATCCGCCGACAATACCGCATCGCAAAGCTGGCTACGCCCCATGGCAAGGAGGAACTCTGTGAATGTCATGGGATACATCTTTATGGTGTTGACCTTGCCTACTGGAAAACTTTCGTCATCTCGTAGTGCAAGCCCCAGGAGCGAACCTGCTGCAACGACATGGAGGGGCCTTAGGTCTTCGCAGAAATATTTGAGAGATGCGATGCCTCCCGAAACCTCTTGGATTTCATCAAAGAACAGAAGCGTTTGGTTAATGTTGATTTTTACCTCATAATTGACTTCGATGGCATGGATAATGCGAGGAATGTTGAAATCGCGGAACAGTGTGTTGGCGAAAGCGTTGTTGTGGCAGTTAACATAGACGATATTCTGGAATTCCCGCTCACCGAACTCTTTAAGAATATAGGTCTTCCCCACCTGACGTGCCCCTAAAAGTACAAGAGGTTTGCGGTCTTTGGCTTCTTTCCATTTTAGAAGTTTTTGATATACAGTTCTTTCCATTTCGATGGTGATGTTGATTATGACTGCAAAAGTACACTTTTATGAGGAAATAAACGAATAAAACAACATTTTTATGAGGGAATAGAATTAAAAAGTGGCATTTTTATGAGGGAATCTGACCTTTTTTTGTGTCATTCGGGTTACATGGATGAGATTGCGGGGCAAGCCTGCAATGAGGGATTGCTAAAAATTAGTTTCTCAGATGTGAGATATTTTGTGTATTTTTGCAGATTGCAAAAATAGTAAAGAAAAAGTTATGTGCACAATAACAGTTGATGTTGACGAGAGAACACTTCGCGGTGTGAATCCCAATCTTTCCGATATGGCGGCCATCCGCAATTGGGCCCAGAAGTTGATAGACTGTCGTATTCAGGAAATGTTGGAGGAGGATAATGAGACTATGGATATTGAAGAGGCTCGTGCTATAGTAATCGATACAATCAAAAGGGAGTACGCGAAACCATGAAGTACCGTATTAGGAAACGTTGTGTCCAGAAGATAGACAAGTTCTACGAAAATGTGGTACTTTGCCTATACCTTCGATGGGGAAACCGTAACTGTTGTGGATGCATGCCATGCACAGAATATGCATGATAAAACAATTAATGGCTGATTGACGGGCATTAAAGTTCAACTATAATAAGATAATAATTTTAATGAGCCTAGGCCTTGCCTATCTTGAGCCAGGAAAGTTTAGAGTGTGAAATATGAAGTATTTGAAAGCGGTTTGGAAGTTTTCTTACGACACGGGATTGTACAAGCCTACACTAATGGGAACGGATTTATCGTAATTATCAATATAATAGCGGTATGACATCAAAAACTCAAGCCATACTTACAGATGCCGAAATCATGGAAATGCTCGGAGCATTCTACTCAGAAGCTTTGCGTTTCCTCAAGGTGCCACAAGACCAGTGGGCAAAAATAAGAGTGGGGATGGTTTTTGATGGTGCGGAAGGGAAGGCAAGCATCATCAGCATCAACTATGCACAACGCAAGATTCTTGTGAGTCTGCCTATGCTGAAGATGATAATACAGTCTAACCCTAAAGCCACAGGGGATACACCGTCATTCTATAGGTCTTATGGCTACAAGTTAGCCAGGCTATGGCAGCAGTATGTGAAGACGGGAGAATGTCGTATTTTTGAGCAAGACAAAGACAGCGACGATTTTGCGATAGCTTTGGGTATTGTAAAAGGCCTGCCACAAATAGATGCGCCGATCGACAAGGGTGTTGTGGAGGCTATCGGTCACAACCCTTTGGACCTTGAAGCCGCCATTAGGATGCTCCGTGACGAATTTGGAATAGGTTGTTGTGTAAAGCACGGCTTTGACATCTCTAATAAAGAAATGCGGATGTTCGTAACGCTAACCGATGGCGAGCGTCAGAGGCGTGGAACAGAACTGAAAAAACTGATTGATGAAAGCAATAACCGCAACCTGCCAAAGATTAATGAAGGAGAGCAAGGAAGTTGGAGCAATCCATTTGCAAATGTGGATGAGGCGGCTGACTATATATTGACCATCGAAAAAGAACGATTGGAAAAGGATGCCTATCGTCAGGCCATAAAGGAGGAACAGTATTTTTTTGACGATAGACATGGATGCTTCAGAATCTCGTGGGCATCGGCCAATGTGGGATATTATCCATTAGAGGGTGTCGATTATCCTTGTTTTGTTGTCAACCAACTGAGCCAACGTGATGGCCATGCAGCTGAGATGCCCCGTTTCTCTATCAAGCCATCCCTTGCCAAAAACAAATTCCTCTATCGCGGCCAGTCACAGTTTTACGAAAAGTGCGTGCCTAATATGTTCAGGGACGAAGAGAAAGTGAAGAATCACCAGTTTGTGGATGATGTCATACAAATCAACGAACTTGAAGTGCTGCTTCGTCAGCACCCTCTTGTCAAACTATTCGAGCAAGGATTCTATCTGCTGCACGAGTTTTTCCGTTTCAAGGTGGATTATGTAGGCTTGAGTCAGCATTATTATAACCGCACCCCGATGCTTGACCTCACCAGCGATATGGAGGTTGCCAAGTTCTTTGCTGTAACGTGGTTCAATATGAAGAAGGATTGTTATGAGAAATATGATGGTGATGAACTGGGAGTGCTTTATTATTATGACCTTGCCCCGGGAGCCTTTGCTCATTGTGAAGGTCGCGACTATTTTGTTGAGACCATTGGAAAACAACCCTTCATGCGCAGTGGTAATCAGTCAGGTTTCCTTATCCGACTGGATTCAGAGAAGAATTTCAATGCGCTTCCCGAGGTTCGCTATGTGTTCTTCCGCCACGATGCAGGCATAACAGACCGCATCTTTGCGAAATCGGGGAATGGCGATAAATATATGCCTCAGGAGATGCTTCGTACTCATTGGTACAAACGAATGAGTGATGAGAATGCCCGAAAGGAAATCTCTCCTGAAGCTTTACAGATCAACTACGAGAACAATCCAGGCGTATCCCACAGCAGCATAGTAAAAGCGTTGCAAAGCAAAGGCTTCCATGTTTCCAAGAAAAACAGGCAATGTTTTACTGAAAAGGAGCTTGAAATGTACTATGCAAGTGCATTGGATTTCTGGGCAGAATTTTGCTCAAATGTTTACATTTACAGTCCCGAAGGTGCGCTTCTCCATAAGCACCTTTTGAATTTGCCGAACGACCCACGCTATCGTTGGGCGTTTTATCGGCAGGATACAATGGGATAGGCGTTCGCTTCAAGATTGTAAGTCATTTTTTGATAAGGTCGGAAGTGGCAATTTCGCGGTTATTTGTTTTGGCCGAGGTGGAGATGATGGCATAGGGGCTTATGGCCTACGGCCTGTTTACAGCTTACCGCTTACAGTTTAAGGTCAGATTCCGATGAGGGAATCGGGCCTTTTTTGCATTAATCACTATTTTTAAAGAATGGCAATAAGATTGAGGAAATTTTGTTATTTTTGCAAAGCCGAAAAAAGGCTCTCGAACATCGTCAAAACCCTAGATAAACCGAGGATTTTCGACGAGTAACCCCAATCCGATGATGTGACTGAGGGTGCTGGAGCATTAGGGTAAGTGGAGAGATTAGAGTTAGTTGGGAAGAGGTAGAGTGGGAAGTATGAAGTATTTGAAGGCGATGTGGGAGGTTTGTGGGTATTTGTTTTGGCCACAATGGAGATGATAAGTGTTACTATATGGGGTCTGGTGTAAATGAGAATAATTGATGAAGAGTAAAAACAAAACTGTTATTTTAGCTTTGACTGTATTATGTGCAGCCATAATATTTCTTGCTATCAGAAATGATGTTCGATTTAACGAAGCGAGAAAACAAGAGGTTAGGCAAAAGGCAAATTTGGATTCAACTGCACGTACACAAGCAGACAGTTTGATGGCTATAATGAATAATGTGACGGATCAAATGGACTCAATTCAATGTGTTCAAGATGAGCATAATGAAATGATGAAACGGGATATTGATTCTATCAAAATTTCTCTTGACCAACTCAAAATGATAGAGCGACAAAAACTAAAATCTAAAAAGTAAACCATGTTTGACTTTCTCAATTACACATACAGTGGAGTATTGTCGATATTATCTGCTCTATTTGGCCTGTCGTATCCAATGATATTGGGCTGTGTTGAGAAGATTGAAGTTAAATATCACTCCACAAAATTAACCGCACGCTTTTTGGAGGAGAAAGCTTTTAAGGGTTTCAAAGTTTTGCTGATACTCAATTTGGTGTTAGCAGTTGTGTTTCCTTTTATGATGGACGGGTGTCAGCATTCACGATACCTGATTGCAATCCAATGTTTGGCTGCGGTAGTGTTGATTTATTTCGCTTTTCGTCTTTTCAATCAGATTTTGACTTATTATGATGTGGGCAAACTGCAAGCGCGTATCCTGGACGACTATGATGCTGCAGCAAAAGCAGGAAAGACAGAAAAGGAGGCTGAATATTTCACCCAATGGTCAGACTTGACATCAGTGCTTCTTGCTTCGGCAGATGAGAACTTAGTTCAATCTGTATATGAACGCTGGTATGATTATGTATCAAAAAAACTAATCTCATGCAAGGGGAAACCGCTGGAATTGGATGATTATTTCTATGATGCTGTAACAAGGATTAACGAGAACCTTTGCAAAGGGGAACGTAAGCCTATATCTGTGAATAATGGGAATTCGTTGCTTACATCATTGATTTTATACAAAAGCATAGTAACCGACAAAACATATAGAATACTTTGGAGAAATCTTCGTCTGCAATTGTATTACAACAGAGACGAGTGGATAATGGCCTACTGGAAATCAGCCTCACAGAAGTTTGAATTCTTCATGAATGAAATTTCAGAATATGAAATTGATGAGGAAACAAACGAGCATTACACGGAAGAGCAAGTTGAAGATAGACACAAACAACGCATAAAGTTCGAAGAGTTTCATGTGATGCTGTGTGCTATGCTGCTTCAACAGGGTAAATATGGTCTTCTTGAGCAAATGCTGTTCTATACCCAGTCGCAGCCTCCCAAATATCCATTGGTTCCGTCCGATTTAGCACATATTCTCCATTTGTTTGGTTATTTGAATGAGGACAGACTATGGGAGGTGACTTATTATGAAGAACGATACCCAATGCCTAATATGCATGGCATAACGGGTGGTAAGATAATAGGAGCTGCCAATTCTTACTTGGCATTATTGTTCTATCGATTGTATGTTATTGATTACCCGTATGGAAGGGATTTTGTTTTCCGCACAATGGGGTTGCCTGATAACCAGGCAAAATTGGCCAAGTATAAAAGGGATTTAGACGTGTTGAAGTATTGGATAGAAAGGATAAATAATAATAAAGAAGCATTGGCTTCCATACGAATAAACGATATGGATGAGATTCTTGATCCGGCCAATAACCCTGAAAATGAAGTGATACAATCGCCAGAACAGATAATAAAAGGCATACAAAGCAGTATCGACGAAAAAATCAAATACCTCAAACAGCACCAACAAAATAATCCAGATAAGATTAAAAAGCTTGAAAATGAGGTAAGTGGTCGTTTGTTGATGGCGATGTCACCCTTCGGTGATATATGGGGTAAAAGGTTTGATAGGAATACATGCTATAATCTTGATTCATCAATTAGCCAATTGTATCCCAGTACTGCCTTCCAAGACAATCCTGATGTAAGTCATGTTGGAATTGAAGAATGTGTGTTTGGCAGTATGTGGCACACGTTTAGTCATCTTTTTGCAAGTTCATTCTTCCAAGAACGTATGCAAGCTGATTACACAATTGATTCAGGGCTTCTTTTTGATGCATTTGACAAACTACAGGTTAACGGAAGGCACTATGCAATCGCTTTTGGTATCTCCTTGGATTATTATATGGACAGGGTTGGAGAACTGAAAAAAGAACAAGACCGCATATATAGCTACCGGGGAATGAAGATCATGCTGTTGGACTGCCCGTCGCAATATTTCTCCAGGCGCATATATATAACACTAAAGGAAGACAGACCTTACATTGAGTTCCAAGAACCTAGTGAAGAACAGAAGGTATCAATGGAGCTTGATAAATTCAATGAATATGGGTTATGGATGTCGGTTCAGAAAGTGGAAGGACACGAAGATACCATTACAGAAGAATACCTGAAGAAATTGGGTAACGAGAAAAATATGTATTCCGTTTTCCATGCTTTGTGGGCACCTAAGCTGTTCTTTAAGGAACAATACGATATGATTTGTTTGAAGGTGCACTATAAAACAACGGATGAAGGGAAAACTGACGATGTGGAAACGATAAAGCCTTTTAAAGAGCATAAAACAGATGAGTAATGGAAGATTTGCTTGGTAAAACCATCGTCACATTTTTTGAAGAATGTCGTAAACGTTATTTTGCATACTTAACAGCCATCTTTCAAGGGGTTGGACAAAATGCCGATTTTGATTTCATAAAGATTTTCAATGAATCAACTCAGAAAGACGAGATTATTGAACGAATCTCTTTATTGTTGAATGATGCATCGTTCAGAGAATTTGTTCTTGAACAAGTAAGAAGGGAGAAAAAAGAGGAAATAAGCAAACGGACAAGGGAGCAATTGATGGCAGAGAATGATTATGAGTTTGCCTATTGTGAAAACTCCATAGTCAAAACGAAGGAATATCTTTCTGTTTTGGATTGGGATTGGTATGTGGAAAATAATTGTCGTTCACTTTGCGATTTTTTACCGTATTTAAAAGATTGGAAATGGATGCTACTCTCAAATCTTTTTGAATACTATAAGAAATGCCAGTACGGTAAGTTCTTGGATTATTATAAAGGGTGTCCACTTGAAACTTATCTTAATTCAAAAGAGGTAAAAGGGCACATAGACGATCATTATCATCTGTTGCAATTGGATAGTGATTGGGAGTTAAAAGACTGTATGCCTCCAAGGGTTTATATACCACAACTAAACACCCACGTGCTTTTACGTCACATCCCATCGGATTTGTTGATGTTAATAGCCAGATGGCGAAAAGAAAATGTGTTTGAACTTTCAGTTAGACCTGATTACAATATTTGTGGAGACGGAATCACAGAAATAGGCTGTGTGTTTGAGGAAAAAGATTTTGGAGTGAGTTATAGTGGTTCACTGACTACTATTGACAGATTAAGCAAATATTATGACAGGGATTGGGTGAATGACTGGCTGATAGTCCAACAAAATGAAATAGGCATTACGTTTGAAGAAGTTCTCGAAGACGGGCCTCATGATCAGGATAATTTTGTAACGCAAGTAGTACATTTGCAATATATTGAAGAAAAGGGGCAGGAGTTTATCAAACATATTGATCATGAATATGTGTTTTATAGCGAAAACGGAATAGAAGCAAAACGGAACAGCCTTAAAAACAAAGGAGAAGCAAGAACTCGTTATAAAACATTCAAGATAGATAATGCTAAAATACCATATACGACCGAAACCAGCGAAAACGTGTTGTATAAAGTTTTAATGGCCTATTTTACAAAGAGTGAGTTGGTGGATGAGTTTTTTAGATTGCAAGAAAAAAATTGAAAATGGCAGAATTATTAAGATTTATAATTAAACCTACAATAGAAGCCATTAATGACATCCTCCACATGGAAAACTGCAATGTGGGTGGAATTAAGGGTGTACCAGTTTGCAACAAGTTGAATGTTAATCCCGGTCATATTGATTTGGAGTTTGATTCGACAATTAGAAAAGTCCCCTCAGCCTCCAGTATGGAGAATCTTCCTGTAATGGAACTAAAAACAGATAATGCTATCTATAGAACACCCCCTTATGGTGCTTCTTTTGAAGGTACAATAATAATGGATGGTCATTTGGTACAACACTTTGATGTTCGCTTTTACAAGCTAACGCAAAGTACTATTGCAGAAGGGCACAACTATTTTTGGCGTTTTATCTATCCCATTGATAACAATGAATGGTTCCTAAAGGTAAAAGGTCAGAACTACGCTGATGATTTTGGTTCGCATCATTTTAGTAATCTGATTGTCGCAAATTTGGACGGACATGAGGTGAATGTTTATTCCTGTCATGTTGATGACCATCATTGGATGATTATAGAATCCAATGAAGCCATTACTTATGACGAAATGGATCGTCGTGTATTGTCTGTGACTAATTCATTGGGCCTTGTGCTCGGGAAGCGATATGGTGATTATTGCTTTCATGTAGCTAGTAATGTGTCGGATTTCTCCCAGATTATTGGAGTCGAAGTTTTGTCTTTGAGGAAGACAAAGTATTGCCCTTATAAAATATTAAACCCGCAAAAGAACCTAATAGTTGAATGTTTAAGGCAGTATGATTATCAACAATATGCCTTAGATTCGATTGAAAACAACCCTGGCGAAGGGGTAAAGTGGTATTATGAAGATGAGTCCATAGTTACTATTGACGCATTTAGCAAACTGGCTCAACTGTGTTTTAAATCAAATGATATACTACTTGCTACCAGTATGTTGATAGATGGTAGTTTGATGAACATTGTGTATCAGAAACCATTCTTTCATGTGACGCTGGAAACCATTACGACTACGCTGTTAAAGAATGAAGAAGACTTATCTCCAATTGTACCGCAAGACCGATATAATCAAGAAATTGTTCCAGTTTTGTTGAAAGCACTTGATAGCATAGAGTGGCTCGGTGAAGATGCAAAACGTGTTTTCACTAAGCGAATATCCAACAATCTCAACAACGCACCCAATAGCAACAAATTGGAGGCATGTTTTCCTAAATATGGTTATGTGTTGACCCAAGCAGATAAGAAAGCTATAAGTATGCGGAACTCAACTTTCCATGGAACATTAAGCAATGAAAGAAAGCCCCTACAAGCGCAGCAAGATGAAATGTTTGCTGTTGGTCTAAGGCTACATAAGTTATGTTCAATTCTTTTATTGAAAGCATCCGGTTTTTCGGGGAAAGTTCTAAACAATGAGGTGCTGTTTGGTATTAAGTCCGCATGTGAGAGTAAAGAGCCGGTTTATGTTGAGATTTAAATGGGTCAGTATATATGCATATTCCCTCAAAGCGTTCTAATGCTAGAATGAAGATGAGTTGTTTAATTGCCATGGAATCATATTTGTATCAAATTGAATAAAAACGAAAACATAATAACAACTATGAAGAATATCTTAGTGACGGGTGGTGCCGGTTTCATCGGCTCGAACCTGATAAAGCGTCTTTTTAATGACCTGAAAGGCGCAACGATTGTGAACATCGATAATATGTCGGCTTAAAACGTGTGCTACTGGCAGCTGATGAAAGTGGCTGTACGATTGCGCTTCATCTTTATATTTCAGCGGTGCTCATAACCTTCGGTTCAAGTTTTAGGTGGGGTGATAAATTACTTTCCTCAGGGTTGGAAGGAATTGTGTTTTTTTGCATCCGAAACGGTGGTTTCTGAAATAATCGTTTCTGTTGTATGGTAAAAAAATGATATAGGAGGTTTTCAGGTTTAAGAATAATGTTTTACAAAAGGTTGTAATATTACAACCATTTTAATAAGATTCTGTGTTTTTGCATCCGAAATGACGGTTTCAGAAACGGTGGTTTCTGAAGTAATCGTTTCTGTTGTATGGTAAAGGAGTGCATGTATCGTTGCATCCGATGCCACTAACTCATAATGCGGATTCGACTTTGGTCGGGTCCGCTTTTTTTGTGCTTTGGGCGGAATTCCCGTCACAAAAGAACAAGAAAATGAAAGTTTTCATCAGCGGTAACACGCCGTTTGAGGACACCACCACCGTGAAAGCTATTGCCGTGAAAAACGGTGTGAGCTCCAGCGTGGCGAGCAGAACCTTCATAATGGGCAATGATGGCCCGGAAGGTGATAGGAATGGTAAGTGGCTGGGGGAGTTTTTACCTCGATTGCCACAAGCACCGCCAGGAGGTGCAGGGCATGAGACGCGACAACCAACTCAAAGAAATGGAACTCGCAAAGAAGATTGCCATTTGCGCACTCATGTCACTTCTCCATCTCCTCCCCTCTCAAACGCTGCCTTCATCAGCACATTCCGGTCCGCTAGCTCGAGCGAGGTGTAGCGAAACACGGCGTCGGAGCCCGTGCGGTGAAGGCCCGCGGCGTAATAGTTGATCTGCACCTTGTTGAGCATGTCGATGTGGGTTTTGCGGGCCAGCTTCGAAGTGGCCACCTCGTAAAGGGGCTTGCAGATATTGTCGCAGGCGTCGGGACTGAAAAGGCTCACCCTGCGGTTGATGCCGCAATACTGCAGCAACTTGCGCAGGGTTTTGTTGTAACGCTGCCTGCCGTAGTGGGGCTTACCGTTGATGAGTTTGAGCTGGGTACGGCGAATGATTTCCACCGCAGGCTCAATCAGCGGGGTCACCACCTCCTTGTTGGTGGTCTGTCGGCCCACAGTCTTCGAGGGGATGTAGTGGATGTAGGGAATGCCATCGTCCGAAACAGCCACCTTGTCAATCGTGAGGCGCAGCAGGTCGCCAATACGGCAACCGATGGCACAGTTGAGCACAAACAGGTCCTTGGCCCACTGCAACTCCGGGGGCACCTTTGTTTGCATCACCTGACGGAACTCGTCGGCACGCAAAAAAACAGGGTCATCATACATCACGTGCATGATGGCCCTGCGTTTTTTTACTGAGATTTTCCGAAAGGGCGAGTGGTGTATCTCGCCTGTGTTTTCGAGCTCGGTGAAAAAGGCCTGCAGCAGCTTGAGGTCGTGTACCACCGTAGAGTTGCAGCAGCGTTTGGTGGGTGGCCGATGGCCCGGGTGGCGTGGATAAAGCTCGGGGTAGAGCGGCACATATTGGTATTCGTCGATAACAAACTGGCGGAATTCCAGCACCAGGTCCGAAGTGAAATCGTCAGCCGTAATGGAAGAGAGGCCCGCAATGATGAGAAAACGCTGCAGTTTGCGTGCTTTGCCTATAGCCACTGCATAACGAGCGTCGCCAATCACCCCGTCGCGATGGGCATCTTCCAGATAACGCACAAAGCGAGGGTAGAGGAGCTCCGTGGTCTCTGTGTTGGCGCAAAGCGGCGCATCCTCATGGGTCAGCATCCGCAGCACCTCGGTCTCAAAGACACGGTTATCCATGGCCAGGCCGCGCAGCTGCATCAGGGTATAGGCCTTACACATGGCCAGGCCATGACGGTTGAGCTCGCCTCGTGTTTCAGGGTTGAGCTTGAGCGACAGCCCGTCGTTGTTGCGGACAGCCGCAATGCCTGTGGAATGATAGAAAACTTGAGGGCCGTCTTCCAGCCGCAAACAAATAGCGGAACAGCCGCTATCAGCAACCGTTCCGCCACAAATGGTTATTCTTTCCATTGCTTTTTCGAATTAAAGTTGATACTGTGCAAAACGAAAAAGCGTGAAAAGATATTGCCAACAAAAAAGGCCAGATTCCCTCATCGGAATCTGACCTTAAACTGTAAGCAGGCCGTACTGCTCTACACTTCCCAGCGGACTATCAAAATTACACTATTGCATCTTTGATGCAGCTCACGATATACCTCACATCTTCATCACTTACACACGGTCCGGTGGGCAGGCACATACCCACTTTGAAGATGGCCTCTGAAACACCGTTCACGTATGCAGGGCAGTTCTTGTACACTGGCTGCTTATGCATCGGCTTAAAAACAGGGCGAGCCTCAATGCCAGCGGCATCCATATAAGCGCGCAAAGCCTCCACGTTGTCATTAGGCTGGCAATCCGTCACAGCCGACGCAGTGGCATGGATAACACCTGTGGCACCACCCACAGCACCCGTCACGATGGTTTTATAGGCGTTCTCCTGACCTTTAATCTTCACGTTCTCGTCAATAATGATGGTGCAAAGCCAATAGTTGCTATCGTATTCACCCGTCTCGGGCTGGACATGGACGTGGATACCAGGAACGTCAGCCAACAGCTCCTCATACATCTTCTGCACGTGTTTATGGTGAGCAATATGGTCGTTTGCCACTGTCATCTGGCCACGACCGATGCCTGCGCAGATGTTACTCATACGATAGTTGAAACCGATTTTTTCATGTTGGTAATAAGGATATGATTCGCGATATTGGGTAGCGTACATCATGATTTCACGCCATTCGTCTTCGTTATTCGTGATGAGTGCGCCACCGCCCGAGGTGGTAATCATCTTGTTACCGTTGAAGCTCAGCGCACCGTATTTGCCAAAGGTACCCAACACCTGTCCCTTCCATCTTGAGCCAAAGCCCTCGACAGCGTCCTCAATCACGGGGATGTCATACTTATCGGCAATCTCCAAGATACGGTCCACATGGTAAGGCATGCCATACAGTGCCACGGGCACAATGGCCTTCGGCTTCTTGCCCGTCTTGGCCATGCGGTCTTTAATGGCCTCCTCAAGCAGTTCTGGATCCATGTTCCAAGTATCCTTTTCGCTGTCAATGAAGATGGGCGTAGCCCCCAGATAGGTAATCGGGTGACTTGAGGCACAGAACGTGAAACTCTGCACGCACACCTCATCGCCTGCCTTCACTCCACAGTTAACCAATGCCAGATGCACAGCCGAAGTACCAGACGACAATGCCACAACCCTCTTAGAGAGGGAAGCCTCATTGCGGCCTTGACCTGCAATCTCATTCACAAAACCCTCCAAGTCTTTCTCAAACCCGTCCACATTCGGTCCCAGCGGCACCACCCAGTTGGTGTCGAATGCCTCTTGGATATATTTCTGTTCCAGCCCAGCCTCACTCATGTGCGCCAAGCATAAATAAATTCGCTTTTTATCCGCCATAGTTATAATCGCGTTAAAACTATTGTCTTATGGATTAGAGCTTTTGATTTCCAATAAACCCCTCTCAATCTCCTCCAAAGCCACCGTTCCTCCCCACATCCTATACACATACTTAGGTGTAACACACCCAAAATCCATCGAGCAGGACTTGGCCTCGTTGTCCATAAACTCCCGCAAGCGGGTTACAATCTCTTTTTCCATAAACTCTAGATTGTTAGCACATCCTCTGGGCTTTGCGGCTCGTAGGGGCCTTCCTTGCATTCCAGAATCACCGAACCCGACTCCAAAGCTTTTACGGTATGCCATTGACCCTGAGGCACATTCAATGCCACAATGGGGCCATTGGGCGAAAGTTCTATTCTTTCCGTGCAAATACGCTCAAGTTCATCATAAAACTCCCACACTAACTTACCACGAAGGCAAACCACTGTTTCAGAAGTTTTCTGGTGCCTATGAATTGGCATCGGGCTGCCAGGTTCTATGGCGTTGAGCATGCGCTGTGATTGGTCTTCCACAGAATTACGGAGGTCCATATTCATGCGCAAGCGGGGCGATGCTTTTGCTTGCTCAGTAAGGCTATCTAACAAAGCCTGGGTTATCTTCATAATTTTTCATTTTTAACTTTCAACTGCTCCAAATACTCTTCGTGCAAATGGTAATACTTCTTCATAAACAGTACGTAAGCACCGACCAATAGCAGACCAACAACGATTAAATAAACCCAATGTGCCAATGGCGTATTGGGAATCAGATACACCATCACCAAGGAAATGACCAGTTGCATAGCCATGTAAATAAGCGATACCACCACGTGGCTCATGCCCAGTTCATTTGCCATCAGCTGGTAGGCGTGTTTGCGGTGGGCTTCACCCAGGTTCTCGTGCAGCATAATGCGGTGGATGATAGTGCAGCAGCCATCCACGCCATAGACCAACAAAAATGTAAGCCAAGTGATGTCATTGGTTTGTAGAATCAGCTTGCCAATGGCAAACAACATAATGAATGCGATGCCCACAGACCCTACATCACCGGCAAAGCATTTAGCCTTGCCCCTTGGTCTGAAATTGAAGAAGCTGAACACCAGCACACCGAGGATAGCTACACCTAAGAAAGAATTCAAGATAAACGGCTCATCACCTTTGTTGTTCAAAAGAAACAGCGGAACAAGGACGGCCAAACTATAACCTGCAGTGATACCATTGATGCCGTCCATGAAGTTGATGATATTGGTTGCCCCAACAAATACGATCAATGCAGCCATCCCAATTAACACTAACCAATACCAGTCCAACCCCATAAGCTTTGACCCCTGAATCATACACCAAGCCGCAAGACCCATGGCGATGAACTGGGCAACCAACCTTACGCTGTCGGGCAAGGAGTGAATATCGTCGATAAAACTCACCCCTGCTATTATCACCAAACCTATCAGGAAGGGCAGATAATCTAACACCACACCCCAATCGCCAAGCGCTCCTTGCAGGCCTATCCACACGAGCATTGAGAAGGCAAAAATCACACCACCACCCCGCAAAACCACAGTGGAGTGTGACGATCTCTCGTTGGGCTTGTCAATAATATTGCATTTGTCTGCAATCTTGAAATAGACCAGTTCTGCCACAATAAGCAGAACCAAAATGATTGAATATGTTAACCACATAGTTTTTGTGTTTTCAGTATTCCTAAGTCAAACCCATCAAATCATCCAACTTCCTCGGGCTCTTTTCCCCCTGAACACCTCATGGTAAAAAAAACCGACAAAAACTTTCTCTATAAAGATGCTTTTTTAAACGTTTTCTTTCTCTATAAAGAAATTTTTATATTTTTGCAGTGCAATTCAGAATAAAAACATTCAGATATGGAATCATTATTTCGCGCATACAACCGCCGCCTGGAAGAAACCCAAACCAATTATGTCCGCTATCTCTATAACACTATCGAGTGGAACGAACGTCTTATTGGTATCAAAGGTGCCAAGGGCGTGGGTAAGACCACCTTGATGCTTCAGCACATCCGCCTCACCTTCCCCGACCGCACCGTGGCCTTTTACGCTTCGCTCGACAACATCTGGTTCAGCAGCCACACCCTAGCCGAACTGGTAGAATACCTCTACACCCACGGCGTCACCCACCTCTTCCTCGACGAAGTCCACAAATATACTGGCTGGGTACGCGCCATCAAGAACCTCTACGACGACTATCCCCAGCTCCACATCGTCTTCACCGGCTCCTCCCTCCTCGAGATTGACAATGCCGAAGGCGATCTCTCCCGCCGCCTTCGTATGTACACGCTCCAAGGCCTATCTTTCCGCGAGTATCTCGACATCACCGGTACGGCTCATCTGCCCGTATTCACCATGCAGGACATCCTCACCACGCACATGCAGCTCGCCTCCTCCATCACCCACAACCTCAAGGTGCTTCCATACTTCGAGCAATATATCAAGACCGGCTACTATCCCTTCTTCCTTGAGACCAGTTCTCCCGAGAGCTACTACGAGCGGTTGCAGAAGGTGGTCTCCACAGTCATTGAGAACGACATCCCCGCAGTCGAGAACATCGAATACGAAACGCTCCAAAAAGCCAAACGTCTACTTATGTTGCTCGCCCAGTCGGCACCCTTCACACCTAATATCGCCAATATGTGTGCCAACCTCTCCACCACACGCAACCAGCTCATACACCTGCTCTCACTGCTTGAGCGGGCAGCCCTCATCCGCCAGCTCCATGCCCAAGGCAAAGGCCTCAAGGCATTAGGCAAACCCGACAAAATTCTTTTGAACAACACCAGCCTGATGCATGCACTGGGTTCCACTGCCGATGCCGGAACAGCCCGCGAATCGTTCTTCTCTGCCATGATGTCACACAGCCATACCATCCACCACGCCCCGCAGGGCGACCTAAAGGTTGACGAGAAGTACCTCTTCGAGGTCGGAGGCAAAAGGAAAGGCTTCTCACAAATTGCCGACCTGCCCGACAGCTATGTCGTGGCTGACAATATTGAAATCGGCTTTGGCAACAAAATCCCAATGTGGCTCTTCGGACTCGTCTATTAATCATACCATATCCCTTGTCTCCTTGTTATGGTATTGTCAAAGGAGGCGATGTGACGGTATTTCCATTTTGCTCGCCAAGTGTTGCCAACCAATGAGAGTTTGCCTTTGAATCCTCTCACTGATTCGTGCAAATCTTCCTTCATTCCTTAACCAAGCCCATCAAATCATCTAACTTCCTCAGGCACTTCTCCTTCACAAAATGTTCGTTGTAATATTTGACTGCATTGGCACCCTTGGCCTCCAATTCAGACTTGTCTTTCTGCGAAAGCTCAATGGCCAGCTTGGCAAAGCCTTCTGCATCACCAGCCGCAAGCGACCATCCGCAATCGGCATCTTTTATCACCTCGGCTCCTTCGCCATTCAGCACAGCAACGATAGGCTTGGCGGAAGCCATATATGATGAAATCTTTGCTGGAGCATACAACTTAAACAAAGGATCATCACTCAATGTCACAAGCATTACATCAGCCTGTTTGAAAAACCAAGGCATTGTCTCTGCAGGGAAACGGCCAAGCATGAATACTGTCTCTTCCAGTCCGTTTTCTTTCACGAAACTCTTCACCCAATCCAACCTGCGACCATCACCTACTATTATCCATTTGATGTCCTTATGTTCCTTTGTCAGCAACGCAGCCTTCATAGTGCATTCAAAACCATGTGCTTCACCTACTGCACCTGCAAACATCAGTTTAAAACCATCCTTCAATACTCCAGAACTATCAACTTTTTTAACTGACTCTAAACTCTCAACACTCAACTCTCCACTATCAGAGCCATCCGACCACTGCGGATAGTAGATTATTTTATCCTTATAGTTGCCATATTCAAGAATACTCTTCTCGAAGCTACGGGAGCTAATCAAAATCATGTCCGAATGTTTATACTCGCTTTTTACATAATGGCGGAAGAAAGCCAATACATACTTGTTGTTGATACCACCAGCAGCCGTAAGGCTCTCTGGCCATAAGTCAAGCACCCAAGTATAAAGAGGAACATGACGCAATTTCTTGTATAACACACCTGGGGCTGACATCATAACTGGCGAAAGCTGCTGAACAAACACCCTATCGTATTTATGGAACAATGCATGAAACAGCATCCATATCCAGGCAACAAGCAAATAGCTGAAATAATTTAGCATCAGCATAATTTTGTTGTTACCACGAGGTATAATAGGCAGTCGCGTTACGCGTACCCGCCCCTTAAACTTTTTAAACCCTTGAACATCTTGAACGAACGTCTCATGACGTTTTCTAAAGAGCCCATATCCTTCATGAAACTTCCCATCAGGGTAGTTCGGTATGCCGCTCACTACATGAACGTCATGCCCCTGTTCTGCCCAGTGGAAAGCGATGTCATTCCCACGGAACACCTCGGGATAAAAGTATTGACAAACAAATAGTATTTTCATTGATTGCCTATCAGTTATTTTAATAGCCCTTCATAGAGCCGAATATACTTTTCATAATTCGCCTCTTTATCGAAACACTCCTCAGCTCTCTTCCTACAAGCCATAGCATACTGTGTCTCGTCATCCTCACAAATAGCCTTGATGGCATCTGCCATGGCCTCAATATCTCCTTGCTCTACTACGATGCCCGTTTTGTCATCAATTGCTTCGGGCGAACCCCCTGTTTTATATGTCACCACGGGAGTCCCACAAGCCAATGCCTCCAAATTCACGGTCGGGAAGGTGTCAGCGTATGTGGGGTTTATCAGTATATTCGCATCAGAATACAGTTTTACCAATTCCTGCACATTCTGTGTCCGCTCAATGCCAACAATTCCCGAAGGTAATGCCTCCACCTGTTTTCTTGTAAGTCCAACGATGGTTATCCAATAGTTCTCTGGTAGCATTTCACGGAGTTTGTAGATGTCAGACAATCCCTTGTCTTCGTTCCATACACTCGATACCGCCAAAATTCCGAAGTTATGGTTAGCGTTATCGTTGACAGCAGGCTTAAATACCTTCAGGTCCACACCATTTTTAATCACCTCTATTCTCTTATCCTTCAAGAAAGACTGTTTAACGAATCCCGCCATCCAGTCAGAGCAAGGTACTATTGTCAGATTCTTATTTCCACCAAACAATTGTTTCTTCAACTCGTAATGTTCATTCGAATTGTCAAGAAAGGTTTTAGGTAGGACATTTTTCATTGGGCAATCGTGACATCCTGTCTGCCATCTCATGCAATCCTTAGTCACAAAGTGGAAGCAATGCCCTGTGAAAGCCCAGCAATCGTGGAACGTCCACACCACCTTGATATCCGTTTTATTTAGATACTCAAAGAGAATACGGTAATTCAGATAGTGGTCGTGAATGTTATGCAGTTGCACTATGTCAGGTCTTATCTCTTCAATCTGGGCTATCAGTTTACGTGTAGCACCGCGAGAACACAATCCCTCATTATCACGGATACGTTGTTCCGCAAAGTGGAAGTACATATCGAATCTTCCACCAATCTTGATAAGGTGTGATTTTGAAGGGTTACACCACCTTCCGTAGGCAATATAACTCTCCCATCCGGCATCCATTGAGGCTAACCCAATGGACTCCGCTATCTTGCCAGTGCTACCCCAATTGGCTGTTATATTTATTTGAAGAAGTTTTGGCATTTATTAAGAATTCTTGTTTTTGAAAATTATATGCCAATACTTTCTTATCTGATAATCAAAAAAGCCTTTGAGTATATGTCGCTTGAAGTGCTTGTAGTCATAAGAATCTATAGCATCTATTTTTGCAGGATATGTTTCTATTGGATATGTATTATTATCATATTTTTCCAACACGCGCAACCCTGCATCCACTATAGCATTTGCCCCAATATTGCCTATATCATCCACCAAGTTTACGGCTGGCACAATTGCGTACTCATCGTTACGAATCATGTCATATAGTGTAACGCTATCCCAGGATTTCGTATTGTGAGGCTTCTTGTAAGTCTGTCCAAGAATAAAATTGTAATAAGCCCAAGGCAAAAAATGCACAAAATATGTTTTCAAATTTGACTCTTTTATTTTTGGCCATAAATCCATTACCCTATCCATTTTTTTCCATCTATCATTCCATGATGCCCATCCATAAATGTGCATATAGCGTGAAAAAAAATAGTCATATCCTTTAGGGCTGAACTCAGGCGTAAAATTATCGCCACTGATAAGTCTTATCCGCTTATTATCTCTATATTGAGGTAAAAGCTTATCGCAGTAATCAAAGAAAGCTAACGAAGCAACACAATCTTCCTCAAGAACGATACCCTCTTCAACGTTGTTGAAGAACCAATCAAGGGATCCCCACAAGGATGTAAAAACATCCACATATTCGTCTCTAAAAAAAGTATGAAGATCACACTCCCAATCAATTTCTTTAACAAAAGCTCTTATTTCTTCATTCCTTTTTACTTCGTCCGGTCTATCAGTTCGTGCTTTATTAGAATAAAAATACAAGCTTCTTGGCTGTGCTTTTTTTATAGCGTCAAATGCCTGTCTTGCATAATCTGGACGTGCAAAAGTCTCAAAAAGAACAGGTGTACTTACCATAACTCTATTTTCTTACTGATCCGATGTACTCCTGTAAACTCATCAGTTGTTTATCCTTATCTGAAATTATCAGATTCTCTACACCACCTATCAATTCAAAAGGCCACTTAATGTTGATATCCGGATCGTTATACATAATACCGCTGTCACCTTCGCCATAGAACATTTCTCCACATTTGTAGCTGACGATACTGTCCTCAATAACCAGATAGCCGTGACCAAAATACTGAGGGATATACAACTCCACCTGATTCTCGCCCGTCAAGTCAAAGCCTCTCCACTGTCCGAAGGTAGGTGAATCAGGTCGCAAGTCAACAATCACATCATACACGTGACCGCTTATGCATCGCACTAACTTAGCCTGCTGCTTCACCAACTGGAAGTGAATGGCGCGGATAACGCCTCTCTTAGAGATGGTATAGAACACCTCTTTCAGTTCATGCTCAATGCCATTGGCTTTAAACATATCGATGTTGTAGTCCTTGACAAACCCGCCACGTTCATCCGTTGCGTAGAACGGTTGAATCTTGTATGCTCCTTTGAGGTCTAACTCCTCAAAATTGAATTTTGTTATCATTATTGTTGTTTTAACCAGTTAATCGTTTTCTTGATGCCCTCATCAAAGGGTGTGCTTACATAGTCACCAATGGCCTCATTCAATGGAGTAGTATCAAACATGGAGAAGTCGTATTTGATACCGTCATCAGGACGGATACCAATACCCACTTTATCCTGCATACCTGCCAGTTCCCCAATCTTAAGCAAATACTCTTTCAGAATGCGAGGACTGCCTGATCCAATGTAATAGCAAGCCTGTTTGGTATCAGATGCGCCCAAGCGATAGACAGCCTCTAACAGGTCATCCACATAGATGAAGTCGTAGGGTTGTGCAGCAGGCCCAAAGGTAGCTTCATTTCCTTTCAGCAGTTCACCAAGAGTATAGCTCACCAAATTGCCAGTCTTATTGCCTACTCCATAGATATTAGAGAACTGCATCCAAACAAACTGCAAACCAATATTCTTGCAATAGTCTTCCAGCATCAGGTGTGCGCAATGTTTGGCAACACCATACATCATGCCACCACTGGTTTGAGTGAGGTTAGTCAGGCTATGAACAGCCTGTTCAGCCACCGTACCGGCACAGAGCAGTTTCTTCACGCCAATGGTCTTGCAAAGCTGGGCGCAGTTAATGCCTAATTGGATATTGTTCAACTGAACAGTGGGGTCAGCCTTGCTGGGGCCATTTACACCAGACCATGCCAGATGATACATGGCATCATACACCCCAGTAGGTATCAGAGTCTTTAACTTCTCCACATCATCTAATCCTACTTCCAACTTCACCACTTGGTCACGATCTTGTATTCTGGGAGCTGCAAATGAAATATCAATAGCAACAACCTTAACGCTATTCTTAAGAAGGTTATTGACCAATGTGCTGCCAATAAAACCGTTGGCTCCTGTTACGATTACGTTCTTCATCATTTCACTCCGCTTAAGAATTCGTCAATCTGTTTATCCATACAGGCGCGAACATCGCCACCAGCAAGCCAGCACTTGCTCCATTCCACAATCTTTTCCATGGCTTCGTTCAGATTCCAACGTGGAGTCCAGCCAAAAGTGGATTTCAGCTTGGAGCAGTCAAGTTTCAGGAAGTTGGCTTCGTGGGGGCCTCCATCATATTTGTTGACCCACTTCAGACCTTCGCCCCATTTGCTCACAAAGAGGTCAACCAAAGCACCTGTCTGGAAGCAGTCCACATCATCCGGTCCTACATTGTAGTAATCAGCATGCTTGCAATCCTCATATTGCTTGGCAGCAATCATCAGGTAAGCATACAGCGGTTCCAGCACATGCTGGTAAGGACGGGTGGAATAAGGGTTGCGAACCACAATATCCTTGCCCTCTTGGGCCGCACGAACACTATCAGGTATAATGCGGTCGTTGGCAAAATCACCACCACCAATCACGTTACCTGCACGAGCTGTGGAGATAGGGATAATAGGTTTGCCATCTTTATCAGTAAAGAAGCTGCGTTTATAGCTGTGCGTAACTAACTCCGAGCAAGACTTGGAGTTGCTATAGGGGTCATAGCCATCCAATTCCTCGTTCTCGCGGTAGCCCCATTCCCATTCCTTGTTGAGATACACTTTGTCGGTGGTAACATTCAGGAAGGACTTCACGCAATTGCTGTTACGGACGCATTCCAGGATGTTGACCGTACCCATCACATTGGTTTCATAGGTGTAGGCAGGGTCTTTATAACTATCACGCACAATGGGCTGTGCCGCCAGATGGAGCACGATTTCGGGCTGTGCCTCATCAAAAGCCTTTTTCAGAGCTGCATAGTCACGGATGTCACCAATCACAGAATGGATGTCTTTCTCCAGCTCTGCTATCTCAAACAAAGAAGGATTGGTATTGGGCGCAAGCGAGTAACCTGTAACAATGGCTCCGGCGTTGGCCAGCATTTTGCACATCCAGCTACCTTTAAAGCCTGTGTGTCCTGTGACGAACACACGTTTACCACGATAGAAATCTTCCATTAGTGTTGCCATATCGTATTTTACTTGTTTATTTTATCAATAGGGACTTCTCTCTCCCACTTTTTCCAAGGTGCAGTACCATTTTCAAGCAGGTCCTCAAGCAGTTTCTTTTCACGGATATTATCCATGCACTGCCAGAAGCCTTCGTGGATGTAGGACATCAACTCACCTTCCTTAGCCAAACGCTCCAGCGGTTCACGCTCGAAAGGCTGTGAGTCACCATCGATGTAATCAAACACGGAAGGTTCTAGTACCATATAGCCCGCATTGATAGGTGCGCCATCCATAGAGTTCTTCTCACGGAATGCACGAACATTCATATTCTTGGTAATGTCAAGAACGCCTTTGTCCTGCTTCATCTTAACGGCAGTAAGGGTAGCTTTCTTGCCGTGGCTCTTGTGGAACTCAACGAGATTGTTGATATCTACATCGCACACGCCATCACCGTAGGTCATCATAAAGGTTTCATTGCCCACGTACTCCATTACGCGTTTGATACGGCCACCCGTCATGGTGTTATAGCCTGTATCAACAACCGTTACCTTCCAAGGCTCCAACTTGCTCTGGTGAACGGTCATTTCATTCTTACCGTGACGAAAGTCAAACGACACGTCGCTGTTGTGAAGGAAGTAGTTGGCAAACCATTCTTTGATGTATTCCTGTTTGTAACCCGCACAAATGATGAACTCATTGTGGCCGTAATGGGCATATTCTTTCATGATGTGCCAAAGGATAGGCATACCGCCAATCTCAATCATTGGCTTGGGCTTAAAGACCGACTCTTCACTGATGCGGGAGCCGAAACCGCCTGCTAAAAGTACGACTTTCATAATATGATGCTATTTGTTTTTATCTATTGTTTCATTCATAAAGTTCAAGAGTTTTTTACTCTGGACGATGGAAGAGAATTCTGAATAAACCAATTCTCTGCCTTTCTCTCCTATCTTTAGTGCGTGGGCATAGTCTGCTTCAACTTCAAGTAGTTTTTCAGCGAATGACTCCACATTCCCTGGTTCTGCAAGGAATGCATTCTCACCATCTCGTAAGTAAAGTGGTATTTCACCGACCTTAGTTACGACCACAGGCTTCCCAGTAGCCAAGTATTCTCCCAATTTGGTCGGAAAACCATATTGCGCTTGTATGGTATTGGGGCGTGCCAAAGCCAACATTCTTGCTCCGCTTAAAACCGACGGTAGTTCATCTGCATTTATACGTCCTTTAAACAAAACAGAATCATTCAGGCCACGTTCATCTATCAACTTCTTAATAATATCCTCCGCACCTAACAAGTCCATCTGCCCAATAAGGTATAACTTATACTCTGGATAGCGCTTTTTAAAAATATCAAAAGCTTTTATTAAACTATCAACACCATCTTTCCGTACAGAAATTGTTCCACAATATGCAATATATTTATCTACAGGCGAAATCGTGAGGTTTTCGAATCTTTTGGAGTCAACAAACATGTTAATTACTTCCAGAGTCTTAATACCTTTTTGGAGATAATACTCTTTTAATCCTTTTGATATAACCGTCACACCTGAGAAATGCCTCATAGAAAACAATGTAATACCTTCTAGGATTCTATGTAGAGGGGATGCTCTGTATCCAAAATGAGGAATTTCGGTTTGCTCTGAGAAAACGTTAAATTTTGAAGACCTAAAAAGAAATGAATATGCTTGCGGTTCGTAGAAATATAGAACTGACTCGTTATTATACTCGTTCCTTATAGTTCTAACGAATTGATAATAACATCTTATTATATTTTTACGTGTTTCCTTAATCTCAATCAATCTAATCCCACTTAGATTCTTTGGGAAGGGTGTTTGCGGGGATATTATCATAACCACCTCATGCCCCATTGTTACAAAAGTTCTAGCATATCCCAACAAACGTTGAGATGAAGCTCCTGAATAGTGGGAGTGATGCTCTACTATTATAATTTTCATATTAATTTCTGTTAAAAATAATCAGTTTTATTGAATAAGGGCACCTTCCTCACTTAGATACTGAGTAATTCTATTTGCAATTATTTTTGAATAATAAATTGCGCCATACGAGTTTAGATGTGTAAAATGGGTAAAATATTCCTTCTTTTGAAATACATTTGTCGCATAATAATCCCAAAACTCGATGCCGTGTTTATCACACAATGCTTTGGCAGCCACGAATTCATCAGAATTCTGTTCCCCGTATTTTGGAGAAGCTATCATTATCAACTGTATGTCCGATTGGTTAGCTTTTACCATCAATTCTTCCAGCATATTTATCTTTAGAGTGTCAATAAGAACAACCGCCCGCTCCTTCAACTTTCTTTCTTCTTTCAAAACACCCTCTAATGGCGCATAGCCATCTGCTGTGTAGTCACTTATTACTACTTGATCTTTCAAAAGATCTACAACCTTTGAATTATAACGAAACATTGAAGACATATCCTTATATCTATCAATGGGAGAAATTCGATTTATGATACGTCTGACGCTCTCCTTAGCATAATAAGGACGAAGCCAGCCAAGATACCGCTCATCGTTAGCATCTTCATCATAAACATTAATATCAAACTCGGGGGTTACTTCATACAGTATCATCTTGGGGTGGTATCTTTCCACAATCATCTCGTACAATCCTGTAGCTAACACAATTCCATTACCATCAACACCGGCATTGTGAGCTGTCATACCTGTTATATCAGTTATTACTTTCGGCACATAATGGTGATGGGCTCTTGAGGATCCCAAAACAACAATGTCAGCTGTTTGTACAAGGGCCGACTGCCGTACGCTCTTCATACGCCCTCCTTTAGCATGATCCTGCAACCACACACAGCCATAGCCAATTCCATAATCTATCACGGCCACTATGGCAAAGAAAAGTACTATGTGTAACAAATATTTCTTCATAAGCTTAGAAATTAACGTAGATAAACTGACTGCTGTCCAGCACTCCAATGGAGATAATCAGGCAAAAAAGAATTACATAACAAGCCATTCTGACAAAGGGCTTATTCAACCATCTCATTCGTGTTGGGAAGAATTCTTCTCGTACATCTTTGAATATCAAAATAGCCAGTCCTATAAAAGCCATTATCACACCCGCAACTGTTTCAAATCCTTCACGAATATCAAAGTAGCCAGGTTCTGTAAACATCTTACCAATCACGGCAAATGCATCACCGATAGTAGGCATCCTGAAGAAAACCCAAGCGAAATTCACCAACATGAAAGTGACTACAATTCGCATTGCTTTTACGCCCCAGTTTTTCCCCTCATATTTCTGCCAACCAAATGCTTTCTCTATAATTTGAAGCACTCCGTGGATGGTGCCCCAGATAATGAAAGTCCAATTAGCTCCATGCCAGATCCCGCTTACGAGGAATGTCACCATAATATTCCAGTACTGACGCAGCTTAGAACAACGGTTCCCCCCCATCGCGATATACACATGGCGTGTCAACCAACGGGTAAGAGATATGTGCCAACGCTTCCAGAAATCAGTGAGGCTTATAGCAAAATACGGACGCTTGAAGTTATTAACCAGATTAAATCCCAAAGTGGAAGCTATGCCAATTGCCATTAGGGAGTAACCAGCAAAGTCACAATAGATTTGAATCGTGTAGAATATACTGGCCGCAAAGCAGGCTGTCCCATTGTAATGAATGTAGTTGCCGTAAACAGTATCAACAAACATTCCTAACCTATCTGCTACCACCAACTTGATAAACATACCCCAAAGTAACCATTTTAATCCCTGCACTCCTTGCTTATAGTCAAACTTATGGGTGTTTTTAATTTGTGGCATCAGTTCTTCAGCTGTACTGATAGGTCCAGAAGATACCTGTGGGAAGAACGACACAAAGAGTATATAATCCAAGAGAGTCTTCTCAGCTTCCACTCTCCCATGATAAACATCCAGCATGTAACCCACTGCCTGAAATGTAAAGAATGAAATACCCACAGGTATAGCCCAATTCAATCCTGGTAATGCAAACTGCAAGCCCACACTGGCAAGTCCCGCACTAATACTTTCGTTGAGGAAGTTGTAATATTTGAAAACCAACAATGGTAGCAAAGCCAACAATGCAAACAACCATGCTAAACGTTTCCTGTTCCTAACTCTTAACTCTTCACTCTCACCACTTAACTGTAAAACCATCCCACCCCAGTACGTCACCAACGTGACCCCCAAGAGAACCAATGCAAAGGCAGGTTTCCAGTTTATATAGAGAAGATAACTCACTGTTACCAAAAACACCTTCCTCCATGTATTCCACTTGGCAGGGATAGCCCAATATATCAAGTAGATAAAGGGGTATACTATCCAAAAATTGAAACTATTGAATGCCATGCTGGTAAATATAAATAATTAATCACACCTTTGAAGCTGGTTTTATATAACTTGAGCGAACTCCTAAGTAATACAATACTATAATAGTAATTAATGGAAATGCCGTGGCAAAATTAAAGTCCGTTATTGATCTAATCATTACATGAAAGAAATACGAAACTATAACAATAAAAGGCCAGGTTCGGTAACGATACAATCGATTAATAAGCCACCTCATAATCATTCCCAAAATAAAAGGAATTAAAATAACGCCCAAGATTCCACCATCAAGGTAAAAATATAATACTGACGTATATAGAGCATTCCATGCACGATTTGGACTGACATAAAAATAAGTCTCTTGCTTTAATTCTATCAAATCCACAATAGGCTGGTGAATATACACACCTATCTTATTGAAAATAGAATACGATAAAGAAAGAATAGAAGAACCAGTCAAACCGCCATATTTGTATCCGCCAATTTGATGCACATAATTATTTTTTAGTGAATGGTCAAAAGCAGTAACTGGAGCGACTCCGTATTCATATAATGCCTCAACTGTTGAATCGGAGTCCATCTTTGTCGAACCAGAGCGCATAGCTGTAACTATACCAACTACTAAAAAGAAACCAACCGCCGCTAACATAGTTGAGGTAACTCGTTTCTTCCATGTTTTTTTATCGCTAATCAAGCAAAAACCCATAAAAACAACAGCGGCAATTATTCGAAGGTATCCAAAACGACCACCACTTAATGATGCATGTGTGAAAAGAAAAACAGTCAATAAAAACAGCCGCCAATCTCTCTTAAAAAAGAACATATAAGCAAAAACAGGTAGACACAAGGTCTCCATTGGTTCAAGCAACACGTTATTGATTAGCAAGAATGATTTTCCAAACAAAGTATTTTCATAGTAATCAACACGCAAATCCGCAAGGCTACCATATTGATTGAATGTAGACTGGACAACCCGGAAAAATGTAACAGAAACGATTGTGCTAATAATCAATATAGGAAGAAACAACTTGCTTCTATAAATTTTTTCCATTAATGGACAAATTGAGTCAGCAGAAAAAGGCTGTGAATAATGTGATGTTTTTACTACACAAAAACCAAGTGAGAACATCACAACATTCAACACAAGAAGAAACAGCGCAAAACTACTTGGAGTGTATAAATCAAACAGACCTAATGTGGACAAAGAAAGAACAACGCCCCAGAGAATCACAAAAGCCAATAACATTCGCTTAGAAAGCGTATCAAATTGTCGTTTACGCAAAATAAGCGCTATTATTAATACAAATATCAATATAATAAGTGACATAACAATCCAAACTATAATTAAATAAATATCTTCTTGCGTGTTTAATAAACTATAAATGCAGTTTGCTTGTAATAAATCCTCTCAACTTTTCTCTCTCACTCTTAGAAAGACAAATTGTCAATTCGAGTATGCACAAATATGAAAAAGATAGAACTAGATTTATAGCGGGATGAATCAACGTCGGGATGAATAAAACTGGTGTAAAAAGAATAGTGGTAAGTAACGATGGAATGTAACTCTTCTTCCATAATATGCTATTATTATAATGCAATGTATAACTCAAAGTAAACTGGATTACAAAAAACATTATCACGGAGAAACCAATGTACGTAACGGTTAAGTAATATGCAGGTGCACCACCTCTTAACACAAAGAATGCAGTTATCACGGACAAAATATTAAGTGCGCTCGTTAAGGCTTGAAAGAGTCCAATTTTTCCACTCGCGAAGATAAGGTTAGCAACACCTGAGTTTAATGACTTGACTATATTGTCAATAACTAGGAGGACAAGAAAAACAGCAGAAAACTGAGGTACTTCACCCAACCATAAGCTTAGCAACCATTCAGGTTCTACTATAAACAAAGAACCAACAAGAAACGTTAGCATAAATGAGTATTTGGTCGACATAATCAGTAGCTCATCCGTTCTTTCGTGATTCCCAGCCGCATAGCTTTTTGTTATTTGTGGGGCCATGGGTTGGGTTACATTCTGAGCAAAGATACCAACGTAAGAATTAATACTCGATGCAACGCCCATCGCAGCATTCATGGCAGTATTGAAAAACGCGTTGACAACTAAAGCTGCTCCTTGGTTTTTACCTACTTGTGCTACAGCACCAATAGCTACCCATGAGGAGAAGCCAAAAACGCGCTTGTACATCTGACGATTGTGTACTTTTCGTAGATGAACAATTTCATGATACTTTTTAGAACAATATATGATGTAATATATTGTTGGCAAAGCCAAGAGCAATGCCATTGTTAAAGCATATATAAGCAATTTGTGCTCAAAGTAATACACGAGTAACCACGCAGCGGCCAGTCTAACAATGTGAGAGACAACGTCAGCAGCGCTGAATACTATAAATTTCTCTTTCGCCATCAAGAGGCCATTATACGGCACTCCTACAAACGAAACAATGCTTCCAGCAATAGACACAAGATAGACCATAATAGCGTTGGTCAAGGGACCATCATAATTCACATACCGTGGTATATACCAAATACCGACCGGATAAGCAATAATCAGAGCAAATACAGCTATCGCTATGTGGATTGTCAAGTTCACATTAAACTGTTTATTGGCTTCATCAAGATCGCCTTTCCCTATCGCCACAGCAATAAAACGGTTAGACGTTGAAACCATTATGGTGTTAAAAATACCTATAAAAGAAATAATGCCACCTAAAACAGCATATAAACCATAATCAACGACGCCAAGCGCTTGCAATGCAAACCGAGTGGTTAGCAGAGCACATAGTGTATTTATGATGGTCTTAACATAGAGTATAGCAGAATTAAACGCTATTGCCCTATTTGTGTTCTCTTGCATTGTAAATAAGTTAATTCTTAATTCTTTTTTTAATCGCTGAGCCCATCATCACTAAGGCATCCTGAGTGAAGTTCTCCAACAAGCCTCCCTGAGGTGTTAATGTAATTTCTCCAAACAAGACAGTTTCGTCTGTATCATAAAAATCAATTCGAGAATAATCTAACCCACTCGACAGTAACGCAGCATAATTCAGCATGTCAGCCAAATGTTTTGGCGCTGGTACATCTTTATCTGTATAATGGCTTGTATGGGCTATATAATCGGTTCTATTCCACGAAGTATCGTATGCCACCATTCTACTTCCTTCCTCCATCGTACGCTCTACACAACACTGAATAAAAATGGGAGTTCCCCCAGCACAATGAATTTTATAGTCTGTAGGGAATTTTCCATCCTTATTGCTTGGAATTAATGCTTCTGCAATAATCATAGGTTTAATATGATTATAATGACGCTCCCAATATATAGGATGAACACTACGCATCCAATTATCTAGCTGTTTTCTCGTTTTTTCTATATCCAGTTTTGACTTGTCATAACATATAATATTCATTCCACAAGAATGATTGCATTTAATGGCAAATTGGTTTGGCAATGCATCAAAATCAATCTTAGAAGCATCATCCCAATAGCCTAATAGCGGCACAAGAATATTTGCCAAGCCCTTTGACTCAACAAATTTTCTCACCTCCAGCTTATCAGCCAAATATGCGTGTTTATTATGACGGCCAAAGAAATTATCGCGAAAAATATAGTCACAATAATCCTTGGGGAAAAACAAACGAGGTATACGCTTTTTGTTCATAATAAACGAATTATAATACCTTATATGGAAAGGGAGATGATTTAATAAAAAATGTCCAACTTTTTTAATCTGATTTTTCATAATTTAAATTTTAATGCTCTTATAATAGTCCAATAGTAAGTCTCGTTCTCAAATAGGCGTAACATCAGTGCATCACGTCTCTTTTGAGTATTAATCACATAACGCTTACGTTGAAAGATCTGACGTGTTCTTTCTATTAGTAATCGAACAGGATTAATCCCTTCATATTCTCCGCATGTGGCTTCAGCAAGTAAATGGCTACATAATGATGTATATGCTGTAAGACACATTTCATTAGCGGTTTTCAGATAATCATCTTTAAGTAGATTACACAAATGATTTAAATCGACTTGTTTTGTAATGTCATTCAATAATTCAACAACACCTTGTCGCAAAGAATGGTGTATGGGAGTTAATTCTATTTCACCTCTTTTTATAAAATCTATAGTTATACTATATGAAATATCTTCTTCTGGTCTTTTACCGTCCTTGTGAGGGAAATAAAAATTACCTAAACTATATATTATCAATTTCCCTTTGTAATACTCCCACCCTTGTGCAGAATGTGGATGCCCTCCAATAACAGCTGATGCACCAGCATTGATAATACGTTTATAAAAATCTCTTATCTCAGGAAGAGGGAGAGGATAATGTTCCAAGCCAGCATGAACAAATACAACAACATGGTCAACTTCTTTTGCCAATGCTTTTATATCATCAAATAAGCCATCGTAACCCATCCACGCATAGCCGAAATCTTGCTTTGGGTTTAAATACTGGCCCACCTGGGCCTCGCATACATTTATAAATCCAAACTTAACTTCCTTAATATTTTTCTTTAACGGCTTGTAAGCATCTTCCCACGACAAACCTGCTCCCATGCAATCTGCTCCAGCTGCCTTGATGGTATTTATACTATATTGAACACCATCAGCTCCAAGCTCAGTAATATGATTATTTGCCAAGAGCATCAAGTCAAACCCGACACTTTTTAAATAAGTCGCTGTGCCATTTTCTTGATGAGGACATTGGGTAGCTTGATTTGGTTTCAACTCGGGCCCTTCAAAATTACAAACCGAATAGTCTGCATTCTTAATAACACCAGAAAGATTCTCACCAATGAAATCCAAACCTAGAGTATGATTAACAATATCACCACAAACAAACAGTTTTGCCATGTTCGATTAAATATGTAGTAGTTGCTTAATCCGTCCACTGATAAGATTCTTGGAATATCTAACCAACAATCTGGGATTAAACCCTCTAAGGTAATATCTTGCTATAGCAAGATCAAACGCCCTTTTAGGGGCTGTCGTTTCCCGAGCGTTCTCCCTTTTATATAGACTTATATCATCCCCAGGAATACCATACTTGATATTTAGCTCCCATGGACGCATGCTTAAAGAAAAACCCTTAATAATATTATATGGAAGTTTAAACGGCGAAAGTATGTAATGACCTTTATACTTTTCTTTTAATCCATAAAAATCAACAGTTAAATCGTTTGGCTCAATACCTAACCATTGTGGTAACGACATATTCTGTGCATACACATCATACTTAACTAAATCCTTGAAATCCCCTAATAGATAATCTTTTTTTCCTTGAATCAAAGAGGTCTGGACTACACTGGAATTCCCACCACCATGTTCTCCACCGGCATCATTAAAATTTGTCGTTAATGACTGGTAAGGGCATATAAAATACTTATTCTTGCTTATTAAATAAGCATAGAAATACTTTGACCAGGCACGAGTCCAACCTTTGATTTGGCTGACCATATCAATTGATGCAAAGTCCTCGATCCACTTGTCAAGCCAAGAGACAAAGTCATTCCACATCCGCTCATTCCATATTTCGCCCCATGAGCTAACCGTTTGCCATGCATAGACATCAAACTGATTAACCACAGGCTGAAATGGTAATCCTACATATCCGTTAATCTCTGTTGCATACAACGAAATGCCTGCTATGTCTTCACAACATCCATATTTATCTACAGCCTGTTTACTGTAATGATAAAAAAACGGAGAGACAAACAAATCGTCTTCCAGAATTATAACACCTTTGAAGAACTTGGAGAGTGATCCACACTGAAATATATGGGCTTTAAGACCAAGTCTATCTTTCTGAATGTTGACATACTTGGTCCCATGATTCCACTCGAATTTGTAGACATAATCGTATAATTCTTCATCTCCACTGGCATCAATACTGATAACCAATGGCACATCCAATTCTTCATAATAGGCTGCATTAATGGAATTGAGAAGGCGGGTTATACCTTTCAAACGATTGTAACCAACAACCACAATTGCCAGTCTTTCTTTATTCTCTGGCGTAGATAATAGATTAAAGTCCATATTTATCTTTTCAATAAACGTCTTAACACTGCTTCAATGGGCGCGATAACACAATGAACATTATGTTTTACACCCAGTAACTTTTTATAATACTTGAACCCATTCTTGAAATCACCCATGTGGAAATAAGCGCTTACAATACAACGTAAGTGATACCAGGTGATTTGTGGATTACTTTTGAATACCCCTTCGTATTTATTCAAGAAATAGAAGTGGAATTTTATTTGTTTCTCGTCGAATTCGGCATAATACTTTGAATTTGACATCCTTGCGTGCCCATGATTAATATATACATTTACAAGAGATTCTGGAATATAGTCCACCTTTGTTATTTGACATGCACGGGCGCATAATTCCCAATCTGAAGCTATTCCTATCTCATCAGGGGATTTCCATCCATCCAACTCTCTAAGGACATTTGATTTAAACAACAAAGTCGGTGTGCCTGACAATACTGGACTCTCTACTGTTTTTTCAGCAACGTACCCTCGTAACTCTGGTCTATGAAAACTAAGTATTTCCTTTGTGTTATTATCGAAATAAGTCATCCAACAATACACTAAGCCATAATCTTCAGGGAGTGACTCTATCAGTTTTACCTGTTTTTCAATTTTAGAGGGAAGATACTCATCATCACTATCAAGAAATGTTATATACTTACCTTTACATAGCGAGATGCCATAGTCAGATGTCTTCTTCAATGGCCAATTATAGTCTAGCTTATAGAATTTTAAACGGTCATCATTAAAACTTGCTATTATCTCGTCTGTATTATCATCGCTTGCACCATCGACAACAATATGCTCAATATTTTCATATGTTTGAGATAAAATACTGGTAATACACCGTTTTAACAAATCTCCACGATTACGAGTAATCGTTACTATAGAAACCAATGGTTTATCCATATCTACAAAACTTTAATAATTTTCAAATATTCTGGCCACTCACCCATATCCTTCCAAGAACGCTCACTCACAGGAAAACAACCAACGCGACCACCGCGGACTTGTACTTTTTCCATTAAATGAGTGATATGGAAAAACTCTCCTTCTGGAATCTCGTCAATCAATTCAGGATTCAGAATGTAAACACCTGTATTGACCTGATAAGTCTGTTCAGGCTTCTCCTTCAAGGCTGTCATCAAACCATCTGCTCCTGTTTCAATCACACCATATGGAATCTTGAAACTCTTCACCATCGTTACAATAGTCATGTCGTTGTGGTTTTGAACATGATAATCCCATACGTCACGGTAATCCTGTTCATTGATGCTGTCACAGTTAGAGACGAAGAACGGTGTGGTTATCTTGTCCTTCAGAAGACTTACGCTGCCTATCGTTCCAAGCGGTTTATCCTCCATGAAGAACTCGATGTCGTACTTATGGTCAAGCTGACTGAGATAGTATTTCATCATGTCTGCCTTGTAGTTCACGGACATATAGAACTTCTGGCAGCCTATACCCTCGAACTGATCCATGATGACTTCAAGGATAGTTTTGTCACCTACAGGCACAAGGGGCTTGGGGATAACATTGGTGATGGGCTTTAGGCGCGTTCCCTTACCACCAGCCATAATGACGACAGGGAGGTCAATCTTGGGGCGGTTATCAACGCTGGGCGTATCTGAAAGAATCTCATCCCAAAAGATAACATCTGCCAATTCGCCCTGCTCGTCCAAAACGGGCATCAGCTCTGCTCGTTTTTCGAGCATCCACTCTTTTATCTTATCCCGATTGTCACCTACATGGGCAAACAACTTGCCTTCACGGCTCACAGTCTTACCAATTTGAGTGTCAAATGGGATGTGCGCAATAATAGCCCTCTGCAAGTCTCCATTAGTGATGATACCTAGAAATTTCTCACCATCAAACACCAGGAACAACTTAGTACAAGCATCATCCATCAATTTCATTGTTTGGATGATTGTCTTGTCCGCTGTAATTATTTTCTTTTTGATTCTTTCAGAATAACCCATAACGATTGATTATATTTCTCTATATCCCAACAACTTGACTTTGTTATGTTCAAAGCTGTCAGGATGGCTTGTTTTCCATTGCTCCACTATCTGATCATACACAGCTTGGTTGTGTACACGTTTTCCAATCCAAAACTCACAAAGTGTCTTGGAGAACTCTTTCTTGAATTTTAATAATGTGTCATCTTCTTCTCCTGTTGTACCACCTCCAAAGTGAAACCACTTGCAACCTCGTTCCTTTGCTTTTTGAATACCGTACCAAAGGATGAGGTTGTTGGCAGCATATCGTGAATACTCACGGTCGCGAGCGGAGAGGTGGTAGTGAGCATAGTCATCACTAAACATAAACATTGAACCAGCAATGACCTTTCCATCCAACAAAGCAAAACACAATAGGCTTTTGTCCTTGAATGTCTGTTTATACTCTTCATAATATTTTGGTGGGAAGAAATAGAAGCTCTCAGCATGTAAATCAGTCATTGTACCGTCGTACAGAATACGAAATGTTTCGTAATCTTTGCTCTCCACAATGGTTACTCCTTCTTTTTCGGCCTTGCGTATCATATTGCGGTTCTTGGAACTAAATTGATGCATCCAAATGTCATCATCCGTCAAGTCAAGAGCCACTGTATGACGACTGAAGAATGTTTTCATTTGGGGTGATGCAAGCCTCTGGTTATTCAGGAGTGGGTGGAAACGAGTAAACTCAGCAACTATATCATTTTCCCGGCACCATCTGTCAAACTCATCCCAAAACGAAGCGATAAATTCAGGAGATTGGTTAGAAGCAATTATACCATTATATCCGTATGCTCCTTGAATGTCATAGTACTCTTTGTCTAATTTATATCCTAATGGAGTAACTGCATTTTTAAGAAATGGATAAATGACCAACTCTCCGTTATTCTCATAAACAAAACAACACGCCTCTCCATCTCCGTAATTCTGATATAAAGAATTGTATTCTGGTGTAAAATATATATCTCTATGAGATTTATGAAGGCGTTGCAAATACTTATTCCAAAGGCTTGAATCTTTCAGAGTCAAAAACGCCATGGAACCATTATTAATCAAAACGTTCATCTTCAGACAATAATGTACAATCAATTATATCACACACAGTAAAAATCCATATCACAATAAAGGGTTACTTGATGAATTGTTTTTTCCACTCCAAATACTCGGATTTTAAAATAGCCACTGGAGATTCATCATGGTACTCATTATTCTTGAATACACTCTGCTTATATGTTCCCTCTATTTTCCATCCACATTTGGTATAAAGCTTCCAACTTGCAGTATTGTAATCCAAAATTGCCCCATAAAGACGATTGAGATTAAGCTCTTCAAAAGCATACTTCATTGTTGCATACACTGCATCCGTTCCTATACCATGTCCTTTGGGCGCATCTAGTGTGAGTCTAATGCCATGGAAGGCTTTACGGTTTTTCCAATCAATATCAGTCAAGGTAGATATTCCCACGAACTTTCCTTCGTATTCAATAGCGAACCTATAATTATTACGGTCTGCAAGTATTCTTTGGTACCAATCTTCCTGATGCTTCTTAGCGGCAGGAAAACTCCACCCAACAATCATTCGCTCTTGATCAGGGTCGTTGGTCATTTCTCTAATTGCTTCCAAATCTTCGGGTTCGATGAAACGAAGCGTTACTTTGTTCCCTTTAATATTCATAATTGTAAGTTTTTATAATCTTTTACATACTCTTAATCAAGAAAACTTATAATTCTATTCATATCGATCTGACTATAACGTTGGTCAATAATCAGAGACAGTTCGGTTTTAGCCATCACTTTGCCACATTTCAAATCAATTCCCTCCAACGGCCAGTGGACAGGACAGAAGATTTCGTATTGAAACATCTTTTTTCTTATTTCATTACGATTATTGAGCGTAATAGGAATAAACAGTGGTACATATCCGTCATTTAGCGGTAATAAAGGCTTAATACCAATCTTATCCAACTGTCCTATAAGATAATGTGCATTATTGAGCCTTAGTTTCTTTACCCTCTCTTCTTTGAGTGAATCAAAAAGCTTAATAGCGATACTGCTCATACCGCATCCCAGCTCACTATCTATTAGAGACTCGCCTTTCTCAAACATCTCCAAATAGATATTGTCATTGAAATTTCCTTCTCGCATTGATTTTAACATAGCCGCAGCAGCCTTATATTGTCCGAATGTGTTTGGTGTTTCTACATTGGGCAATTTGTGCTTGGTCTTCACTAATCCACCATCGGGTACTGCAAAGGTCTTTCGCAAACTGGTGAACTTGAAGTCAACTTCACCCAGAGGCTTCATAAACTCATAGAAGGCCTGCACATCATCCTCGATAATGATAGCATTATCGTCTAATGAGTGTATGACTTGTATCTGAGTAGTAAGGTCTTTAAGGCCAAAGTAATTAATAACGAGAACAGCTGAAATTTTCTTATAGAGTTTAGCAAAACTTGATGCTTCAAGTTCCAGTTGCTCATCAATGGGATAGAAAGTGAAGTCCAACCCAAGTGCTTTCACTGGCACGAGAACAGAACTGCAAAGGTAATCCGGAAGGAGGATATGGTTAATTCCTTTCTCCTGCTTCAAAAACTTCAATATCTGATACAATGCAGCCCTACCCGACGAATAGGTAAATACGTCAAGCACTGCCGAATGTTTGATACTTGCATTCAGGACATCTGTTACTGCTATAGGGAATTCACCACCAATCATACGATTCAATTAGAGGCAACGTACTGAACTTGGAATATTTACAACTCTGTCTGCAAAGAAGATAGTATTGGCCAATCCGTCATTCTCACATTTCTCAAACATCGGCAGACGATTCATGAGTTCCCAGATAGGACGGGTCATTACGCCATTGTCGTTGGTCTCCTGTAAGAACTCCAGTTGTTTGTCATGGTCTGGCAGGATAACCACATTGAGCCAGTAGTTGGAGAAACTATTCTGCGGCTCAGTAAAGAACTCTATACCATCCACATTCTTGAAATACTCTGCGTATGCAGCAGCTGTTTTGCGCTTGTCAGCGATGAACTCATCCAAATGTTCCAACTGGGCACAGCCGAGGGCTGCATTGATATTGGGCATACGATAGTTGTAGCCAATATGGTCATGACGGAACTCCCAACGATGAGGAATTTTAGCCTGAGTGGTGATATGCTTGGCGTATGCTCCTAACTCTTCATCATTGAAGAGCATCATGCCGCCACCGCCAGTCGTGATGGTCTTGTTGCCATTGAAACTTAATGCGCCAACTTTGCCAAACAAGCCTGTATGAATTCCCTTGTACTTGCTTCCAATACTCTCAGCAGCATCCTCAACAAGTTCTATATGCCACTCTTTGCAGAGTGCCGCAATTTCTTCGATGCGTACCGGATGGCCAAATGTGTGCATAGGCACACAGGCTTTGATTCTGCGTCCTGTGTTCTTGTTATAGCAAGCCAACTCATCCTCTTGGAAAGCGAAATCATGGCTCTTGTCCAGTTCATTGATGCGGGTGTTCTTGCGAACCTCTGCATTCTTCAGGAGCCATTCTTTCATAGCATCAGGAGAGAGACCCATCGTTGAACGGTCAACATCTAAGAAGACTGGATGGGCACCAATATAACTTAGTGCATTGCATGTAGCAATGAAGGTCAATGCCTGAGTCAGCACTTCATCATCGAGCTTTACACCCACGAGCATAAGGCTCATGTGAAGTGCATTGGTACCACTTACACAAACTACAGCACGCTTGGCACCTGTATAGGCTGCCATATCTTTTTCAAAACGGTCAACGAATTGACCTACAGAACTAACGAATGTAGTGTCAATACACTCGTTGAGGTATTTCTTCTCGTTACCAATGAATTTAGGGACACTCAACGGTGTAAACTCTTGGTTGCCATAGAGTTCCTTGATGAATTTTATAGTTTTTTCGTACATATTGTTTTACATTTTCTGATCTAAGTTCTTCCCTTTCTCTTCATGCTCAAAGTTCGGAATGAACTCCTTGATAGCTTCCACCACCTGAGCTTTTGTGAAGTCGGGATTGGCGAAGAGGGATTCCAGTTTGCCGAAGAAGCCGTTCACCTCGTCCATATCATGACGTGTGGTCTGCTCCACCACGCCAAGGGCTTGGAAACGCTGCATATCGATCTTCTCGCCTGGCACGTAGAACTCCTCGTAGGCCTTCTCCCCTGTGGTGTCACTTTTGAAGTACACCGTTGGGTACTTCGGGGTTTCAAGTTTCAAGTTCCAAGTTTCAGGTTTTAAGGCTGCGGCCTTGTGTTTTGCCTCCTCATCAGTTTTACAGGGATCCTTCTCCATTCCGTTGGCAGTGACAAACTGGTCGCAAATAGCAGAGAATGTCAACATCTGGTCTTCGCCCAGTTTTGGGAAAAAGACTTCGCCACCATTGCCGAGGATGCAGGCCAGCATACAGATTTGGCCGCTCTCCTCAGGAGAAACAAAGTAACGCTTCACATCGCTTGGGGCTGCCAGCGGCTGCTTTTTCTGTAGGCGGTGAATCCAGCCATCGGGCAAAGAACCATTGCTGAAGGCCACATTGGCAAATCGCGCTGTGGTAACTTTGAAGTACTTGTTGTAGGCCATCACCAGGTCTTCCATGATGCGCTTACTGGCACCCATGATGTTCACGGGGTTGGCAGCCTTGTCGGTACTCACGCAGAAAAAGTGCTTCGGAGGATAAACCGTCAGCAAATCCATCAGTTTTTTGGCTTTGATGTCATTGTTTTCTATTAGTGCTTGCACGCTGTATCTATCTTTCTCGCTGCGAACGTGCTTGTGGGCTGAGAAGTTAGCTACAATATCAAAGCCCTTTTCCTCACGGAAAATACGTTCAAAAATGGGGTCGGCAAAGTTGAGCGTATAGCAGCGGAACTCATCCGGCACATATAAACCCTCTGTGCTGCGCACATCGCGCACCAGCTCGGCCAGGCCGTTCTCATTGAGGTCAACCACCACCATGCTCTTAGGTTCAAAGCGCAGCACGGCCTTGATGAAGCTGGAACCGATAGAACCGGCACCACCAATCACGCACACTTTCTTGCCTCGGATTTCACGAGTTAGAGTTTCGGCATTGGCCTGAATATCGGGTTCGAACATGCTGGTGGGACGGAAAGTCACCGAGTCGGCTATGAATTTATCTAAGTTGAACATATTATGTTGTTTTTTGCTTGCTTATATGCTTAAGTGCTTAATTGTTCCCTTTATTCGATGTTTTATTTATCTCTTCCTTTATCTGCTCGTGCAACTGGTTAATTACCTGCTGAGGGTTGATATTGAGTTGCTGAACCACATCAGCCGTTAGGTAGATGTTGAGGTTTTGGATGATATAGTATGTATTACCGTTTTTGTCGTGTTCTACTTCCAATGGCTCACCAGCAGGTGGGTCGAAGCATATCAGCTGGTGGACACTCGGAAGGTGAACATTTGCCATAGCATTGACTTCACCGGCGGTATCGCACTTCAAACACAGTTGCGTGTACTTCAGGATAAAAGATATGCAATCATTGTAACTCCTGGCTGATAGTGTTGGCACACCAGAGCCACTGCAATAGGCTTCGGCAGCCAGCAACTTACCCACCAAGGGCAAAAGCTCTGACAAGGCTGCGGTTGGCAAGCGCATTTCCTTGATTAACTGGTTAGCCGTTGCCTCTAATGACGCTATGATTGCAGAAATGTCGTATTGCATAGAGTCTGTTATTGGTTTCAGGGTTCATGGTTGAAGATTCAAGGTTGAGATTCCGCATCGAGTGCGGAATGAGGGCACTTCGTCAGGCTCAGTGTCTTGCGCTGAAAAAAGTTGACACAAAAAGTCAACAAAATGAACAAAGCGACAGAGAAGAAAAAGAAGTTTTTGAGTCAAGAAGAGAAGATGGAGATTATAAGGTTTCATCTTCTCGAAGGCG
>Ga0265301_10000741_pt1 | contig 44851 bp, 48 predicted proteins | sample AusTroGonzalo_MG_2_FD_193488 | JGI IMG/M metagenome (GOLD analysis project Ga0265301, IMG submission 193488) | Bovine rumen microbial communities from tropical cattle in Woodstock, Queensland, Australia - Gonzalo_04 | ecosystem: Host-associated > Mammals > Digestive system > Stomach > Rumen ...
AACAAACCATTGAATCTATACTCCAGGCATCGCCCATCACCGATGTGGTGGAAAGGCGCGGCGTGAAACTGCGCAGGAGCGGCAGCAACTACAAGTGCTGCTGTCCATTCCACGACGACAAGACCCCTTCCATGATCGTGTGGCCCGCCACGGGCAGGTGGAAGTGTTTCGGATGCGGCAAGGGCGGCGACGCCATCAGTTTCGCGATGGAGAAAAACAACCTGTCCTATATAGAGGCGGTCAGGGAACTCGCCCGTGACGCGAACATCACCATCGAAGACCGGAAAACCACCCCGGAGGAACAGAAACACCAGGAAAGGAAGCAGCGCCTGTACGGACTCAACGAGACAGCCGCCGCATTTTTCCAGTCAAGACTCTCCGGACACTCACTTGACTATGCGCTTGGACGGTGGAAAGACACCACCATCGGCATGTTCCGCATCGGGTTCGCTCCGGATGCCTGGCACGATCTGTACGATCACCTCATGAAGAACGGATTCACAGACAGTGAGATTCTGGCCGCCGGACTCGTGAAGAAAAACAACAGAGGCGGATACTACGACTTCTACCGAAACCGCCTTATGTTCCCGGTGTTCAACCGGGTAAACAGGATTGTCGGCTTCTCCGGGCGGGACCTTTCCGGCAAGGAGGATGTGGCCAAGTACATCAACTCGCCCGACACCGACATCTACCACAAAGGCGAGGAACTGTTCGGCATGAACCTCGCCATCCAGTCGATCCGGAAATACGATGTGTGCATCCTGGTCGAGGGCAATCCGGATGTGGTGAAGCTGCACCAGATCGGTATCAACAACACCGTGGCCGCCTGCGGAACATCCCTTACCGAGGAGCAGATCCGCGCCATAGGACGCCACACCCGAAACATCTGCCTGCTGTATGACAACGACAGGGCAGGAAGAAGCGCCACCACCTGCAACGCCCAACTCATCACCAAACTCGGAATGAACGCACTCTCGCTCTCCATTCCGGACATGGAGGACGGGACCAAGCAGGACCCCGACACCTATTTCACATCCAAGGATCAGTTCGCCAACTTCTACAACCAGTGCAAAGTCAACTACCTGGTGTCGCTGGCCAGAGACAAGTCCGAGAACTGCGTCAACGATCCGGACTACAAAGCGAAGACCATCAAGGATATCTGCGCACTGCTTTTCAGCCGTCCCGCCAACGAGCAGGCGGCCCTCATCGAGGAACTCTCGGCGGTGATCCCGACGAAATCGCTCTGGAACAAGACCCTGAAAGAACTGAACGCCGACCGCCGCGAGGAGGAGAAAAAGAAGGCGGAGAAGGAGCGTTCGGCGGTGCAGAACGAGATGTACACCAAGTACGGCTTCTATGAGAAGGACCACTGCTACTGGTTTCACAATCCCAAAGGGGAAGGCATGTTCTGCGGTAGCAACTTCGTGATGGAGCCGCTGTTCCACATAGAAAGCACCATCAACGCCAAGCGTCTCTACCGTATCACCAATGTTTACGGCATCGAGCGCGTGGTGGAATTCCCGCAGAAGGACCTTATCTCGCTGTCGGCGTTCAAACTCCGGTGCGAGTCGCTGGGCAACTTCCTTTTCGACGGAGGCGAGTACGGACTGGCCAAGATCAAGGCGTACCTGTACGAGAAGACGCAGACATGCCGCGAGGTCACGCAACTCGGATGGCAGCGGCAGGGATTCTTCGCCTGGAGCAACGGCATATTCGCCAACGGAACCTTCCAGCCCATAAGCCGCGACGGCATCGTACGCCACAACGACGAGAACTTCTACCTGCCGGCCCTGTCTTCGTTCTACCAGGCAGACGACTCCCTCTTCATGTTCGAGCGCAAATTCGTGCACCGGCCCGGTGAAATCAGTCTGTACCAGTGGCTGGACCTCTTCTGCAAGGTATATAAGGACAATGCCGTGGTCGGGTTCTCTTTCTATGTGGCCACCCTGTTCCGCGATGTCATCGTGGCGCACACCAGGTTCTTCCCCATCCTCAACATCTTCGGCGTGAAGGGCAGCGGCAAATCGGAGATGGCCGTGTCGCTTACACGCCTGTTCGGCAACCTGCCCGTCGGGCTCAATATGACCAACTCCACCATCGCGGCCATGGCCGACCATGTGGCGCAGACGCGCAACGCCCTGTGCCATATCGACGAGTACAAGAACAGCATCGAGTATGACAAGGTGGAGTTCCTCAAGGGCCTCTGGGACGGAACCGGGCGCAATCGCATGAACATGGACAAGGACAAGAAGAAGGAGATGACGGCGGTGGATGCCGGCATCATCCTCACCGGACAGGAGATGCCCAAGGCGGACATCGCCCTGTTCAGCCGCGTGATATTCACGGCATTCGCCAAATCCAGTTTCAACGACATCGAAAAGCGGCTCTTCAACGAACTGAAAACAATGGAGAAGGACGGACTCACCCACATCACCAACCAGATCATCGGGCACAGGGAACAGTTCGTGTCACAATACATGGCCAACTACGACAACGCCGGCCGCGACCTGGAACAGTGGATCGACAAGAACAGCGTGGAGGACCGCATCTGGAGGAACTGGCTGGTGATCATCGCCGCATTGAAGACCATCCGCAATTTCGTAGAGCTCCCGTTCTCATACGAGAAAGCCGTGGAAACGATGTCCGCGATGATCGTCACGCAGAACAAGGAGACGCTGAAGGACAACGAGGTGAACACCTTCTGGGACATATTCTCCTTCCTGGTGAAGGACGGACAGATCGAGGAGGAATACGACTACCGGATCATGCATGTCACCCGGTTCAAGACGAACAAGGTGGACCTGGAGCGGGCGATGGGCGTGCTTGTGATAGACAAGACGCGTGTGCTCCAGCTGTACAACAAGCACTGCAAGACCACCGGACTGAAACCGCTTCCGCTGTCCACACTCAAGTTCTACCTGCAGAACTCGCCGGAATATCTCGGTGAGAAGATCTTCAAACTGCGCAGGCGTATCGACCATCTGCAGGACAAACAGTCGCAGAAGGAAAACAGCAGCGACTACATGAATCCGGAGACTCTGTACCGCACCATCAGCACCAGGGCCGACTGTTTCCACTACGACGCATTGGGCATAGACATCGAAAACACATACACCCCTCTGGATGAGGAGGAGTTTTAGGGTTCCGGAAAGAACACTTTATCCTTTATGAAAAGACCGCTTCGGCGGTCTTTTTTGTTATACCGTTATGAATGAGCATGTTACGAAAAATCACTGAAAAAAAATTTTGTTTCCAACTTGGCAAAAAAACGATGTAACTTTTGTAACTTTTGTAACCAACAATGACACAATACTTTAACTAAAAAAATCTCTGTAACTTTTTGTAACTTTTTGTAACCTGACCCCATTTTACCCCCTCCGGTTACAAAGTTGTAACCTTTGTAACCGCATTTGTAACCGATTTCAGTGGTTTTCAAAAATGTAACTCATTGATTATCACACTGAATACGAAAAGTTACAAAAGTTACAAATTTTGGACCCCGAAAATAGGGGGTCTCTGAAAAAATTTTTTTTTCAGAGATGCGATTTTATTTGAATAATCACTTTATATAAAACATTGTATCTCATTATTTTTTAGTATCTTTGCCGTGATTTTGAAGACAGGTATGCCGTCACTATACACATTGGACATCAATGTTGACCCGCTTGTGGCCGGATGGATGGAGCGCAGTTTCAAGAAAGTGCGCGGCGTCTATCGGATGGGCGACAGCTGCTATTACGGACTGGTCAGCGCAATGCTCTACCAGTCGCATGTGAAAACGCCTTCCAGGATGCCGGATAAATACGCCGCCTTCGTGCCGGTTAAAATAGCCATCACGGAGTTCGACTTCTACCACTACGGCTGGGAGGTGTCACCGTTGCAGGAGATACGGTTCAGCCGCCTCATCAGGAACATCCTTATCGACACATGCCTTCGCAATGTTGCCATACTACGCGCCCGATACGGCCTGCATCTTACACAGGCGATCGGCTTCTACACGATCTACTTCGGATTGGAGGAGGAGCATGTCAAATTCGAGACGCTCCGCAAGATCTACAGGAGGAAGTACCAACCGATGGAGGCCGAGTACCGGAACCTTGACAGGGCCGCCGTCACGGATTTCGGGACGGTCGAGGCCGCTATGGAGCACAAAGCATTGAGACTGCACAGATCCGTCAATCCGGATCCGGGACAGTTGGAACTGTTCACCTAAACCCAAACAATAAAAAACCGAACACTATGGAAGATTTGCAAAGAGACTGCTATGACGGCAAGATGCCGGGCATAAGGAGAATATGGTACACACATGTGGATGAAGTGGCCAGTGTCACCGTGACAGGCGCAGGCACTGTGTCCGTTGCCCTGAAGAATTCAGGCCAATGGGGCGAGATAAAAGGCAAGCGCGCCACATCGTCGTCAGTCCACGACGGGAAGAGCTGGCAAAACGAGATCCGCGCCACGCTGCCCGGATGGACCGTGCAGGAGGCCGTGACCATGGGCCGCCTCACCGCCGGAAGATACCTGGTTAAGTTCACCGACAAATCCGGAGACACCTGGCTGGCCGGGTATGAGACTCCCCTGCACCTTCACATCTCGCGTTCCACTCCGGAGACACCTGCCGAGTACCAGGGCATAGAGTTGGTTTTCTCCTGCGAATCGGAATTCGGATTCATGAAAATGGCGTAGGGACAGCCACCTCCCCTTGTTGTCCCAGCGGCATTCTCAGCCGTGTTCTATCTTTGCCGCCGAAAACCTAATAGAATATGGCAAAGCAATATCTGAACATCACCAAACCGACGGACAACAAGGCCCGCATCGAGATTGACGGCATGATCGGCGGCATGGACTGGGATACCTGGAAACGCAAAAACACAGGAAGCGACATCCGCAAGCAGCTCAAGGAAATATCCGAACTGGCTGTTGACGAGATCGAGGTGCTCATCACATCTCTTGGCGGATATGTGGACGATGCGCTGCAGATCCACGACGCTCTGAAGAGCCATCCGGCCAAGGTCACCACCGTTGTGCAGGGTTTCTGCGCCAGCGCAGCCACCGTGATCGCCTGTGCCGGCGACCGCCGTATCATCTCTCCCAACGCCCTGTATCTCATCCATAAGTGCATGAGCGATGTGTGGGACGCCAACGAGAACGCCCTGGAGGCGGAGTTGGACGATCAGCGCACCATCAACGGCACCATCTTCAACATCTATAAGGGCATCCTGAAAAAGGACGAGTCGGATCTGCGCGCACTGTTCGAGGCCAACAACGGGCAGGGCAAGTGGATCACCGCCGAGGATGCGCTTGCATTCGGTTTCGCCACAGAGATACAGGATTTCGACGACAACGAGAAAAAACCGGCTACGGCGATGGCGCGGTTCCTGAACCACGCCCGCGCCGCATTCCCGGACCTGAATATTTACCAACCAATTCCCAACAACATGAAGAAAGTACTTATGTCATTCGTCTTGCTGGGTGCCTTGCTTAATTTCAAGGAAGACGCCGAGTATGACGAGAAAGAAGGTCTTCAACTCAACCCAGACCAGCTGAAGACCTTGGATGACACCCTGAAGGAATTCGACAACCTGAAGAAGACATCCGCAACCACTGAGAGCGAACTTCAAAAAGCAAACGATGACTTGGCCACAGCCAATCAGACCATCGCAGACAAGGACACTCTCATTGCCACCCTCACCGCCGAGCGCGACGACTACAAGGCCAAGTACGAGAACGCACCAGCACATGTGCCGGGCGTGAACGGAAAGGATGTGAACCCGGAACCCGTTGACGTGACCGACAACCCGGTCTATGACGAACTGGAAAAACTTATCTAACCCATAAAACCTAAAACAAACATGGCAAGTGTATTAACAACCACCCAAATCGTGTCCGAATTCGGACAGTACTACGTTAAAGAAGGGCAGAATCGCAGCCGTCTCATCCGCTCCCTGCAGCAGATGCCCGAGACGCTGGAGAAATACGCCCGTCACATCCGCACCACCGAGACGGCCTACCGTATGGCAAACTATCGTCACGGCAGCGTGCTTCAACCCTTCACCACCACCTTCAATCCGGTCAGCGAGATCGAGTTCATCCCGAACGAGATCAAACTGCAGAAGATCAAGGTCAACGCCCGCTTCACTCCGGACGAGATCGAGGACTCCTGGCTCGGATTCATGAGCGGCAACACCACCCGCAACAAGAAGGACTGGCCCATCGTGCGTTTCCTGATGGAAGAGTACCTCGCCAAGCAGATCGGTGTTGACCGTGAGGAACTGATGGTCTATAAGGGTGTCCGCAACAATGCCGGTTCCACCCCGTCCGCCTGCATGGACGGTATCCGGAAACAGCTCATTGACGGTGCCAACAAGAGCGAGTACCCCATCCACGTCATTCAGGGTATCGGTGCCCTGGACGAGGACAGCATCTTCGACCAGATCGAGAAGTTTGACGAGTCGCTTCCGTCCCTGTACCGCACGCAGCCCGTCATCATCTTCGTCTCACCGAAGTGGTTCCGCGCCTTCATGAAGGACCGCCGTGCGCAGACCTTCTACCAGTTGCGCAACGAGAACGACCTGGACACCGCCATCGACTTCACCGGCGGCCGTCACCGTCTTGTTGCTCTTCCTTCCATGGAAGGCACCAACGACCTCTGGGCAACGGTTCCCGACAACCTGTTGTGGCTCACCATCCGCGACATGAACACCGCCTCCGCCGAGATGCAGGCAATCCACTACGATGTGGATGTGATGCTTGACTGGTGGGAAGGCATCGGTTTCGCCTGCAACCAGATGGTATGGGCTACCGCCGAGACTGTCGGCGCGCCTTCCGCCATCGACACCGCAAGCCCTGTTGACGGCATCATCGCCCGCAGCATCTTACCGAGAGTGGAAGCTGCCACGGATGTTGATCACGAAAGCGCAAAGGTGTCCGGAGATGTTCTTGGCAACATGACTGACGATGCCACCGTGAAGGTGAACTACGGCACCGCCACCACCCTCGGCACCCAGTCCTCTGCCCTGACTGCCACCAACGGCAAGTACACCGCCACGCTCGGTTCCCTGAGCGCATCGACGAAGTACTACTACCGTCTGGAGGTGACCATCGGCACCGACAAGTACGTTTCCGAGACCAAGGACTTCACCACCGAAGCCGCTCCGGCTGCCGGAGGCCAAGCCTAATCTGCTAATTTTACGGTAGAGACGCGGTACGCCGCGTCTCTACAATTATCAAATCGTTAAACCATAAAAATCATAAGAACATGTCTGAAATTTGTCCCGATTCCTTTGAAGACCTTGTACGCCCGGAAACCTGTCAGAAGACCGTGGGCGGCATGGTCACCGAATTCCTGTATGGTCTGAAAGACGATGTGGCCTCCTGGCCTGAGAAAGCTGCTGCCGCCTTGCGCACGGGATTGTCCGCCTATGTGGAGACCGTCGCAGGCTCCAACCTGGTGATGGCCACCGGCAAGCGTCTTTTTAGACTGCAGGTGAAGAAAGGTTCAGCCGAACTCAAGTACGCCCTTCAGGGCGAGAGCGGCGCGCGCTCTTTCCGCGCCACACTGGAGTGCAACATCCCCGGTTTCCGCGCTTCCATCCTCGGATTCCTGGCAGCCACCGCCAACAAGGAAATGGTCATTCTGGCCAAGACCCGCAGCGGTGAATGGCACCTGCTGGGCAATCCCGATGAGGGCGTGGAGTACGACTCCGCCGAGGCCATGACCGGCAAGGCCGGCACGGATCCGAGCGGCGCTGATGTCACCTTCGCCATCGACACCGATGCGCCCACCGTCTATAATGGCGACATCGACTCGCTGAAGACGGTTGACGGCACAGCCGCCACCATCGTGCTCGGCACTGAGAGCGTCTCATCCACCACCGCCACCCTCGCTGCCACTGTCACCGACAACGATAGCACCGTGACCAAGGTCGGATTCCGCTATCGCGCCGAAGGCGATGCCAACTGGACCAATGTCAATGTGGCCTCCTACACTTCCGGTACGGAGTTCACCAAGGCAATCAGCAGCCTCGCCGCCGGCGACTATGTGTTCTACGCCTACATGGTGGTGGACGGTCACGAGATCTACACCAACACCAAGGCGTTCACCATCGCCTAACCGTTAATTCGGATTTTTTCATACGTAGTGTTTTTGAAAAAAGGACTTCCTCAAGGGAGTCCTTTTTTTTTATGCAAAAAAGTTGTCCCAAATGTTTCCTGCTCCCTATTCTACTTTTGCCGCCGAAACACTACACGAAACGACAAAGATGACAAATGACGCCCTGAATCTCGGACTGTTGCCGGTTGCGATGACCGAAGGCTATCACCTGCCGGTGGTGCGTGCTGATGCCGTGCCTGTGGCCGACAGTCTCATCCCGTTCAACCGGGCAAAGACCTGCACTCGGCGAGATGTGGGCGTACACTTCTTTATTGACGATTATCAGTTCGAGCGGGTGTGGAAGTCGCCGCAGCTCTATGTTGAGATGCTGAAAAGGTACCGTTTCGTGTGCGCTCCGGATTTCAGTCTATACCTCGATATGCCGATGGCCGCCAAGATATGGAATGTCTATCGCAGCCGCCTGATCACCGCCTACTGGCAGAAACAAGGCGTGAAGGTGGTGCCCACGTTGCAGTGGGCGGAGCCCGGCACCCACGACTTCTGCTTTCGTGGCATCGAGATGTGCGGCACAGTGGCGGTAAGCACATTGGGTGCGGCAAAGCATCGCGTATCGCGCGAAATGTGGATTGCAGGCATGAGCGAAGCCATCCGGCAGCTGCATCCCACTACCATCATATTATATGGCACCCCGATCGACTTTGATTTTGGAAATATCACAGTGGTGCAATATGCCAACGAAGTGATAGAAAGGAGAAAAAGCTATGGGCGGTAGAGGGGCGTATAGCAGTATATCTGGATCTGGAGGTGGTAATTTTTTAAAGACATACGGAAGCAGAAACGGTGGAACCGTTTATACTGAGGCTTCAAGGATTGAGCAAGCTAAGATGAACAAACAGGAGATGGCTAAATACAACAAGGAAAATGAAATGTGTAAACACTTGGCCGATAACGGACACAATGTAGTTCATCTGGATGACAGAAAGTTATCGGATGGCTCATACGATATCCTTCTTGATGGTAAGAAGGCTGAACTGAAAAGTCTTTCAAGCTATAATAATATTGTAAGAGAAGGAAAGAGTGCTATTAAAAAACAAGGAGCGGACTTAGTTGTTTTTCGATTCGACACATTATCGGCTAAAGCGAAAAGTTATTTAAAAGATTTGGCAAAAGCCAAAATTCATGGTTGTTATTATGTTAGAGGACAAAAAGGATTGGCGTGGTTTTAAAATCAAGAAGCCCTTGCAAAACACAAAGGCTTCAGGCGTGTCCTTCCCCCGATCAAAGCGAGTTGTAATGAACACTGCAAAAATACAAAAAAACAATATACACACCTAAACCCCAAAAATTATGATACATTCAACACCTTATGTCAAAGAGTATGACAGATACGGAAATCTGCTAAACCCCATTACCAAAGGTTCCCCTTTTTTGGTTTATCCCAAACATCCAAGGAGGAAGATCCGGAAACGAGTCAGCCATTTGGAGTATGTGCAAATCATACCGATTTTCAAAGATAGAAATGGACGCATCAAGAAATTGAGCAAAATTGTATGGGGCTTTATTTGTGGGAAACCGTATGCTCCGAACTTGCAATTTGTTGGAACCAAAAGAATCATCCATGAAAAACGATAATAACTGCCTTCAAAAGTGGCTCGACAACCCCGACCGTGACTATGCCGAAGGCGTGGCACTGTTTGCCCAGTATAGCAAAAACAAGGCGCTGGTGCGTTATTTCCAAACAGGCACCGCCCGTTTCCGGATGGGGAAGTTGGTGTATGAGATGGGAAAACTGGCAAAGACTGCAGTGACAACTGAAAGGGCCGATAAATGGGCTAATAAACAGCCGTTTGCCGCCAGTCAAACGCCGCAAACCACCTGTGTTACAGACAATAGGAAAGGGCAGATAAAAGCCGTCATACCGGATTTCATCCTCGCTGCCAAAAAGGAGGTGGCCGCCCTGTACGCCCTCATCGACAAACGGCACCGGGAACTTTACGACCTTGGCACCTCCAACGCCGACGATGTGGTGCGCAAACGGAAGAAGATCCTCGACGAACGCAAGCCTGTCATCGAGCGTGCTGACCGTCTATACCGGCTGAAGGAGGAATGGTTCGCACTGGAGGACGGTCCAGGACGCAAAAAAATAGAAGGAGACATCATGGAACTGTTGTCTGAATCAAAAATCGGCGGTGTAGGATTCGCTTTTGTTTTCGATTCTCAGAAACAAGAAATCAGACAGACAGAACTGGATGCGGGCGTGTCGGACATCCAACTGGCCAAAAGTCGTGCCTCCTTGCGCAGTTCCATCACCAAGACGCAGAACATGCTGCAGTACCAGAGTATCCGAAAGGCATCCTCCCCCACCCCGATGCCTTCCGGACCCAAACGCGACGAATACGAGAAGAAACTTGCCACACTGAAGGCATTGTTGAAATCCGTATGCGATGAGATGGAAAGGAGGCAGATTCTATGAACGGATCCAAACCATTGCCTCCAGTCCGCAAGGAGTACGGCAGCTCTGCCGAAAGCGACTTCGAGACCATTGCCTTGGCGGTGATGCAAGGGCGCAGCGGCGACCTGAATGACGACCAGCGGCACAAACTCGACCTTACCCGCGATGCCTACCGCATTGTGTGCGACTATCCCAACAAGAGCGTGGCCGTGAAGGAAATGTGCGCCTTGCACCCGGAGCTGAGCGAGCGCACCGCCCTCAACTATGTCAACTACGGCATCCGCATCTGGAACCCGGGCAATCAGCTGGAACGCGACTTCCTCAACACCGTATTCCTGACAGCCATCATCAAGGAAATCCACGATGAAAAAGCCGACAGTGCCAGCCGTGCGAAAAACCTTGCCACACTGCAGCGCTACCTGGCCGACATGCCACAGGATCCTATGGACCCGACAATGATGGAAAAGCACACCATCAACATCCAGCTCAACATCAACGGCAGCACCATCACCGTCCCCGCCGACAAATGGGCGAAAATCAAGGAAAACAAGATCATCGCCGCCGCCTTGGAACAGGAAATCAGCGAGACGCAGGCGGCGGAGATAATGGAGAGTTGAGTTTTAAAGAGAAACAATTATGGGGCGTTCACCTATTCCTAAGCCAACAATATCACAATCTGTTGATTATCGGCAGTGCATTTGTAAAAACTGCACGCACTTCATCCAGAAATGGAAAAATGAGTATAGTGAATGGAGTTACTGTGAGTACTGGCACCGTGATGTGAAAGAGATAGATTCTTGTATGCAGTTTCATGATAAAGTATGATGTATGATTGAAATTGTTGTATTTTTGCGGCGTTATAGAAAATAATATATGAGCAAATTGAGAAATATCAAAGAAAACCCATTCTCCAGATTCAGTGCTGAAGAGGAAGAGGATATTGTGAGCATATATTTGAAACCTCGGTATTATGATGCTCTAAAATCAAATGCAAAACAAGGCAACAGTCGGATATTGGTTGGACAGAGAGGTTTGGGAAAATCCGCCACTATTTTCGTGCTATTTAATGAACTGGCGCAAAACAAGACTCTACCATTACTTATATCAAGATATGACGGTTTTCCATTGACCAACAACAAAAATTATTTCTTGTATAAGATATTGCAGTCTTTGTCTAAGGAAATAGTGAGGGTTCTTCAGAAAAAACCGGATTTGACAAAGAAAATGAACAAGACGATGCAAGGCCAGCTGTCGTTTTTCATAGAGTTGTTCTACGATCATAATTTTGCCGAAGAGTTCATTGATCAGGCAAAAATCATTAAGTCTAAGAAACGGATTAACCGCTTCAAAACTTTTTTCAACCGACATTTGAGATTGATCAACAGCATCGTCAATGGCATTGTTAAAGTTACAAGTTCCATTATCCGAAAGAGTATTGGACTCCCTGAAATGAACTTGGAAGAAATCAACATAACATATTTCAATGAAATGCCAATTGATAGAATCCGCACAATGACGGTTGATGAAGTTGTCAGCATGGGCAGTGAAAAACTCAATGTCATGCTAAAGTCGTTGATAAGTATCGCACTTGCCATTGGCTTTGATTCTATCGTTGTTCTTTTTGACAAAATTGATGAATATTCAGAAGTGAATTCTGACATAAACAAAGTAGCAGACTTTGTGCTGGCTATTTTAACAGACACAGATTTGTTATACACGGACAATCTTTCCATTGTATTTAGCCTGTGGTCGGAAGTGAAACACACATTGAACAACAAGGGAGTCAGGTTTGACAAATTTCAGGATACAGATATTTCATGGCGAGACAATGAATTGGAATCTCTCATCAACAAACGGCTGCTGTATTATTCTAACATAAAGGAATTTCCAGTTACTCTGGAGCAGTTGTTGCCTTTCGACAATGACAGAAAAACTGTCCTGGAATTAGCAGATGGATCTCCAAGATCTTTGATATCGTTACTCAATCGGATATATGATGAAGAGAATGCGACATCTGATGTAACTGCATTCTCTTCAGATGCCATCAACAGGGGGTTGTTGGAGTTTTGTATTCGTTTTGATTATTTGTCTTTACAACCATCAAAGACAACGAATAAAAGTGAATTTTATAGTTGGTTGAACAAAGTTTTGATCATCAAAAAGCCGACATTCGTTTCTTCGGATGTCCAAAGTGTTTTTACTGTGAAAAACCCTACGGCGTCCAAGTACATTTCCGAAATGCTAAGAATGGGGATCATTAAGAATTTGGAATATCAAGACAAAGATGGTAAACCATTGTATGAGGTTCTTGATCCACGGATACGATATCTTATGAAACGAGGGGTCACTAAACTTTCTTGATTACTTGTCCCACCCCGCTTTGCCGATCTTCGATATCTTTGCGGAGAAATTCCGTTAATTTCCACAAATGGAACAAGTCAAAGACATACTATACCCTTCAGACAACCTCTACGATATTCCTTGTTTGCGCCTCGACAGACAGGCTGGACAGTTGGAGATGCCATTTGTGCCGTATGGAACTGCTTTCAAGATGAAAATGGCGAAAACATTTCACTATTATGTTGAAGATTACCGCTTTAACACACTGTGGGAAAACCCTGCAAAAGTGCTGAAACATGCCATAACGCAGTCTGTCGAGCCCAATTGTTCCCTGTTTGATACCACACCCATTGCTCGCGGGTTGGAACGTATCTATCGCAAAAGATGGATCTCCCGTTGGTGGCAGGAACACGGCATCACCATCTATGCCGACCTCAATGTGAGTGCCAAGTTCTACGAATACAACCAATTGGGCATTCCTGACGGTTACAACGCCTTTGCCACACGGGGCTACCGTGGCAAGTTAGATGCGTTGAAGGCGGAACACCGCATTGCCCGACAAATCTCCGGCTGCAACATTCCAAACATGATCGTGTATGGCGGCGGGCGCGAAATACACGAATATTGCATGGAATACTCCCTGTTGTATATTACGGACTTTATGAGCGAGAAAGGAGACCAGGACAATGGCTAAAGATTATGGTGGCGACCGTATGGTGGAGCAATACGCCCAGCCATACGCGGATGTGAAGAAAAAGGTGGAGGATATGAAAGCCTCCGGCAAATACGACACGGTGGAGATGACCAGCAACGGCGGTATCTATGCTGTTGAGAAAGGCAAAGCCCGTCACAAGCCCGAAGAGAAGGAAGCCGCCAAACACATGGCCAAAGCTGGATACCAGGTGACGTTGAAGGATGAAACAGGTCAAGTTAGAACACCTGATGGTAAAGTCTTTTCGTTTACGTTTGAACAACGGACGCCCAATACTGGCGGTGCTCGTACTGTATTAAAAGCAATGGAACATGCAAGACGAAAACCTGCTGATGTCGTTGTGATTTACGATAAGCATTCGGTGTATCATCGTGATGTGATAGAACACGGAATCTCACTCTATGAGCAGCATATAAGCAACTATCGTTTTAAAAGAATAATCGTGATTTCAAAATCTGGGAATGTATATGAGCACAGTCACAATATTTAAAAAGCAAGGGACAGTGCAGGTTGGCCTTGCAACGAACATACCAGGTATAGGACTAACACCTACGATCTCGCGGGGGATTACCTGCATTCCGACCCGCACCCGTTCCGAGTGCAAAAATACAAAAAAATCAAAAATTTCCATCCCTCTGTTCACCGTATTGATTTTTTTTGTTTCTTTGCCGCACCAAATTACCACTGTATGTTAAAAGAAGCCTTTTCCAAGAATCATAATTTTAAAGCCGGCACGGTATGCCCTGGGGAAACCCTTGGTGGCGTTGTGGTAAACGCGGTATTCCTACGCCGGCTTTTTTCATTACCAAATTACCACAATTATGCAAAAATTAAATGCAAGTCCTGCTCGGACTCAAAATGAACACCAGGCTAATTTTCCCAATCGCGAACTTATCTGTGTTTTGAAAGAGGATCTGCTCGCGGCGTTCAGCCTCAGAGAAATCGCTTTCAAATGCGATGATATCATCAGCGACCTGATGGCGTATGAGGCGGAAACATCCGGCACGGTAGTCTCCTCGGAAGCGCTTTTGGAAAACATATTCTTCCTGCGAACCGTGCGCGACGCCTGCAACGCGATGGCCGTCTCTGAAGGACAGGATGTCTATGTGCCAGGCGTGACCTCACATCTCTACAATTAAGTTGAAAATGCACTGCTGATGTGGGTTTTTAATATGGAGCTATGCTATAACTATGCCATAATTCCATATTAAACCCTGTTGTCCCTTAGTGTGTGCTGGTGTTTGGCTATTTTTGCGAAAATTTCCATTATGAATTTGCAAGTTTCCGCCACCAAATCCCAAATACTCGGGCTGATGCTCTGCCCCAAGTACCACGTCTCCGTCGAGGGGCGTGGTACCGGCAAGAGCTTCGACATCGGCTTCACCATGGACAAGATCGTGCGGGCGATGCCGCGCTCCATCACCGCCATCACCGGCAAGACCTACGGACAGCTGCTCACCAACACGCTGCCGTCGTCGCTCAAGCTGCTCGGCAAGATGGGCTACGTGAAGGACGGCAACTTCGTGGTGTGCAAACGTCCGCCATCCTGGTTTAAGAGCCCCTACGAGCAGATCAACCGCTACGATAATATCATCAGCTTCAGCAATGGGGCGTGTTTCGCCCTTATCAGCCAGAGCGAGAAAGGCAGCGGGCGTGGTAAGAACATCGACTTCGAGATCATGGACGAAGCCCTTACCATCAACAAGGAGCAGTACGACTACGAGGTGTCGCCCGCCAACCGTGGCAACAACGAGTATTTCGGTCCCCGCAGCGCGAACCCGGTGAGTTTCCACCACGGCTTCAAGTACTCCACCTCCATGCCGCCCACCAAGGCTGGCCGCTGGATTCTGGACTACGCCAAATACTATGAGGAGGAAAAGGGCATCAACCTGTTCAGCGTGTGGAACCGCATCGTGAAGATGCAGATCGAGCTGCTGAAGCTGACGGATCCGCGCCAGTTCGCCGACGCCTGGAACGAGATCATCCGCCTCAAGCACAAAATACAGCCGTTCCTCAGCAAAGAAGGCCTCCTGTTCACCTGCAGCAACGCCTTCGACAACCTGGAGAACCTCGGTCTCTCCTACATCCGGAGGGAGTACCAGAAACAGCCCTACCTCACCTTCCTCATCGAGGTGATGAACTACCTGTTCGATAAGGTGGAAGATTGTTTCTACAGCATCAACGAGGAAAAACAAATCTACTATGCCTCAGACCAGGACAAGATGATCATGGATTTGGCCAAGGAGACCAACTTCGACTACAAGCCTGAAGATATCCTTGGCTCTTCGATATACGACCGCGACTGCAACCCGTCCGTTCCCTTGGAGATTGTGCCGGACTGGGGTTCCGCCATTTGCCTCTTCAGCGTGAGCCAGACCCGGAACTTCGATTTCGTGTCTGGAATGATCACCCAGCAGGAAGTCCACAATATCATCAACGAGTTATTTGTGAAACCCGACGGTAACAGCAACGTGCTCATCAAGGAGCTGTGCGCCAAGTTCAGCGACCACTACCGCAAGCACACCAACCGGGAACTGCATTTTTACAAGGACAAGTACGGCGATAGCCGCAACCCCAATATCGTGAAATCCAAGACCTACAACCAGTTGGCCGTGGAGTACCTGACCGCTGCCGGCTGGACGGTGATCGAGCACGAGCATCCTGGTATGGAGCCGCCGCAATCAGACAAGTACGTGCTCATCAACAGCATCCTAAAGGAGGACAATCCGGAGCTGCCGCTCTTCCGCATCAACGGTACCCGCTGCCGCTACACGCTCATCAGTATGAACAACGCGATGGTGAAGGAGTACGACGGCCAGTTGAAGAAGGACAAGAGCAGCGAGCGGCGCGGCAGCGGTGTGCTCCCGGAGGAGGCCACACACTTCAGCGATGCAGTCGATAAGATCCTGTGGACCAAGTACGGCACCATCGTCAAGCGCGATGGCGGAGACTTCGTTCCGGTGCGAATGGGTGGAAAGACGTTGTGATCACCCCTACGTCATAGGGCCACCCCTTGTCATATTTCCTTGCCAATCCGGAGTGGAAATTTCCGTGCCGAGTAGGGCGAGCGGGTGCTCGATTGTCTCTCTGATATTGTGAAAATAATTTTGAAGAAGGATAAGACACTGATTCAGCGGTTTTTCTCATTTTATTCGTTTCGTAATTTCTTGAAGGTGGTGAACTCCCTTTCTTGTCCCAACGCATAACATCTCCCCTTTCTATTTTTGCCAAAAAATCAAGGATATGGAGCAGACAATCACACGCGCCGACGTTCTGGCCGAGATGGAACTCCGGGAAACCGCCGACAAACGCCACCGCTACTTCGCCATCCAGTTCTACAAGAAGAACGGTGAGTTGGTGACGCTTCCACGCGCCCGTAGCTGCGGCCTCAGGATGAATATGACCGACAACCGCACTCGCGGCGTGCAGCAGGTGGATGAGTTTGGCAATTCCGTCGGCCACATTTACCCTGTCTGTATCGACAATATCCGCACGTTCAACAATGTACGAGTAAAGATATAATTATGGAAATCCTCTTCGACAAAAAAGGCGAACCGAAAATGTTTCAGGGAAGCGGCATCTTTGGAAGTACCAATACGGTGAAAACCGTTCAGGAACGCCTTGACGACCGTTTCCCGTTCCGCAAGCGCGAATATGCCACCTGGGGTGATACCAACTGTTTCCCGGACGATGCCGAAAAGACAATCCGCAGTACCAGTGTGCTGCAGACGGGACTGAACTACAAGGCCCGCTGCTGCTACGGCCAAGGCGTGGTCCCGGTGAAGGTGGCCGGCTTCGACGAGAGCAACAACGAGATTTTTGAACCGGTGGGTGACAAGGAAGTGCTCAACTACCTGCGAGGCTTATCCTTCCGCAATTTCCACACTGCCGCCTTCCGCGACCTGATAAAGTTCGGCAACGCCTTCCCGCTGTTGGTCTTCAACAATGCCGGCGACAAAATTGTGCGCGTGCAGATCCTCAACGCCCGCCACTGCCGCATCAGCGTCGATAAGACGAAGCTGCTGGTCTTCGGCGACTTCAAGAACTCCGAACCGACGGAGAAAGAGACGCAAGTGTACGAGATGCTTGACGAGGCCGACCCGTTCTATGACCTCCAATGGCGGCGCGACACCGGCAAACTCGAAGGGTTGAAGGCCATAGCTTTCCCGCGCATCAAGAATTACTTCAGCAACAATGACTACTACGCTGCCCCAGACTGGCTATCCGCCCAGGAGAGCGGCTGGATTGACATCGCCCACAAGATCCCGGAGTTCCTGAACCGCGCCTACCAGAATGCCATGCACCTGATGTGGCATGTGCAGATTCCACACACCTACTGGGAGAAACAGTTCCCGAAATCCGAATACAAGAATGTGGAGCAGCGTAAACAGTTGATCCAGGATTTTATGGACAAGTTCGAGAAAGAGCTGACTGACACCAAGAACGCCAACAAGTCGCTCTGGACGCAGTACTACATCGACGAGAGCGGGCGGGTCAACGGTGACTGGAAAATTACCCGCCTCGACAGCGAGATCAAAGCCGACGATCGGTTGAGTATGTCGGCAGCGGCCAACAGCGAGATTCTCTTCTCTCTGATGGTGAATCCCAGCGTGTTGGGTGCCGGAATGCCTGGCGGCCCATACAGCGGCAACGCCGGCAGCGGTTCCGATATCCGCGAGGGGCTCCTGGTGTCGATGATCCTGAGCCACATCGAGAAACAGGCTGTTCTGGATCCGGTGGAACTGATGTTCGAGTTCAACGGCATCCACGACATCGACCTCAAATACCGCAATATCACCCTGACCACGCTCGACAGCGGCAGGAACACACAGGAATCATTAACCTAACGACAATGGAACCGAAACTGTTTTCACCTCAATTCAACGAGCACTCGGAAGAATTCAAGAAATATCTTCCCGTAAATATCAACCTGCGGTTTGAGACCGTGTCATCTCACCTGGCCCTGTGCGAAGAGACCTACATCCGCCCGCTGCTGGGTGTGGAATTGTTTGACCGTTTGGCTGATCATGTGGCTGACAATTCTGAAGAAGACGAAGAATCTCTTGTGCCAGAGCCGGCTGTTCCCGAGAACGGAAATGATAATTCTGAAGAATCTCCCGTTGCGGTTCTTGTTGACAAAGTTCGGTTTGCGCTTATCCGGCTTGCCATCTGGAAAGGATACGACATCATCGCGTCCAACATCAGCGACACGGGCGTTTCGGCGGAAGTGGATAAGGAAAACCGTCTCTTCCGCTACCAGGAGGAGAACCTCAAGCGTACGCTCAAGGAGGAAGGATTCAACTATTTGGACAACATCCTGGAATTCCTTGAAGAAAACGACCAGGATTTTCAGGAGTTCGCACATTCCGACTACGCGTTGGAAAGCTCGCAATCTCTGATCCGCGACACCCGGATGTTCAACACATATTATAATATAGACAACAGTCGCCTGGTGTTCCTGAAGATGCGGCACTACATCCGCGATGTTGAACACATCGAACTGCAGCACCGCATCGGCAGGGAGTTCTATCAGGAGTTACTGACCGCCGATGAAAGGCTGCCGAAGTATGAAGCTATCCTTTCGTACATCCGCAACTACATTGTGTATGCTGCTGTGGCCGAAGGCATCGGAGAACTGCACAAGTTGCCAACGGAGAAGGGGCTGTTGTTCGAGACCACCACTATGGACGGCGTGCAGGAAACACCGGTCTATCGTGCGCAGATTATGGAGACCAGAGCCCGCTTTGCCCAGCGTGCTGAACAGTATTTGGCCGCCGCCATCAACCACATCAAGGCAAACATTGCCGAATATTCCGCATACGCCGCATTCGCCGGTGACAGCCCCGAAGACGGCATCATCCACCGCGACAACACCAACCGCAAAATATTCTTAGCATAACCCAACAAAAAAAATGGACATCGTAACTTTGATCGGCTACCTTATCACCCCCATATCGGGAGCGATCGGCTGGATTGCCGGAAGCCGCCGGCGAAAGAACACCGCCATCCAATCCCTGCAGGAAACCATTCAACTGCTCTCTAACACCATTCAGGAAGACAACACCAAGATTGTCAGTCTGATGAACGAAGTACAAGAGGTGCGGAGAGAAAACGCAGAACTTAAGGCTGGACAACAGGAACTGTTGGCCCAAATTGAAGCGTTGAAGACTGAAAACCGTGAACTCAACGAGTTAGTGAAGGCTGCCGGTCTTGCCCGTCAGAAGAAAGCGTCCGCACAAAAGAAACCCCAAACACCTGCAAACTGATCGAGCATTATGAATCTGATTCGTCACAATTTCCCGACCACCCAGTATGTCCGTGAGCGGACCGAGAAACGGCAGGTCGTACTCCATCACACCGCATCTGGTCCCGGCGTGGACGGCGATATCAACTGGTGGATGAAGACCCCGGAACGGGTTGCCACACACTTCATCGTGGACAGAGAAGGCCAGGTGCACCAGCTCTTCGATGAAGAATTCTGGGCTTGGCACCTCGGACTTCAACAGAAAGTCTTCACGCAGATGGGCGTACCATACAAGCAACTCGACCGTCAGAGTATCGGCATCGAGATCGACAGCTGGGGGTTCCTGGAACCGCACACCGACGGACAGTTCTATCCTGCCAAGTGGAACGGCACCCGCAATGTGCCCAACACCGCCGCCAAGCCGGTGAAGTACTTCTATGAGTACTGCACCAACCAGAAGTGGAAAGGCCACCGCTACTACGAGAGGTACACCACCGCCCAGATCAATGCCGTGCGCGACCTGGTGCGAGAACTGTGCCGCCGTCACAACATCCCCAAGACTTACAATCCGGATATGTGGGAAGTATCAAGACATGCCCTCTCTGGCACACCAGGCATCTTTGCCCACTGTTCCTACCGCACCGACAAAAGCGATATCCATCCGCAACCCGAAATGCTCACCATGTTAAAAAATCTGTGATAAATTAACATGATAAATGTTTCATGTTAAATAAAACGAGAATTATATGACATCAGCACAATATTACCAGTACATTGAAGACCTGGCCCGTCTGCATAAGATGGTGAGGCATTCCGACACCGAAAAACATTTCTTCCGGGGTGAGTTGGAAGAGTTCTATATGGATCTGCGCAACCGTGTGAAGTTCCCGGCGGTGATTGCCGAGAGCTGGGAGATTACCTTCCAGCAGAGCACCAAAGAGCGCGAGACCTCCTTCATTATCGCCGCCGCTTACACGGAGAGCAAGAACTGGGGCAACATCTACGCCGCCCTCGACCTCTGCGAGCGTATTGGCGACGAGTTTCTGCGCCGCATCCTCGCCGACACGGACGATGGCGGTATCTGCGCGGATGTGGAGTTGTTGTCGGCTGTGCCAATGCTGGATGAGCAGCACCTGTATGTCGGCGTGCGCTACACCATCAGACTCTCCTGCCCGTTCAATCCTGATCCTGATAAGGAGGCGTGGGTATGAACACCTTGTCCTACGAAATTGACGGCAACAAGGCCGAACTGGAGTTCCCGTCATCCATAGCCGAGTGTGATGGCGAGCAACTCATTGCTGTGGCCGCTGCCAAAATGGGTCTGCTCACCACCGATGAAGTGTTGCGCCGACTGTGCTGCATCCCCGTCGATGTGGTGGAAAGAATGTCTCCGTTTCAGCGTTTCAGTATTGCGGAAGCCACGGATCCGGTTGTCAATTTTGAAAAAAACGACATGATGTGGAAGGCGTGGAAAATCCCAACCATTACATTGGACGGGGTAATCTTCTATGGTCCGGAGAAAAGTTTCGGGAATGTCACCTGGGGAGAGTTTATCTACGCAGACCAGTGTATGATCAAGGGACTGCACCAGGCCGCCATCGCAGCACTGTTTCGCCCGGAACGACCCGGTTGGGACGGGGAAACAGACCGCCGTCTGCCCTTCACCGTGCACGGCACAAAGTACCGTTTCCCGAAGTTCGGTGATATGGACGGGGCTTTGGTTGCTGCCATCATCTGGAACTACCGCGCCGTCAGATCTGCCGCCGTCGAGGCTGTCTATCCTACCATCTTCCCCTATTTCGATCCAAACGCCAAACACGAAAAAGATGATGAGGAAGATGAAACGGAGAAAACGGATGAGCCCGACACCTTCTCCTGGATCAATGTCCATCGGAACATACTTGGAGAGCATATCCAGGATGAGGACAAACTGCTGAACCTGCCTATGCACACGGTACTCTACCGGCTGAACGCAATGATCATCGAAAGCAAAAAACGAAAACCCGCGATATGACCGAACATCTGATGACCGACGACGAATTCCTGCGCCAGGCGAAAGCCTGGGCGGACAAGGTGCGCGCCCAGAGCAAGGCCGCCGCATCCGCCTTTACCAAGGGCAAGAAGGGTGCCACCCGCACCTACAAGACTGGCATTTATGCCGGCAAGACTGAAGGCCGGCTTCGCACCAAGGTGCGCCCAGTATTGCGTAAGCGTGACGGAGATCTGGAAGCCATTACCTTCTGGATGCCCGTCCACGGCATCTTCCGCGAGTACGGCGTGGGTAACGGCCAGCCCCGTCACGGCGTGGCCACCAAGAGTGGACGGGCGGCCAGCACCAAGATCTACATCAAGCGCACCCCCTCCGACTGGTTCCACAACCCGTTGGAGCGCAACATCGACGCCCTCGGTGACCTCGTGGCCGACTACTACGGCGACAAAGTGCTGGTGGAGTTCAAGCGGTTGGATGCGCAGACGGCGGCGCACAAAGGGGTATTATAATTTTTTTTGTGCGTTTTTGAAAATCAAAAATGATAATTTGTATTATCATTTTTTATATTTTTGCGGACGAAAAAAAACGATGGAATGAAAGAATATTATTATCAGAAGCTTATCGAAACTGTTCTGTATGTCTTGTACAAGACAGGCGGTTTGGACATGTATCACCTGTTTAAGATATTATATTTCGCCGATCGGGATTTTATTTCAGAAACAGGTCTGCGTATTGTGGATGACCGATTTGCGGCTCTTCCATACGGTCCCGTTCCGGCAAATCTATACGATGCAATAAAAGGGTCCACTTATGCTGACCCAGAATTGACGGCTCTGTTCAACGAAGCCGTGGAAAACGCAGGAAACGAGGCTCCCGGCATTCTGATGGCGCGCCGCAAACCTGATATGGATTTTCTTGCTCCAGCCGCCATTTCATACCTTGACAAATCCATTGAAGAGAACAAGAATTTGACATTCCAAGAACTTCTCGCCAAATCACACGATAGTGCGTGGAAAAAGGCTTCCGAACGTCCGGAAAAGACAATCGTCCCAATGGAGATGGCAGAAGCTGCAGGATGTGATCCTGATTTTTTGGATTACATCAACGAAATGCAGGAACTGGAAAACATATTGCAGAGATGAATATTGGTGACAGCATTCCGAAGGATGTCTTAAAAAAGATAGCCGATATAGTAGTGAGACCCGGGGATACTTTCCGAATCAAAATGGACCAGTCCAACGGAATCGTCCCGAAAAAAGGTGACACCAGCAGAAACAAGTTTTTTGTTGTATTAGGTCAGGATGGACAGGGTAACATCTATGGAGGTGTGATTATCAATTCTAATATCAACAAAAACCTTTCATACGAGCAAACATTGCTATTGATGCCTTTGAAATCTTCAGAATATTCATTTCTCGAACATGATTCGTTTGTGGATTGTGCGAGTTTGAAGACCGTGAAAAAAGAGGAATTTGCATCATGGCAATATAAAGGGAGAATCAAAGACGACGATGTCGAACTTATTGTTGGCACGATTTCAGAAAGCCAATATGAGACAAAAGCGAAACTGAAAATGTTTGGAATTATTTAGAAAAAAACGGCCTTCCCTCCCGGAGGCCGTTTTTTTGTCCCATACCGTCATAATTTGTGACCATATATTTGCCGAAAATTAAAACAAAACGATTATGGGAGCATCACCACCGCCGAAGCCTTTCATTCAAACAGTCAACTTCTGCAAAGACTGCGAATATTTCCAACAGAAATGGAAAAACGAATTCAGCGACTGGAGCTATTGTGATTATTGGCATAAGGATGTACGCTCTGCCAGTATGTGTTGTGACCGTTTCGAGGAAAAACATTCCAATGTTGAAGGAAATGGAGAGGATTAGAAAAAAACAGATTTAACTTTTTCTTTTCCATATAGTCATTTTGTAAAAAAAGTGTATATTTGCACACGAAAGGAGGGATCCGAAATGTTAGAACTCATAGGAACCATATTATTAGTTTACATAGCATACAAACTTGCGGGCAAGGCTCCTTGGATAGGTGGCGGAAACTCTCTTACTGATCGATAATAAGCCTGTCCCATCCCGTTTTTCATTGTCAGTCTATTTTTGCCGTAAATTTTACAATTTATGGCAAAAGAGGTAAACAAACGTGTAAATGTCTGGTTGAACCAGCAAGGCATAGATAATAATCTTAAATCTATTCGGGCTGCAATAACAAAAACTGCCAACGAACTGAACAAGTTGCCAATCGGTTCTGAAGAGTGGCTGCGCAAATCAGAGAAGTTAAGTAAATTAAAGGGCATCTACTCAGATATCCAAAAGGAAATCGGCGCTACATCACGGGAACTTGATGCGCTAAATAAGCGCACAATGGATCAACTCGTAACCATTGGATCTTTGTCTGCAGCTGCACATGCAGCATCCTCAGTCGTACGCCGTTTCGTCTCCGCGACCCAGGAGTACGTTGATGCCTACGCTTCGCTCGATGACGCGATGACCAATGTGAGCAAATATACCGGTCTTACCCGCGAGGAAGTGAAGCAGCTCAACGAGGAGTTCCAGAAGATGGACACCAGAACTCCAACCGAAAAACTTAACGCCCTGGCTGCCGATGCCGGACGGCTGGGTATTACATCCAAGGAGGCAATCAAAGATTTCGTGGAGGCCGCCGATATCATCAACGTGGCTCTCGGCGAAGACCTTGGTGAAGATGCCGTGAAGAATATCGGCAAGATGGCACAGATGTTCGGCGAGACGGAGACTCTGGGACTACGTGGCGCGATGATCGCCACCGCATCAGCAGTCAACTCGCTGGCACAGTCGTCGTCAGCCTCTGAACCATACATTATGGATTTCACTGCACGGTTGGCCGGTGTGGCCAATACCGCCGGCATCACCCAGGCTCATATTATGGGAATTGCTTCGGCTATGGACCAGAATATGGCGCAGGTGGAAAAGTCGGCCACTGCCGTCCAGAAGGTGATGATGGATATGATGGGCAAGACGGAGAAGTATGCCAGCTTGGTAGGTATGACTGCTGAAGAGTTCCGCAACCTGGTGGACAGCGATATGAACACCGCGTTCCTTACCGTGCTGGACAAACTCAATAGTCTCTCAAGCAGTGGAGGATCCGCATTGGCTGAGACTTTTGCCGAGTTGAAGTTGAAAGGGGCTGGAATACAGGAGACGCTGATGACGTTGGCAAAAAACACCGACCAGCTTCGCGAAGCCCAGCAGTTGGCCACCCAGGCATACGCAGATGGAAACTCCGTCATCAACGAGTACGCTGCTGTTAACAACAACGCAGCCGCACAACTGGAGAAAGCCAAGAAATCAGTGCAGGACGCCAAGGCTGCTTTGGGCGAGGAGTTAATTCCACTTTTAACAAAAGTAACACAAAGCAGTGCATCAGGCTTAAAACTGGCCGCCGAGGCGGTTAAATGGATTTCAGAGCACAAGGCTTTGGTGATAGCACTGGCTGTAGCCTACAATAGGCAGTATATCGCACACATGGCAGAAGTATCAGCAAAAAAACTTTCTGTCAAGTGGGGCGCGATAGAAAAAGCTGGAGAATCTGCCGGTACTGTTGTCACCAATTTGTTTGCTTTAGCCAAAGCGAAACTGGCAAAAAACACGCTCGCTGCGGCAAACGCGCAAAAGGCACTAAAAGTCGCTTTTGCATCTACCCCTTGGGGCGCGATCATTACTGCAGTAACCACACTGGTCGCTGCATTTGCTTTTATGAGAGATAAGACTAATGAAGCGGCTGAAGCCCAGCAGAATTTGGAAGAACAAATCACTCAACAATATAATGCTGAGAAACAAAAAGTTGAAGATCTTCAGAAGATCATCGAAAACGAAAATTCCACCCGGGATCAGAAACTCAAAGCAATCGAAAAACTACACGCTATAATTCCAGAATACGTAGCAAGTCTGGACAAAGAAGGCAAAGTGGTGAATAATAACAAAAACGCCATCAACGACTACCTGGTAGCACTTAAAAACAAAATACGATACCAAAGTCTTGAGAAAGCATTGAACGAGACAGAAAACAAGATTGTTGAAGCCGAAGTAAAAAGTGAAAAAGCTCGGAAAGACTATTTTGCACAAGGATTGGGAGCTGAATTCTGGGACAAAACAAAATCGTTTTTATTTGGAGGATTGTCGAAAGATGCCGTGAGGAAGAACGCAGAAGCAGAACTTCAGGGATTGTACGACATTCGAGCAGGGTATGTCAAGAAAATGGAAGAAATGGATTTGGAGTCGATTGCTGCAACGGGTAAAACCTATCGTGAACTATACAACGATAATTTGCTGTCATTGTTGGACGATGATAATCCACCTGATTCTGGCTCCGGTTCCGGCGACACAGCCGACAAAAAACTGCTTACCAGACGCGAAAATCTCCAAAAGAAACTGCAACAGATGCAGGGAAAGGCACAGTCCGAATCACTTGAAGGCTGGGAGAAAACCAAGCAGGAGATAATCAACAAGTACAAAGAGTGGGAAACAGAAGCCGAAGAAGTATATGGAAAGGATTCCGAATACTTCAGAGAGGTACAGGAATTGAAGCTTCAGGAACTCTCCACCTCCCTTGACAAATACATCAAAACCTTGTCTGACGCCTCGAACAATATGATGACAGAGGCAAAGAAGATGCTTGATGAAAGCAATCCGGACAATAAAGAAACGGCTCTCATCAAGGCCGTATTCGGAGAGCAGCAAAAATGGGATGACAAATTTGTGCAGCTCGAAAAAAACATCGCCAACATCAGGAAAATTCTGGAGGATGACACGCTCCTTCCGGAATCCCAGCAAATGTCGGATGAAGACAAGTCGAAACTTCTTGCAACTCTCAACTCGATGTATGAGCAGGAAGGACAGTTGGTGAAAGACAATGCCACGGCAATCTCCAACATCATCAAACAACACACGAAATCCGACACCGATTTCATCTCGGCGAAAGAAAAGGAACTTTCTCGCGCCAGAATGAACGAGCATGATCGCCGTGTGGCAGAAATCAATGAGGAATACAATCTCAAAATCGAGGCGAAGAGGAAAGAGATCGAGACTCTCAAGAAATTGCTGAAGAATAATCCCGAAAACGCCGCCCGGATCGAGGAACTGGAAAAGATCATTGAACAGCTGAAGGAACTGCAAGCCCAGGAAACAGCTTCCGTACCCAAAACATCCGGTTCCAAGTCCATCTGGCAGCAGCTCGCCGAGTTCGACTGGAGCAAGTTAAAAGACAACTGGCAGGAAGCCCTCAGTCTCATGACACAGGGCCTGCAGGAATTCGCCAACACCGCTTTCGACATCTACAATTCCATCGCCCAGATCCAGGACAACATGATGGAGGCCGAGCTGCAGAAAGCCCAGGAAACCTACGACGCCAAATCCGCCGCCCTCCAAAAGCAACTCAACAGCGGGGTCATCTCCCAGAAGTACTACGATGCCAAAATGGCGAAACTGCAGGAGGAAAAGGAGAAGAAGGAGAAGAAACTGAAACACGAACAGTTCGAGCGTGACAAGACCGCAAGCATCATCCAAGCAATCATCAACGGTGCCTTGGCCATCTCCAATGTCTGGTCAACAAATGCCGGAATGCCGATACTTGCCGCCGTACTTACTGCCGTGACAGCGGCCACCACGGCGCTGCAGGTCGCCGCCATCGCATCCCAGCCGAATCCGTACGCCAAGGGTAGCTATATCAGAGGCCCGCAGATTGCACTCATGGGCGAGGAAGGCGACGAATGGGTGGCCAGCAACAAACTGTTGCGTGACAAAAAGACCGCCGGCATCATTGAAACCCTCGACCAATACCAGAAGGGAAACAGAAATGCGCTGACCGATTTGGCCTTCGCCGTACCTTCACCGAAAATCCTGTCCCACACCACACCGGGACAGATGCGTAATTTTGCACCGTCAAACACCACTATAAACAACTACACGAGCAATGACAGTTCAGAACTGCTCAAGGAGACGCGCCTGCTGCGCAAATACCTTGAGGACCCGCGCAACCGCCAAGCGGTCATCAACCGCAACGTGCTACTCCGGTACGAAGAACTCGAAAACTCGGTGAAGGACATGGCCAGATTATAATAAAGAATAATATGCAACTCCAGACGACACCGTTCCCGATCGACCTCCTCCGCAACAACCCGGAGTGGGTCATCCGCACCTCCCCCAACAGGTACGAAGGAGTGCGCTTCCACCGCATATACAACGTTGCGTCACTCACGGCCGGCACCGTTCTCATAGAGACACCGCACGGCAGCGTGTCACTCACAGTGACCGCAAGCGCCCGAGACAACCGCGCAGACGAGATCGCCACGGCGGCAACACCGGCAGCGGCATACGAACAGTTATTGCTCAAAGTCGTTTACCACCACATGCTGCGGCAGCACTACGACATAAAGGCAAGGTACGCAAGCGGCGAATGCATGCTGGAGTTCAAGGCGCTGGAGCCGGTGAGCGGCGACAACGTGGCCGTCACCAGCAGCGGCAACATGTACGACATCACCGTGCGCGCCACACTCGGCAAAGGACGCAGCGCGACACCAAAAGACGGATACCGCATCCTGGCCCGCTTCGAGCTTGCCGACGGAACACTCACACCTGAACTGTACCTGGACAACAGCGACGGCACAGTGCGTGCCGGGACCACAATGCTGGCCGCATACATACCCAAAACCGGAATACCGAGGGCGAACGAGCAGTTCGCAGCGATACCGTGCCCGGAGCACATGCTATCAGCCCGCCTGTTGTACGCGGAGTCCTATGAGGGCGCCACAGGCGTGGTGAAGCTGTCTCCATGGGTGACTCTGCTCAACGCCAAGGTCGTCCATGAGGACTTCCTAAACAACCGGGGCGACTGGAAAAGCGCGGACACACTGAAGCTGTGGAGGAAAAACGACATCGACATCCACGGACAGGACAACGGAGATACCGTCCGCACGGACACGGACACGGAACAATACCTGTACATCAGCAACCTCACGGGATCCGTAATCCAGAAGACGGCCACGGTGACCGTTACAGACGAAACAGGCCCGACAGCCGTCACTGCGGAACTGTCGTTTCCGGCCATGAGTGTCTGCCGCATACCATGCGGATGGAAGGCCGTGAACGGCATCTTCCAGGACCGAAGGAACACTCCCGTGAAATGGCAAGTCTCCATACCGGCGGGAACAGGAGCGATAACCAGGACATTCCTGGCGCAACCGCGCCAATACGGTGCGGTGACAGCGCTGCTTCTGAACAGATGCAACCTGTATGAGACCATGGTGTTCCAAACCGTAGCAGAAGAGACCAAAAACGAAGTCCAGAGACTGGAGACAGGCAGCGGCACCGTCAACCTCACGGAGACACAGACGGACACGCTGGTCCTGCGCACCGGAAAACGCACGGCAAAGGACATAGCGCTGCTGAAAGAGGCACTGTCGAATGCAGACAACCTGATACTGGAAGGCGACAACGCATGGCGCATTTCCTTCGAACAGGCATCGCTTACTCTATCAGACACAGACAAGGATCTCATGGAAGCAGAAGTGAGGGCGGTGAGAAGGGAAAGGGTGAACCGCACGGCGGCCCAGACAGGAGGAATTACGGCACTTGAAGATACATCCATCGCAGAACACGACACGGAATTCATAACAACGTAAAAAAACAAAATCATGGCAATCACAAAGAAAATCAAAACCATCCTCTTGGCAATAGCCGGAGCCATCATCCTGCTGAACACAATCCTGTGCGGCACCATAGGGGCGAAGAATCGCAACATCAAGGCATACAAGGCAACAATAGCCGAACAGGAGCAGACTATCAGGGAGCAGAAGGAACTCATCGTGAAGCTCGCTGGCATGGAAGCCGTGCACTGCGAGGTGACCATCACCGTGAAGAACACGGCCGTCATGGGCTCGACGAAAAGCAGCGAGATAAACCAGGACGCGAAGCAGGTGGCACTGTACCTGCGAGGGGAGATCCTGGAAGCTCTCGAGGAATCGCAAAGAAACACACAGAACAACACCGGAAAAAAATAGCACCATGGCAGAGATACAGACAATAGAACTCGGCATAACATCGGCCCAGCTGGTAGCGAAAATCAACGAGATCATAGCGGCGGTGAACGCCATCCAACCGACGACATCCTATGAGGACCTTGAAAACAAGCCCTCCATAAACGGGGTGACTCTCTCCGGAAACAAGAGCACGGCACAACTGCTGGTTGCTCTGTCCGGAGCCACAGACTACGCCGCCCTGCTGGCAACGCTGGCAACAAAATTATACGCCGACGGAGCGTCCGCTGCGGCGGTAACAGCAGCTGAAACGGCGGTCGCATCCGCACTCAGCGGAAAACTCGACGCGGACATATCAAAAATCAACGAGGTAAACTACGTGGCAGACGGCGGATATGTACTGGTGTTTGCAGGCGGCAAATACGTGAAAATGCCGCTGAAGGACCTCGCTGCATACACTGAAATCAAGATGGAAGGGGCAAAGACGGCAATCGACAAAGGCATATCGTCGCAGCGCAAATACATAGCGCTGTCAGGTGCCCAGAACGGCAGCAACACGGCATACACGACAGAAACCGGATTCGTACCCGGAACAACGCTACTGTTCCTGAACGGACAGACGCTGACCGAGGGCAAGGACTATACGGAAGTGTCATCATACCAGATTATGATGCTCACGCACGTGCCATTAGCCACCGATACGATAACGCTCATGGGCATACCGCTGACAGACTAAACACGACCGTAAACCATAACAATATAATATAACACAACAAAATGGGAAAGACACAAATCAGAAAAGAGCAGCTGCTACTCACCGACTTCCTCAAAAACCTGGCCACCAACAGCGCGGAGTGGTCAAGCACGGACATAGCCCCGTCCGCGGCGGCAGTCCTGGCGAAAATCCAGGAGGCGGCGGCAAGAGTGTTCCAGAACAGGGGCGCATGGTCGGTCGCGGCGACAGACGCCGCAGGAGACGGCATACACAACGGCTACATCTACACATACGCCAGCGACACGAACGGCAGCATCGGAACGGGCAACGACCAGGTGACACTGGAGAAAGGAGACATACTGATAGCCTGCACGGACGACGCCGACATCACGGACCCGGACGACTGGGTGATTATCAACTTCAATCTCACCGGAGCTGTCACGGAAGCGACACTGGTCTCCGCACTGCAGGGCAAAATAGTGGCAGGGCCCAACATCACCTTGACAGTACAGCCAGCCGGGAGCCCCGACGCAGGCAAGCTGAGAATCTCGGCAGCGGACACTTACCCGACCATACCAAACGGCGGAGGACAGAACGGCAAGTACATAAGTGCCCTCTCAATATCAAACGGCGTCATCGCCGTGACATACACCGACCTGCCGGAAGTCCCAAACTACAAGAGGCATACCATATTCGGCGAAACGCCGACCGGCACAATGAACGGCACAAACAGGGTGTTCGTGACACAGGAAGATGCACTGGAAGCGGACCGCATCGCGGTATTCGTCAACGGCGTGCGCCAGAAGGCCGGGAGCGGCAACGACTACACGGCCACCATCCCGAGTTCGGGAGACAATGAGCATAAATGTGTCATAACGTTCGAGACAACGGCATATATCCCGCAATCGGGAGACAGCCTCCTTGTGGACTACTTAACCAAGGAAGAAGTGATACCGGCCGTGAACGCAGAATAATCCCAATGACTGGACATGGACACAAAGGTTGATTTCGGACAGGTCAAGAACAAGACGCTCAACGGACTGGACGACGTGAACGCTCCGTCTCCCGGCAACGGTTACGCGCTGATATGGGACTCCGCCACACAGAAATGGGTGCCGGGGGCCGTGTCCGGGGGCGGTGGCGGAGGAGGCTCCCTGACCGTGACGGACGACGGCAACGGAAACATATCGGTGTCTTCATCCTCCATGTCGGTCAGCGACGACGGCAACGGAAACATAACAATAAGCTTCTAATAGGATATGCCAACAAGCGAATATTTAAACACACTGACAATCAACAGCAATGGGCCTTTCAAGATAAAGAACCCGCTGCCCGTGAACTTCACGCAATCAAACAACACAATCACTTGCGACAAGACAGTAGCAGAAATCATCGCCGCACTGGAGGCGGGGAGACAGGCAATCACATTCGTCTCCGCGGCAAACATAGGATACGTGATGGCCGAGGCCAAAATTTACACGCAGGACAGCAGCAGCATGTCCGTGACGTTCATCTTCAATCTCGGAATATACTATATATCGATAGAAGGAAGCAGCGAATTGGAAAACGGCTCATGGACAAACGACACCTGGACTATCGAGAATAAGACTGCAGGACTGAACGACATAAATGGAGTAACCCTGACAAGCCCGGCATCAGGCCAGGTGCTGACCTATAACGGCTCCAGCTGGGTGAACGGCACGCCATCCGCAGCAGGGCGCGACATCACGCACATGAGGGATATAGAGGCAACAAGTTCAGGAAGTGTGTCCTTGACATTCGAAAATGCTGCGAACTCGGCGTTCATCACCTTGCCATCAACACTCAGCATAAACGCCTTGAGTCTGGAAATTACATGCAGCAACAGATCCGAAAACTACATCTGGATCGAGAACAAGACAAACGCGGATGTGAATGTATTGCTCTCCAGCTTGAATCACGGGACCGGCACGATCTATATCGGATATTATCCAGATGGCGGATTCAAAGTCCCGACGGGCAAGACGTGCGAGATCGGTTTCATAATAAACCAGAATGGCTCGGGATACTACAGGATCATAGTAACTTCGGTGAACTATCTGGTCGGAAACGTGCAATAAGCAAAATCAAAACAATATGGCAAAAACGGAAGAGAAATACTATTACTTCAAGATACGGGCGACAGGAGGACAACCTTATGAAACAATCGTGACAGCAATCCCAATAAGCGCAATCCTCAGCCGTATATACGTGGAAATGACCGACGAACAGCGTGATTTTTACCTTGCAAATCCAGACGCCTCTGTCACGGAGGTATGGAACTGCGAGCTTGAGCCGCCGTACGTGCCACCGGCTCAGGATGTGCAGGCTTACGCCGCACAGAAAGTGGCGGAATTGAAGCAGGCCAGCTATGACTCCGTGAGTGTTGACGACATGGAATGTGCGATGGCGAATGCCGTGCTTGCAGGTACTGCTATTGCTTATTCCGGTGACAGATATTATGATACGGCAGAAGCAAAGGCTGTAATGAAAACCTTCATGGATGAATCAGCTCACGCAAAGCGGGTGTTTGACACATACAGGCCGATGATCGAGGCGGCAAGCACTAAAAAGATTATAGATGATTTGTATGACGAGGCAACAGGAAAGTTATGAGACGGGAACACGACATATCACAGCCTTCAATACCATCACCAACTTTGTGGCTGGAGTTCAACGGAAATGCCTCCGACAGTTCCGCGAACAACTACACCCCGTACTATCTTGGCAATTACTCGCTGTCATATCAAAACAATACGGCTTTGATCGGGGCAGCAAGCAAAGGTCCGTACTATGCAATAGACAAATACACAGGCACCGAAGACTTCTCCATTTACTTCAGAATCTATGTGACAGAGAACATCAACAGTGTGCTGGCGATGATAGCCAATGCATACAAGAACAATCAGGAGGAGATGTACCTGGCATATAACGGCGGGCAGCTTTGGTTTTTCAATAACCCGCAGAATGTTGGAATTTGGCCCGGCATAACACCGGTGATAAACGACTGGCAGGAAATTTTGATTTTCCGTAAAAACGGAGTACTTTACTTCTACGAGAACGGTGTGCAGGTTTACAGCACTCCTTACAACTATCAGATAATAAGGTCCGGAACGACAGGAATGAGTGTCGGTAATGCAAAAAACCAGAGACCAAATGAGCGGAACTTTCGAGGATACATCGACGAGTTCAAATATTGGCATAATATCGCTATAATATGAGGAGAGAGCATTGTGTAAAATCAAGTCTTACGCCACTGCAATACATTGAATCATCAGGCTCACAATGGATTGACACAGGGGTGAAACTGAACCAAAACTCACGTGTCGTGTGCAAGTATATAATTACAGCATATCAGACAGCTATAAGGCATGGTTCTGGACCTTTCGGAGCAAGAGCCGGATATCTTAACAATGTATTCGGTGTATATTCAATCGTCAACAATGTACGTCAGTTTTCCGTATATTATGGCCAGGAAGAGCAGAATTTCTTTATCAATAGTCTACAGGGAAAGACAATCAATCTTGATGCCAACAAGAATGTATGGAATTTCACGGTAGGTACTACTAATTACAGCAAGACATTCAGTTCCCAGACATTCCAGAACCAAGGCAATCTTTATTTGTTCAAATGGGATTATTGGGAAGAACATCCTAACAACAATGGAATTGACCCAGACCTTACAGACGGAGGCATAAGAATGCTTGAGTGCGACATATACGACAACGGAACAAAAATAAGGCAATACAGGCCTAATCTTAATGGCAATGAAGCAGGACTTTTCGACGAAATCAACAACGTATTTTATGGAAATAGCGGAACAGAACAATTTTTATATGCATAATATGGACAATACAATACAACAAACAAAAGTAAGCCCATTATTGCTTGCGCTGCTTTGCGCGATTCTGTTGATGGGTATTGCATACCTGCACACACATCATGTCACCAAGCCCGTGACAATACCGCAGGCGGTGGAGCTTAGGTGGGCAGCAGATACAGCGTGGGGCAACTGGTAAAGTCAAGAGAAATGATAGAGATACGAGTCAACGGTAAAAAACTGTCGCTGTACAGCGACACGACCCTCACACTGGAGGCCAACAACGCGCTGTTCTCTTCACCGGACATTGAAGGGGACTTCTCATACCCGTTCGAGTTGCCGATAGAAGGCAACGAGATCGCGCTCGATTTCGCGCACCTGCCGTGGAGGGGAGGCCACTGCCGCGTACAATGCACGCTGTCAGCAGACGGAGTTTTCCAAACAGGAGGAGAACTGCTGCTACAGAAAGCAGGCAGGAACAGCATAACGGCGGCGGTCATAATAACGCCATATCCGGAAGGGTTCGGGAAAAGGAAACTGACGGAAAACAGCGATGAAGAGATAACAATCTCCCACAACATGGCCACACACAGGGAGGACTGGCGGCAGTTCCTCAAGGACAGCCTTGCACCGGAGTCGGACATCAAGTTCGCTCCGTTTTTCAACGACGACGGCTACGGCAGCGAGAACGAAGACTTCGGAAACTGGAACGGCCACAAGGTTCTTGCAACGGTGAATCCGGTATTCACGGACAGCCAAGGAAATCTCCTGCAGATAGCGTACCCGATGCTGGCCAGAACGGAATGCGAGAGGTTCGCACTCAAGGACAACGACGAGAACAACACACAATACTGGGAAAGGAACCAGCTGGCCATGTGCCCCCAAATCAGACTGTCCAGGATTCTGGAGATATGGTGCAAGAATGCGGGGTACCGGTTCAGAGGGAATCTCGGCACGGACCTGAAAGACACATTCATACAGACAACACTCTCTCTGGACGGCACAACAGCACAATACGAGGAAGATACAGTGGAATTCTCGGCGCGCTGCACCACGTTCACGCACCCGGGAAGCGAAGATGGCGTGAAAATGGGGAAATGGTGGATGGCCGGGGAAAGCGCAAACGCAGGATATGTAGCAAACGGATCAGCGACACTGAACAGCGGATGGTGGACGGTAGAGGTGAAAGCCTCACTGGAGAAACCTTCGGACGAGACTTTCATACTCAATAGTAAATGGGCAAAATGGCTGGAGCTGGCGGGCGCGTTCATGCTCGGGGGCGGTTCTATACCTGTGCCCGGCGCAGACCTTACGGCACTGATCATAGCACAACTCGGCAGCGACTACTACGAATTCAGCGAAGCGGAGATACACTTCGTCATATACAAAGGCAACCACACGCCCAAACAACTCGACGACGAGGCTGAAGGGGATGTTTTAAAGCACCTGACTTTCCCTGCAGCAAGCGGCATATCCCTGAACTTCGCGACAAACATACTCGTGACAGGTGACTTCGCGGGCATACCTCTGAACATAACGACATACGTCAAAACAGGAGGAATCACCCACGACAACGACATCAAATTCGCACTGGTTGACAGGGGAAGCATCGAAAGGATAAGGTTCAGAAAGCGCAGCGCGGACACGATACCAGCAGGGCTCAACATCTGGAGGAAATCTTTCAACATACCGGAGCTGTGCCCGGACACGACGAACAGCGCACTGCTCAAGACATGCCTGGACACATTCGGGCTTTGCTATTTCCCGTCAAAATCAAAAAGGGAGGCCGAGTTCGTCCCCTACGCCGTGATAAGGAACGCCAAGGCGATAGACCTCACAGAATACGAGCTGCTGGACGAGACGGAGATATCCGAACCGGAGAAGCCGACGCGCACATTCAGGCTGAAACCGCTCAAAGAAGAGTCGTACAGCGAGAAACTGAGGCTTGAGGATACGTATGACGAGCTGCCGGAGGCAATCGACCATACGGGAAAGACTATCATGATGATCAGCAGGAACACGCTGTACAAGTCGGTGGCCGCGGAATGCGAAGACGATGCGTGGAAACCGGAATGGGAGGAACTGTCAGGAAACCCTGACAAACTGAAAGTGCCCGGTGAAGACACCGGTGAAGAGAGTCTGGAACCTGCAGTGGCAGTCCCGCACCAAAGATGGTGGATGAGTGACAGCAACACAGGAAGGGAGTACCAGCACGCCGTGGCAGACTTCACAATAGGTTCGGACATGTTCAATCCGGACGAAAGGTCATCTGAACTGATACTGACACAATACAGGGGGAAAGAGACGATCAATCATGAAAGAAGGATAATACAGGAAGTGGCGGCATGGGATGCGTTTGCGTCGGTGCACGATGTCATGCTCCCGGTTTACGGCAAGGAATTCTCACTCACGGCAAAAGGCGAAAACTCTCTCGGCGAAAAGTATGTAAAGCCGGTACTTGAGCTGAAAAACCACACACAACTTACCTACAAACTGCGTGTGCCGTACGCCATGATACAGACCATTGACGCCCTGCTCCGCCCGCAAGAGAAGGATCCGCAGAACCAGACCAGGTTCATCATGATCAGGAACGTACGCAGCATTCCCCAAAAGATAACATTCCAGATCGAAAATAACGACATATCAGGCACCGTGCTGTGCCAGATAGAATCCGTCAGAACCTGAGATTGTTGAACTCCAGTATTTTCTTTGCACTGCTTTTATGTGTATAGCGTTCCGTCATCTCCAAAGAATGGTGGTCTGCGAGTTCCTTAACATACTTGGCTGGCACACCTGCCTCAAGCATCTCCGTGATCCCAGTATCTTTTAATGAGTAGAATTGGTATGACTCCGGCAATCCGAGAGCGTTCCGCATCTCCTTCCACTTTTCCGCGATGCGAGTGGGAGCGGTTGCCCGTTGCCCGGGTGCATATGTTTTCGGATCAGAGAAAATGAACCAGTCTTCCGGAAGATTACGAAGCGTGGTGAAGTAACCCATTATTTCATCAGGCACGCCAAGAATCCGGTCGCAGTGATTCTTGGCCACTGACGAAGGAATTGTCAGCAGACTGTTGTCAAAGTCGATGTTCCGGATCCTAAGCAGCATGATCTCCTTCGGCCTTATGAAAAGCCGGTAGCACAGCAACATCACATATATATATAATGGCACGCGCTCATCGAACCACAAGCGTATTCTTTCCCTGTCTGACGGAGGAATGACAGTACGTGTTTTCCTGTCAACACGGCGTTTCGGAAGATTGGCGGCCGGATTATCCTTTATATACCCGCGTTCGACAAAGAAGTCAAAAAGCAGGTAGAGGAACGCAACATAATTGTTGTATGTCTTATTGGTGAGCGGACCATTAAGGTCGGTATATTCCATATAGCGGAGCAAGTGCTCCCTTGTTATCTGGAAACAGAACTTACCGTCAAGGTGGTTGTCGGACAGGTATTTCATAAGTATGGAGCAGAACGAGCGGTACGACTTCATCGAAGAGGCGCGAACTGTCCGGCTCTTGTCATCAAGGAATTTTCCGACGCACTGCGAAACGGTTAACGCCTTGGCCGAAAGCGCCTCTGCAAACGGATTCCAACCAGCCCATAACTTTTCATCTATGGCGTGGCAAAGCAGCCTCGCGTAGCGGTCCCTGTCGGCCGTTTTGCGGATGTGGTTCACGCGCACTTTCACACGCTGCAGCTTTTCAGTCTCTGGATTAAGGGCATAGAAGTAAACGAAGCAGTCCTTCCCTTTGTGGTAAGAACACGGGCGAAAACTCAAGTAAGGAACAGACATATTTTTTTTTCCTTTCTATGTTTTTCGCATTGGAAAGGAAGTTAAACCTACTGTCTCATTTTTGTATCAGCAAAAACGCCGAAAACCATACATAGTTTTGATTTTCAGCGTTTTATGTGCTTATTGGTAGCGAGTAGGAGATTTTTTGAACTCGCTATGAGATTTTCAACTTCCTTTATATCAATGCTTTTCATTTTTGATTTTTACTGTTTTTTGGGCTTTTTTGTCTCGTTTTTGTATCAGTCACTACGAGATTAACGCTACGAAACACAGTGTTTTACAATTATTATTTAACATTCTTTAACGCTGAATTTTACTGATTTTTAGCCAGATTAGGTCCATTTTTTATTACTTTTGTACCCGTATGAGTACACAATCCTTAACTATTATTGCCCTTGTGGCAATCCTGCTCGCAGTAGTCATAGCATCCTTTATAAATTCCATGGCATTATCACGAGCCGCAAGACGGAAAGGAGCCGTTATCCCGAAAAGGATGCCTCCAAGGCCTGCTCCAATACCACTCGATTTGAGAGAAAAGCTCACGCATCACGAGCCTCCATCTGAAGATCGTTTTTTGGGCGGCTTGGGTGCCGGACGGGGCGGATTGTGTGCCGGAATAACGACACCTTCTTGTACCAATTCTTTCTTTTTTCCCATATCAGATAGATTTGAAAACATTGTTAACATATCGGTCGGCTTCGGCGACGGCCTCCGCCTCGATGCGCCGGCGGTTACGGTGAAGGAATCGGTTGACGGATGCCTCCACGCCAGTAACAGAACTGTGAAAACGGTAGAATTCCGCCTCTGCAGATTCAGGGGAGACGGTGCCGGAATAAAGATGAGCGTACAGCCGCTCCAGCGAGGATACATACTCCGTATAGAAAGAAACGACCTTGGAGATGGCAGAGAGATCTTCCTCTCGCGGCACAACGGCAGGCACACAGCAGGCAACGATAGACAACGCTGCCGTAATAATGGCAGAAAGAAATGTCACCACCGGACAGAAAGAGTAGCTGGCAGCACCAGTGACTGAAACCAACACAATGATAATATCCAGGATATTGCGAACACGACTGCGCTTGGCAAGGAAGTGTGAAAGATAAACCTCCTTCAACTTCGCATCATAAATCTCGAACCATATACGGTCGTATAATATCGGATTGTCCATAATCAATCATGCTTACTTAAATTGCTCACTATGTTGAGCAGTTCCTTTATCTGCGCGTCCTTCTCCTTTATCTGCGCGTCCTTCTCCTTGATCCTCTCATCCAATACCTCGATCTGCGCCCGCAACACGTCAGGACTGTCACTGTAGTACTGACGAAGATCTATATTGCCAGAATTGTTGATGTCGCCATTATTCGCAATGTTACCATTGCCCAAAATAGTGGTTTTCGGAGAATTTTGATTTTTTTCCGCAGAAAAGTGCTCAATTATAAATTTTGCTTTTGTCAAAATTTGTCCAGTTAATTCATCTTTATTGCACCAATTATTGATTGTTTGACGCTTAACTCCGAGCAATTTTGCGGCATCGTCCTGTGAAATTTTGTTCAAAAACAAAAAATTTCTTAATTCTATTCCTTTCATAATCAATTATTTAAATTAAATGTGTAAAAAATATTTTCATAAAGCATTGCTTTTGTCAAAATAATATCTATTTTTGCACATCTAAATTATCAAAATAACAATGGCAATTATAAAAAATAAAAAGAAGAAAATCAACACCCCGATAATAACGACGGAGGAGGCAGCCGTGATTGCTGCCAAAACGGGCTACTCCATCTCGGGTGTGCAGCGCATCGTGCGCAGTCGGAGCGCCAATCCCAGACACCGCCATGTGCAGGACCTGTATGCCAAGGTGCTCCACCTGCGCTCGCTCCACGAGGAGAACTACCAGGAGGACATGAAAAGACTGTAACCATCAAGACCGGGCAACATGGGGACCACATACAGATACCTCGACTACTTCGCCGGCGTGTACCGGAAATGCCGCTGCCGTATGCTCAAACAGAACGGGAAGACCGCCGTCATCCAGCTCACCGAGTTCGGCCCGAAGGGCAAACCACCCGGCACCGTCATGCGGGTACACATGAAGTCACTTGACTGGAAGCGCATCGTGGACCACACCGAACTGTCGTGGCACCAATACACGGACATATAACAACAAAAACACACAGATATGGAAAAAACCGAAAAAAGAATGACAGCAGAAGAGCTGCACGACCGCGAACTCACCGCGGCCATCGACCGCTACCAGACAAGGATGCTGGTGAAACTTGACAAGGAGAACGCCCGGCTTAGACTCGCCCTCATGCTGACGGGCGGAGGGCTTCTGCTCATAGCCGTGATTGCCGGATACTCCCTCATGTTCCCCCTGTTCTGACCGCCATGGCAGCCAAGGAATACACCATCCGCGACCTGGAACTGGAGGCGTGGCGCTACGCCGAGCAGGACTGGCGCGTGACCGCCGGGCACCGGCAGAAGCTGACGCGCAAGGACGCGATGCGCATCGCATACTACGACGGGCTCCTGCGCGGGATGCGGATAAGGGAGGAGATTTCAAGCCAAAACTGCCAACCGCCGGCAGTATAAGCAAGGCGGACGCTCTTTTATTCATACCATTAGGTTAAAAGTTTTTAGCAGGCGGGGCTGTCCACGCTCCGCCCTCCCGGAGAAGATAGGCGGTTAAACGGATAGGCCGCAAATATACTCAGCAGGATGAATCTACCGGTGTGCCATCACGCCCACCAACCACGCCCACGAATCAGACGGGGTTCCACCGGATATGTTGGAATTAAAAGCCCTGCGCATATCCGCCCGTCCGCGTTCAAAAAAAAGCCTCGACATCCTGTGAACGGAAATCTGGACATTACCGGGTTCGACTCCCGGCTTCTCCTCCATGCCTGCGATAGGCCTCCAAACGGATAAGAGGCAGCACAATTAACGATTGTTTATTTCAAAATGACCATTAGGCGGTCCGACTCCGCCCGCAGGCACTGACAATAATACCCTTACCAATGACTGACAAGAAGATATACATTGCCGGCAAGGTGTCCGGCGAGGAACACGGCAAAGTGTTCATCAAGTTCATGGCCGCCGAGTCGCGGCTGAAGATGCAGGGCTGGGAGCCCGTGAACCCCATCCGGTTCTGCGGTTCCGAATGGCCTTGGGCCGACTGCATGAAGGCCTGCATCACCCGCATGATGGAGTGTGACGCCATCTATATGCTCAAGGACTGGAAGTATAGCCGGGGCGCGCGCCTGGAGCACTTCATTGCGCTGAAACTCGGGATGCGGATCATAAAGGAAGGAGGCGGAAGATGAAAGGGGTCAAGTTGCTCTATATAGATTTGTTCTGCGGAGCCGGAGGAACCACCACGGGCATCGAGAAGGCACGAATCCACGGCGCCAAATGTGCCAAGGTGATCGCCTGCGTGAACCACGATCCGAACGCCATCGAATCCCATCGGGCAAATCACCCCGGAAGCGTCCACTTTACGGAGGACATCCGCACACTGGACATTCGTCCGCTGCAGTTGATAAAACAGAAAGCAATGACCGAAAATCCTGGATCCAAAACAGTGTTGTGGGCAAGTCTCGAATGCACGAACTTCTCCAAGGCCAAAGGCGGGCAGCCGAGGGATGCCGATAGCAGGACCCTTGCGGAACATCTCTTCCGATACATAGAGTCTCTTAATCCAGACTACATCTGCATAGAGAATGTTGAAGAGTTCATGTCATGGGGTGATCTGGACGAAAACGGCAAGCCTGTAAGCCGGCACAAGGGATGCAAATACCTGCAATGGGTTTGCCAGATAAGAGATTACGGTTATAATTACGAATGGCGAATGCTGAATGCCGCAGACTTTGGCGCCTATACGAGCCGCAACAGACTGTTCGGCATCTTCGCCAAACAAGGACTTCCTATCGCATTCCCTTTGGCCAGATACAGCAGGAACGGCATGACAGAAAGCAACCTGTTCGGAATCAGATACAAGAAATGGAAACCCGTCATGGAAGTGCTCGATCTGGAAGACGACGGAGAGAGCATCTTCGGCAGGAAGAAACCGCTGGTGGAGAAAACGCTGAGAAGAATATACGCCGGACTGGTGAAGTTTGTGGCCGGAGGCGAGAAAGCGTTTCTAATCAAATGGAACTCGATGAAAAATGGAAAATATGCCGCACCTCCCATTGACGAGCCCTGCCCGACGGTAACGGTGCAGAACAGGCTGGGGGTTGCCCAGTGCCGTTTTTTGAGCAAGCAGTTCAGCGGGGACGACAGCAGCAAGAACATCAGCGTGGATGGCCCTGCCGGAACCGTCACCACCAGGGACCACCACGCGCTGATCACCTACTACGGCAACGGTCAGCCGGTATCCATTGACCGTCCGGCCCCTACCCTCACCACCAAGGACACTATGGCCAAGGTGACGTTCATCGCCAACGAGTACAGCGCCGGCGGGCAGATTTGCGGCATTGACAGCGCAAGTCCGGCAATACTGACCACGCCAAAACAGAAGATTGTATCCTGTTTTCTGATGAACCCGCAATACAGATCTGCCGGATCATCAGTTGAAAACCCCTGCTTCACGCTGATTGCCAAGATGGACAAGAGGCCTCCCTATCTGGTCACGACCAAGAATGGCATCGGAATTGAGATATATAACACGGACAGCGAGATGACGGTGAAGATCAAGGAGTTCATGTCCTTGTATGGCATCATCGACATCCGGATGCGGATGCTGAAGATTTCGGAACTGAAGGCCATTATGGGATTCCCAAAAGAGTATGTTCTGAAGGGAACGCAGTCGGAGCAGAAGAAGTACATCGGCAATGCCGTGGAAGTGAATATGAGCCGGTGCCTGTGCGAGGCGCTGGCGGAAGCGAATTAGAAAACGGAATTATGAATGAAGTACTAACCGTAAGACAACCTTACGCCCTGATGCTGGTATCAGGGCAGAAGCATCACGAGTTCAGGAGCTGGGCTCTTCCGATAAGGAATCGCCATACCGCCATAATGATCCACGCTGCAGCAAAGGACGCAGACGAAATCATCGGCTGCAGTTCCGTGGAATTTGAAGCCAACCTGAAATTGGCCAAAGAAGAAAACCTCTACAGCGCCATTATCGGGGAAGTAATATTCGGAGAGCCGCGAAAGATGAAGGATGGCGGGTATGCCTGGCCGGTACTCAAAGCAAAAAAGTTTAATCAACCAATACGGGGTGTGAAAGGGAAACTTGGAATATGGAATTGGAATTTTGAACAACAATCAAATCAATAATCTTATGGAAATCATCGCAACATTGGAAGAGACCTCGCCGGTGGTGGAGGGCGTAAGCCAGAAAACCGGTAACCCTTGGAAGAAAACGGAAGTGGTCGTCAGCACGGGCGGCGACTGGCCAAGGAAGATCGCCCTACAGGCGTTCAACGAGATGTGCGACAAAGCCAGGGCCATCCGCCCGGGTTCTGCCGTCAAGGTGCGTTTCGACATCAGTGCCCGCAAATGGGAGAAGGACGGCCGCTCCAGCTGGCAGAATGACATCACCCTCCGCTCAATCTACAACCTGGAACAGCAGCCATTGGTGACACCGCAAGCGCAACCCGGACAATCCTTCGCCGCGCAGACGAATACCGCCACGCCACCGCCCGTGACTGAGACTTCAACCGCAGATTTCCAATTCTAAGAGCAATGACATGGACAATCAACACCAAATTCAACCCGGGCGACCGCGTGTGGATGCCCGACGGCAACGGCGGCAAGATGAAAGGACGCGTGGCAGGCATTACCCTGATACAAGCGAACCTGACGCAACCGCCGGACAAAACCTTGTTACAGTCGCTCAACTACCGCTGCGTGGACATCAACGGCGGCACATTCTATTTCCACGAATACCAGCTAACAGAGAGAAATTTATAGGAAACACATACTTGGCATAACAAACATGATACCGGAACAAACCATTGAATCTATACTCCAGGCATCGCCCATCACCGATGTGGTGGAAAGGCGCGGCGTGAAACTGCGCAGGAGCGGCAGCAACTACAAGTGCTGCTGTCCATTCCACGACGACAAGACCCCCTCCATGATCGTGTGGCCAGCCACGGGCAGGTGGAAATGCTTCGGATGCGGCAAAGGCGGTGACGCCATCAGTTTCGCGATGGAGAAAAACAACCTGTCCTATATAGAGGCTGTCAGGGAACTCGCCCGTGATGCGAACATCACCATCGAAGACCGGAAGACATCTCCGGAGGAACAGAGGCACCAGGAAAGGAAGCAGCGTCTGTACGGACTCAACGAGTCAGCCGCCGCTTTTTTCCAGTCAAGACTTTCCGGACACGCGCTGGACTATGCGCTTGGACGGTGGAAAGACACCACCCTCGGTCTGTTCCGCATCGGGTTCGCACCGGATGGTTGGCACGATCTCTACGACCATCTCAAGAAGAACGGATTCTCAGACAGTGAGATTCTGGCCGCCGGACTCGTAAAGAAAAACAACAGGGGCGGATACTACGATTTCTACCGCAACCGCCTCATGTTCCCGGTGTTCAACCGGGTGAACAGGATTGTCGGCTTCTCAGGGCGGGACCTTTCCGGCAAGGAGGATGTGGCCAAGTACATCAACTCGCCC
>Ga0265301_10000744_pt1 | contig 44766 bp, 70 predicted proteins | sample AusTroGonzalo_MG_2_FD_193488 | JGI IMG/M metagenome (GOLD analysis project Ga0265301, IMG submission 193488) | Bovine rumen microbial communities from tropical cattle in Woodstock, Queensland, Australia - Gonzalo_04 | ecosystem: Host-associated > Mammals > Digestive system > Stomach > Rumen ...
ATGTAAACCTTATGAATAGGACTGTCCGGGCTGAAGTTATCAACAATTTCCTTGAAGTAAGGAAACTGCTTAAAGCTGAACTTACCAGGAAACGGCGTCAGATCCTTGTCCATATAACGCACTTTTTCAACGTATTCTGACGGCTTTTCAAAATGTCGTTTTGCAGTAAGAGAATTTATACCTTTTATCAGAAAATCAATGTCATCTTGCGTTATGATGCACTTCAAAGCTCTTATTTCCCCTTATAAGATTTATTTAATCCGCATTGCTTAAACTCATGGCACACACCGCCATTCCTGAAACACATAGGCTCAATGTAATCCTCAAACTCAGGACAACAGATTTCAACAAGCTTTTTCATCTGCTGCACAACTTCGCGTGTTTCTTCAGCTGCACAAGTACAAAGTCTTTTATTAAAAAACTCCAAAAGACTTTCACCGTTAAAATCCATGATCATATTTACCGGCGCATCCTGAGGAGCCTTTTTTCTGTCATATTCATTCTGTCTGTCATTTCTTTGACTTCTTACATACTTTTCGATGCCAACATGATGACGTACAAAGTGCACAGAAATATAATAAGGCAGATTTTCAAACAAAAATGCAAAGCGCAATCGCCGTAAAGGAGAATGGCGGCATTCAATCATTTTGCGCTTCCAGGTCAGATCAGGAATTCTTTCGCTCTCTTTTCCAATCGTAACCAGCGCACGTTTCAAAACAGCCTGCCAGTCCTTATCTTCAGGATATTCAATCAGGCTTACCTTAAATTCCTTTTCCTCACACATACAAACTTTTATCTCCGTACATACAGTGATATTTTTCAGCATTAAAAAGCTTCAGGATGCAGAATCCTTTTCCCACCTTAACTTTATTCACCATTCTGTAACCAGGAAGCGGAATGCACAAAGGCACCACATCATTAACATGAGCATACTGAACCGCATATTCTACACAGGTATTTATATAATGCCAGGTTTTACGGCCCCATAAAGGCTTAGGCGCTCCAAAAGTAACAATTTCTGGTTTATTACCTGTTCGATAATTAAAATCTTCAGCTGCCAGAACAGCCATTGCACCGCCATAACTCCAGCCGCACACTTCGACTGTATACCCCTGAGCTTTTAATTCATCAGTATAAGTTTCAATGAGCTTTGCCATAATTTCATCATTACAAGATTTATAAGCATTACCCCAGCCACGCGCAAACCACAAAATATTTTCCTGCTGTTTATATGGCTTAATTGGAAAATCAAAATTATTCTTCCAGTCGCGATCATCTGAGCTTTCTTCAAACAAAAGTCTCACCAGCTTTTCTTCTGGATAAACTTTTACGGCCCAGTCAACGCAATCACCGCTTTTTGTATATTCAGTCCTTTTTATTTCGTCAAATAATTCCCAAGGTTTCATTTTCACTCCTCATTTACTGCTCTATATCTTCAAGCAGCCTGTCTATATCAAAACTAATGTTACGCAATCTATCAGCAAAATCACTTTGAGAAATTTCACTATGTTTATCACGCTCTGACTCCAAGATTTTTGCTACTTGATACAAGTCTTTGTCCTGTTTTTCACGCCATTTCTTTAATTCATGTTTATTCATCGCTTCTGTACATTGCTCATAGTTCTTTCCAAAACGTACATAATATTCCGATGTATGAAGGTTTTTAACCTCATTATTTTCTTCGAATAAATAAACTGTATATGCTGGGAATGTTGCTCTGATTTCTTCAGTTGTCATTTTTCCACCTCGTCTGTTTTTCCATGAACCCGGATGCAACCTTTTTTTGCCATTTCCTTAAAACCTAAGCTGCATATAGTGCTAGGCTTCCCGGTAAAAGGACACGCATCTTTTTTGAAAAGCTCGCAGTCACAGCTCACCTTTTCAAAATCAAAAGGAACTTCATTTAATCCCCTGCTAATATCTGTCCAGTAGAGCATGATGCAAACCTCCTAATCGTCACTACTTTTGAAAGTAGTTATTTTAATCTCTTGAACAAAATCATCATCGCAAATCTAAAACGCTTACCAAAAGGCATTGCTTTAATCTGATCATAAAGCACCCCCTGAGCTTTTATGTAAACGTTTTTCACTTCCTTACGAATCTTTCTGTCATTCTTACCGCTCACTTTCTAACCTCTCTATCTTTCTTTTGCAGTTCCCTTACTCTGCTTTTAATCATTGCCATAGTTACACCACATTTTGTTGCAGCTGCATCATTAAAAAGCAAATGCTCATGGTTTAAAACGCACAAAACCGACCGCTTAATCAGCATCAGGTTTTCAATCCTGCAATCCGTTTTATCGCCGTTGAGGAAAATCAGGCACGAATCTTCAGGAATAACGCCGTTCACTTTCTGCCATACAATTCTATGCTTCAGTTCCCAAACGTTCGGCTCTGCAATTTTCACCTTGATATATCCATCATCAACAATAACTTCTGTATCAACACCAACAGAATTATGAGGCCTATGTCCTTTCTTAAACCATCCCTTTTCACATCCAGGCGCACACCACCCCTTGCGCCCTTTATTAAAGCTGACATGTCCTTTTGGAAATTTCATGTCCATACCATTAGGCAAGTGATGCGCATGACACCATCCGCGCACCTGGCTCACCTTGTAATTAGTTCCAAAGCGCTTATTCATCTTTTCAGTCGTTACATCAAAATTGAATCCAATTCTATTCTCAGTCAGCCATTCAATTTCTTCAGGACTAAAAAGGATTGCCTTTTTGCCGTTGTATTTATAACCGCTCCTGATATGATAATTACTCATAGCAGTTTTAATTTTTGGACACTTAAAATCAGTTCCAAAATGCTCATTGAAAAGCCTGGTAATTTCTTCCAAAGGTTTACCAGGAGCAACGCTTCGTATAAAGTCCAGTTTATCTTCAGTCCAATATCTTACTGCCATTGCTTACCCCTCAATCAGCACTTTGCCAGAACTGGTATTTTTTGGCATAAGCATTTCAGGAAGCTGGCCTTTTCCTGCATTCAAAAGCATTTCTTCCCTTAGTTTCATTGCTTCAATCTGAGTTCTGCCATTTTGAATAATTGTTTTTGCAACGTTATTCACCGCCTGGGCCCTTCTGATTTCCTTTTCAAGCTGTTCTGGCGCCAGCTCGTCATTCATCAATCCTTCCAGGCACGCGAAAAGATGATCGTTTAAATCGCATAAACTGTTTTTCATTTTAGTCTCCTTGTGATTTATAATTACTACTTTCAAAAGTAGTGGATTTCAGTAGTCATTACCTGTCGTCGCCGCTTCCATGCAGCACACCGCGCTGCTTTCTTGATGCAAGCTTATCCAGATTTCCCTGCATAACTTCTTCCAGGCTTAAACCTAGCAAAGTAGAAATTTCAGCAACAAACCAGCAAACATCACCTAGCTCTTTTTTAATTGCCTCACGTCTCTCGCCGTCAATTATGCCATTTGCATCACGAACAGCTTTTGCAAACTTGCCGGAAACTTCCCCAGCTTCTTCAGCCAAACCCATAACCGGATAACGGTAATCACCGGTTTCCATGCCAAGATAATCAGCTGTTTCATGCGCTCTTTTCTGATACTCATTGATTTCCAAACTCATTTTTATACATCCTTTTATTTTACAAACGGATTTTCAGCTATAAAAATCCGTCCATTTTCAATTCCAATATCAGCCAAAACCAGTTCTTCTTTTGGAACTGTAATTACTGAACCGTCTTCATCATCAACATCAGTTACAAACTTTGTCCGTTTAATATAAAGCTGTTCCAAAGCTTTACCTTCATGACAAAGCTCTGTCAATTTTGCACACGCTTCAGCAATATTCACTTTCTAAAATCTCCCTAATCAATAAAACCTCTGCTGATTTTCGTCTGAAACTCGCTGAAGTTCTTTGTTATTTCCTTGTTTGCTTCGTCATTGTCCATGCCGTCAAAACAGTAGCCATTGTCAAAGCTTCGCCAGATGCAAGTTTTACCATGTTGAAAAAATGCAGCTTCACAATTCTGGCACCTGGCAATCAAAATCCGCTTCTGCATATCTTTCATGTTTACACCTCAACCATATTCAAAGCAGCTTCGATTTTATCTCTTATGCAGCCTGTAACAGTTATTCCGGCATCCGTATCAGTGTTGTTTGCCTCCCTGAGAAAAGAGCGGAGCACTTCGTTCAAATCGCCAATTTCATAAAGCTTTTGTTTCATCTCCTGTTTATTATCAAAATCTGATTTTTTTTTCAGATTTCATTTTTGGACATGAATCATTACAACGTTTAAATGCACATACCCAAGAATGCTTAAAAGCTTCACGCGCAATTTTTGCTTCTTCCTCGTTGTAACCTTTTTCAGCAATGAACTTATTGCATAAATCTTCGCCGCTTCCTTCAGTGACTTTATGCTCTGGTAATTTTTCGCTCATAGCAGTCTCCTTGTGTTTACTGTCTATATCCGTGATACAGAACGTTTAATTTTCTGTCGTTCATATAAAATACTTCAACATATAAAAAGGCCGGATTAGTCCAGTATTTCTTTGCCATTTCACGCGCCTCAGCTTCGTTGTAACGCGAAAATTTCCGGCCAACCATAATTCCTTTGTAGTCAATTGCACGCAGCCAGTACATATCATCATTTTCTGCAATGCACTTTTTTCTTTCGCCTTCCATCACAAGTTCAAGCATTTATCACTCCAACTACTTTCAAAAGTAGTAAAATCCAAAATAAAGGCGACCGACAAATGAGCACCGCCCAGGGAATACTTTCTATTCCGCTCGTTTTCATCCGGCATTTATTCTGATACCTTTTCAGTATCTGGTTAGTCGCTCCGCCCCGATTTAACGAGCTTCTTAAAACCAAGCGCCCACGTCCTCAATCTAACCAAGCTTTTCTCCCTTGTAATCAGGACCGGGAAGCCATTCCCCTTTTTATGTCGAAACAGGAATTACAGTAACAACTCAAACCTGCCTCCAAGCTGGCCGCCTAACTGTCCAGCCGGTAAAAAAGCCAAAAATTAACCACCAAAAACTACCACCATGCTGTCATGCTGGCCGCAGCCTTTGCTGTAAAACTTGCCGTCTGAACCTCGCTGTTCAAACTTCAATCTACCGCGCACAAACTCAATTTTCTTTGCGTTCGGTTTTATTACATCATGGAATAATGCCGTTGATGTACTCACCGGAAGGAGTAAAACACAAACTTTTCCCTTCCTGCTTTCTTCTAAAGCTTTATTCACAAAAGCCTCTTTTAATCTCCTGGAGTAAGGAGGATTAACAAAGTTTACCCCCCCCACTCCACGCTTAATCCGTCAAAATTAGCCTGATAAGGGCATGGATCAAAATCAAAATGAAAAACGTCATCAAGCTTTTTATAAAAGTCATCAGGCGTTTTCCAGTCATCACCGCTGTTATTCCTGGCATTCTGGTTAGTCATCGCGGTCCACCCAGTTTTTGTAATAATGCCATGAAACCGGTTTTCTTACCTTCTCGCCAAAAACCGGCTCACGCCATTCTTTATTTTTGTAATCGTAAAAGACCTTATCATTCAGCTCATTCAAAACATTGATTGAATACTGGCCGGTTTTACCTTCTTTTTCCGGCAAGTCTTCAGGATCCTTTTTCAAATCATGCCATTCATAAAAATATTTTTTATTTTTACATTCGCAGTTGTCCAGATATTCACTGGCCCATATTTTCAAATTGCGCTTTACGTCAGAATCACCGTCCATAATTATGTCGATGTATTTTTCAACACTTTTCCTGGCATCCTCTTTTGCTATGTTGCCGTAGAAAATATGCTTTACTTCCATCTGCATGACGTTGAGGATATTGTTAAAAAAATTTTCTAAATTATTTTCTTCACTCATTCCGACTTCTCCATTGCTTCAGCCATAATGTCACGCAAGCTGTCTTCCTGGCTGTATTTACCACGCATATTTTGTATTTGTTGATTTATTTGAGCTTTGCTGTCTGCAATTGCAGCTGATATGTCATCGTTTAAAAGCAAAATTATTTTTTGACGTGCACTTGTAAGGTCCGCCTGGACAAAAGCGATAGCCTGATCCGCAACTCTCTCCGGCAAATCCAGCAGCTTATTCATCAGCGTTTCCAGATAACCAATTACAGAGCTTTGTACAAAGTCTTTTGGAATCTGAACCATGCGCCGCTCCTGGATCCTCTGGTCCTTTTCGTCAGCTGTTACCAGGTCACGCAAGATCTTCACATATTTTTCCACGTTCTGCATTGAGCCGTATTTGCTCACCAGTTCGCGTATTGTCATATTCAGCATATCGCCGGCCGCGCCGCTTTGCGACAAGCTGGAATAATCCACAGGCTTTGCAGCTGCTCCAGGAGCTTCAGCGATAAAATTACCAAAACTGGCCTCGCTCCGCTGGCGTTCCTGCTTCTTATCCAAATAAGCCCTGTTTACAGGATTATCGGTGTCCAGCATCCCGGCCGAGTTTACAATGAGAGTCCTATTTTTTATCTTTGTGCAGATTGCAGCACGACTGACACCGCACATGTGTGCGAATGTACCTTGTTTAACTTCCATTGTGTACATTATAACACAATAGTTAAATTTTAACAATTCCACTTTAAACTTTGTTAATTAAGCGTTAAACATCGCTCACAAATGACAAACGGCAGGGCCCGCCGACTAATTGCACCTACCCACCCCCGGTTGACAGTACCTTTTGCAACTACTTTTGAAAGTAGTGAGCTGTCCAGTGTAAAACGTAAATAAAATTCTTGTGTTTCAAAACTTTTTATATTGTTTAACGATTTTTTTAACGAGTTTATATTTCGTTAAAAATCTCGTTAAATCACAAAATACTTTTTAATTTCTTTTTTACTTTTACTTTTACGCTCAAAGCTATGAATTTCATTAAATAATTATCTTTATCTTCTTATATCTTGTAAAAAATAAATGTAAAAAACATAGAATTTAAATTTAAACAAAATTGAACGAGTTCTGCTTCAGGCTGCAACCGCAAAAATGAAAAAAGCCGACCTTCAAAAATCCTTGAAAATCGGCATCTCGTTAAAAATAAAGTCAATCAAAATGACAATTGCATCAGTTTTTTACACTGGAACTATCAAAAAACTCTATCATTTTGGCATTTTGCGCAGCCAGGGAGCTTAATGTTTCTTGTAATTCGTTCCTGGTATAATAATCAGTCATTTCAATTTCTGCATGGCCAACCATTTTTCGTACAGTCTCACCGGCATATAAATTGCGCATCCTGGTAACATAAGTATAACGCAAAGAGTGCATCGTTATTTTTCTGCCGTTGGTGTCGATACCGGCTTTTTTGACGGCATTATGAAATATGTCTTCAATGTGCTCCATGTGATAAGGATTTTCACTGGGAGGCAAATCAAATATTCTTGTCATACCATTTATGTTTTCAATATGCCGTTTTTTAGACCAATGAGTAAAAAGAAGCTCATCATCTTTCTTTCCGGTTTTGTTGATAAAATCACGAAGCAAAACAGCAGTTCCCGGAGGAATAAGAGCAATGCGCCAGCGCTTATCTTCTTCACTTCCTGTTTTGTTGTATGGATTTCTAACATCTGTGTAACGGTCAAGAAAACCATTTACCAGGATAGCAGACTGTTCAAAAAAGAGCTGTTCAGGTGTAAAAGCTCGCGCCTCACTAATTCTTAATCCAGCTGATAGCGTCAATAACAACAACAAATACGAAGCTTCACTTGGAAAGTTTTCAGGAACAAAAAGCCTTTTAATTTCGTCCATTGTCAAAATGTCAGCCTTTTTGCTTTTTTGTGCAAACCGTTCAAACCTGGGCGGATTGACTTCAATACCGTTCCAGATGGCTTCTGTATAAACATCTTCAATTGTTGTAATGTACTGATTTTTCCAGGATGCAGAATGCGAATTGTTCAGCATCAAATGTCTGAGTAACATTGTGGCTGTCAAATCTCGAATATCAAGATCGCCAAAATCTTTAATAATATATCTGATATAAAGCCGCTTTGTTCTAAGCGTATTTTCTTTAATTGATTTTCCGAGCTGTTCACGTCTTAAAAAGTTCATACTGCCGGGAATATACATTGCAGCGCAAATATCTTTAATCAAGCAGGATGCAAGCGTTTGAGGATGAAGCTGCTGGATGTAAAGCTCAGCTTCATATTTTGTTTTGCAGCCTTTACAAGCTCTTTGAATCTGCTTTGTGTGTTCTGTATTCCAAAACCAGTAATACCATTCTGTTTTCTTTTTACCGTCTTTTGTCCTTTTGGACTTCTTAAAAATGTGATATTCCATAAAATTACCCCTGAAAATATTGAGTTTTTATTGAGTTTTTCTTTTCAGGGCTCAATATTTTATATTTTTACTTTTGTGTAAGTCTTTGTATTACAAATAAATAAAACTATAAAACAAGAAAATCTTACAGCAAGCCTATTGGCTGAAGGTCAATTGGAGCGATTGCCATAGTTTTCTTTTAAGCCCCTTTTATGCACAAAACGACATAAAACTTTCGTTTCCTTTCGTTCTGCTATCTGTGATATATTGAGTTTCTATTGAGTTTTTAAGCTCAAAAACTCAATAAGCCAATTGATTACTCTTTTCCGGCCATAGCGCGAATTGAGCCTTCTATCAGTTTCTTGTTTGCTGGCGTCAATTTTTCAAAATTCTCCAGCATATCTTTGTAACTGAAAAACTTGTTGCAAAACTCAGTATCAGGATTGACGTCAGTTCCTTTTACCAGGTATTCAACAGTTACATTCAGGTACTCAGCCATTTGAACAGCTGTATCAGCACGCGGCAAAACATTGCGTCTTCTCCAGCCGTTGTAAACATCTCTAGGAGAAGCATTTTCGCCATTGCATATTTTGATCATCATTTGTTCAATTGTTGTGCCTCGAAGTTTTGTGACTTCTCGCACCCTGTCAAAAAAATCCATACGAACCTCCTATGTGTACAATTTTACACCACAATTTTTTATAATAAAATGTAAATTTTTACATAATATTACTTGACTTTGTGGGTTTTACCGCATAATATAAACTTATTAAGTACTTAACAGCACAATAGAAAATCTGCTATGTTTTAGCAGACACAAGGAGAACCAAAAATGCCAGAAGTTACACCTTTGACAATTTCAGTTCCTTTGACAAAAGAGGAACGTGAAGCACTGGACAGGTATTTGTTTGAAAGTGGTATGAATAAAGGCGGCCTTTTCAGACAATTACTTTTAGCACGACTTCAGGAAGCAGGAATTTACCCACCAAAAGAGGATAAGTAATGAAAACTGAAGCCGTAAAAGAAAAAATCTGGGAAACACTCATTAACCGGGATTATGATCCAAAAAACAAAATGGCTGTCTTTATCGACGGCGAATTGTTTGAATCTCTTTTCCAGGCTGGAATTGACTCAGACATTTCTTTTACCTGGCTATCGTTGAAACTTAAACGCTCACACGGTAAGCCCATCACAATTAAAGGCAAAATCGTTGTGACAGAAAAATGGGTAAGAGGGCATCCAGAATGTTTGATTTGAGTGAAATGGATAAGCTGAATATTCAGTCGCTCATTATCGAAATGCAAAAACAGCAAGTCCAATTACAACAATTGCAGACTTTCATTTTGCAGGAAAGTTTTCAGCGTCAAATACCTGAATATGTCAGCTTAAAAGAAGCTGCACAACTAAAAGGCGTTACAAGCTATGAAAACTTACAGAAAAAGCCCTGGCACCAACCTTGCTGTGGAACGCGAATCGTAAGATTAAACGGACACCGCTGCTGGAAGCGTCAGGACATTATTGAATGGCTTGCAGTAAATGACTCCAACCTGGAGGAATATGCAAGAAGAATGAATGTTGATATTAGCCGGCATTTTTTGAACGGCAGAAATATCTAGGAGGATTAAAAATGGCAAGTGATCTTAATCACGTTTTACTTCAGGGAAGACTTACAAAATCAGCTGAAGTGAAATATCCAAGACAGGATTTTTGCGTAGTAAGTTTTACTATCGCATCAAATGAAAACCACAAAAACGGCGACAACTGGGAAAAGCGTCCAAATTACATTGATTGTACATGGACCGGCAACTATGCAAAAGCTTGTGCGCCATCTATGACAAAAGGACGTGAAGTTTTTGTTGAAGGAAACATCCATCAGGACCGCTGGGAAAAAGACGGACAGAAACAATCAAGAATTATCATCAAGGCTTCTGACGTCAAAATGGGAAAAATGCCAGGAGAAGGAAATAATTCAACAGCTCCAGCTGCTGAATATCCAGAAGAACCGGATGCAGCTTCAGATGATGATGCACCGGATGACATTCCATTTTAATTAAATACTAACTATCCAAAATAATCACAAGGAGAATACAATGGCCAGAATAATAACCACCAGTAACGGTAAAGGTGGCACCGGTAAAACCACCCTTAATACTTTTATCGCTGAAACTTTGTTTGCTCACGGCTCCAGCGTTCTTTTAATCGACTTAGACCATAACTGCTGTTTAAGTGAAATGTACGGTTTTGAGCTTCAGGATGAAACGTCAAAATCTTTCCTTTCAGGCAAAATGGTTACACCTTATAACATTAAAAAATCAGATGCAGCTCAAATGGACATTATACCGTCAGATCTCGATATGAATATGCTGGCAAACATAATGGACACGCAGCTAAAAATCCAGCTTAAAAAATCCGGATTTTTAGCAAAGTACGATTACATCATTCTTGATCCACCGGGAACATGGAACGCTCAGACACGCAATGCAGTTTTTGCAGCTGATACAATCGTTATTTCCGGCACCTGTTCAAATCTCGACTTAAAAGCAACAAAGAACTATTTCGATCAGCTGACAAATTGCTGTCTCGACAGTGAAGTTTTTGTTGTATGTAACAAGTTTAAAAAAGAACTTAATCCAGATGGAATTTTTGAAGCTTACAAAGAAGCATTTTCTGATTTTCTTTTAGACTTCCCTATTCCAGATGTAAAGAGTTTTAAGAAATTTGTTGCAGATCCAATCGGTTATAAAATCCATCCAACTGTCAAAGCTCGCCTGGAAAAATTTGTTGAAGTAGTTACCGGCTACAAGGAACAGATATGAGAAAATGCAACAGTTCAAATCCACTTTTCAAAGAACTTCGTGAGCTTGAAGAAAAAGCTTTGAAAATTGGAGCTATTGAAAAGGGTGACATTAAAACTTCTGGTGAAATGCGTGATGAAGCCTGGGAGTGTTATTTAGTTGGCAAGGTTGAACACCTTGAATATATGATTGAGAAAAAGGAAATTGAAAATGAGTAATTTATATCCAGTTCGATTTTCAAAAAACATAAAAATTAAATGCCCTTGCTGCAACACTGTTTTTAGCACTCGTGATGCAAGGGCTTACAATTCAGTTTCAGGACAGTTTCTAATTCATTGTCCTGTTTGCATTGACAATTTTGATATTAAAACAAAAGAGGAGTTCCAAAATGCCTAAATTACCACAGGAAAACATACTTACAAGAAAAATCTCACTGGATCAGATTGTTGAAACAGGCAACGTCAGATTAAATTACAACCAGGAAGAAATTGAACAGCTTGCTGACTCTATTTTTCGTTACGGCCTTATAAATCCTATTTCAGTAAAAATTCTAAAGGATGATGAAAACGGTATAAAAAAATATGAGCTTATTGCAGGACACCGGCGCGTCAGAGCTTACAAGCATCTTTGCGAACAGGGCCACGATTACACACAAATAACAGCTACAATCTGCAAAGGTGAAAAAGAAATTGTTCAGCTTGTTGAAAACATCCAGCGCGAACAGCTTTCTCATGTTGATATTGAAACAGCAATTAAAGCTCTTGTTACTGCCGGAATGAGCCAGCAGGAAATAGCAGAAGAACTTTCAAAGCCGCTTTCCTGGTTACATGATACGCTTGCTGGAAGTCAGGTCCGTGAAAATGTTGAAGCTCAGGGAGTAGATACCACAGGAATGAGCACAAAAGCTCTTTCGCAGCTCGCTTCTATTCCTGGTGATAAACTTCCAAAAGTTGTTGAAACAGCAAAGAAAAACGGTGGAACGGTAAAAGCTGCAACAGAACAGCTCCATAAATACCGTGAAGAAAATGGAATTGAAGCTCCAAAGAACACAAAAAAACATGAAGTCAAAAAGCCTGATCCGTTTGATTGTGAACCAGAGCCAATAACTATTACCGTTGAAAACGTTATTTCAGAAATTCAGGATTACTTCAAAAGACAGCTTGAAGGTGAAGAAGGATTGCATCGTATCAATACACTTAATGCAATTAAAGATGATCTTATCGCTCTTTTTGAAGCTTATCAACACAACTAAAAAGGATGTACTGAAATGAATAAAAAGCCCGGCTGGACATATAAATATTCACAAGAATTGCAGCAGAACATCGCACGACACGATGCGTCCGGCTGGGTATATTGCGAAGATGGAACTAAATACAGCCCAAAAGAAATTGAGATAATACAAAAAAATCATAAGCTGATTGATAAAGCAGCTCATTTAATAAAAAAAGCCTTTGATGGTGAAATCGTGCGATAAGGATGGAGAAGATGGACTTTAACAGATACAAGAACAATTTATTTGATTACTTAAAAATTATGGGCATTGAAGCTCACCGCGGACTGGTCCGTTGTATCAATCCGGCGCATGATGATCACAACCCTTCTTGTGAACTCTGGGAAGATCACTTTAAATGCTATTCAGGCTCTTGTGGATGTAGCGGCGATATATATGATGCTGTCGAATTACTTGAGGGAATTTCTGATAAAGCAGAACAATTTAAGCATCTTGAAAAGATTTTTGGAGGCTCTTTTACTCCAGCTCCTGTTACTAAAAAAACAGAGGATAAAGAAGAAAAGCCAAAGTTCACAGCAGATCCAGAAGCAGTAAAAGCAATGGATAAATATTTGCAGTTCGGATGGGCTCCAGAAGAAGCTTTTAATGATTTTATGGCTGAACGCTGTACACGAACAACAAAAGGTGAATTTGAACAATATCAGATTGAAATATTAGATAACTTAAAAAAATATTTTGGTTATTGGCCAGGAATGGATATTGCACTTCAAGATATTGGAAATAATACAATTTATCGCTCAGGCATTCCAACAAAACCAAATTCAAATGGACAGTATGCTTGGGCTCATTCTGGTTTAGTTTTAAAAATCGGAAATGGTTATAAGCTTCATTTTTACCAGGATGGAAAATGTGACAAACGCGGAAGTCTTAGCTGTAACACCTTCCCTACACCAAACGATCTTGAAACAAAACTTCAAGATGAACCAATTATTCTTGTTGAAGGAGAAATGGACGCTATTGTTTGCCGCGCTGCCGGTTTTCACAATGTTTTTTCTTGTGGAGGCACAAACGGTTTAACAAAACCAAAAATAAAAAAACATCTTCTAAATGTAAAAAAAATTATTATCCTCTTTGACAACGACGAACCCGGCAAAATCGCGGCCGGATTACAAACTGCCATCGGCACAACTTCTCTACCTGAAAAATTTTTACAAGCTGGATATACCGGAGAAATCTATTGCGCACGCCTGGAAGAATACAAAGACCCAGACGAAGCCATCTGTAACCGCCGCGCCGATCTTATCCAGAAAGCAATTGAGACAGCTGAACGCTGGCAGCAATTGCCTCAACAGATAAAAAGCAACCTTATGCCGGCAACAACATTAAAACGCCTCTTGAAATCTATAAAAGCCACAAAAATAACAAAAAAAGAACTGGATGATTTATTCTCAGCTCTCTTGAAAGTTACGCCACGCGACAAAGAAATTAAAGATATTTTCCTGGAAAACGGAGTTACACAACGTCGTATTGATAATCCGGCTGCATCCAGTGTTGAGAGCTCATACATTCATGTTATCGCCGGCAAATACCTGTCATATTATTGGCAGCGCAAGTTTTCCGAGTATGTAAAATCAAAAGCAGATTTGAACAAAGAATTCACTGTTACCCCTATTCTGCCAATCAATTTCAAAGAGCTTGAAAATGATGATTATTATTCACGCTTCATATACAACAAAGGTGAAACATCAGCTGCAATTCTGGTTGAGCGTGTAGTTAAAGGACGTTTTATCTATATCGAAGATGAAAAAAAATATTACTTCTTCAATGGCCATATCTGGGAAAGAAAATCTGATATTTTGCGCATCATTTTCAACATTCTTTTTAGTATCATTATTTACTTTGAAAATACCGGCGACAAATCAGACAAAGATTTTTATAAAACAGTTGCAGCTGTAAAGAAAACTATTGAACAGCGAAAATTTCTTACAGCTGTTGCAAAGAACTTTTCCGAGCTTCCAACAATATTCCGGGAATCAGTTACTTTTGACGGTCCACAGATCCGGGAAACACTTACACTGGAAGACGGAGTTCTTGACTTCTCAGGTAAAAAGCTTAAAGTTCGCGAAGCTTTACCTAATGAATACCGCTTGCGCGTGCTGCCATATAAAGTTGATGACGTAATGCTGGCAAAGAATCCTGAAAACTTCTTAAAATTTATGCACTCTAATTTTAAGAATGAAGACACTCTTAAAACGCTCTTTTATTATTTAAGCCTCATTCCGTCGCGATGCGCTCAATATAAAGTTGGGGGAATTTTTATTGGAACCGGTGGAACCGGAAAAACAACCACAATGAAAATTATTTCAGATCTCTATCCAAATATGACAACTCCAATTCCGCGCCAGATTATCATGTTAAACAAAGATATTCGTAATTACGGCGGCGGCGCCCAGCCGGAAATTGCGGAACTTGAAGGAATGGGAGCCGGAATCTCAGATGAAACTCAGCGCAATGATATGCTTAACTCAGCTGTTTTCAAACAGCTTACTGGCGGCGGCGTTATGAAGGCACGCCGGCTTTATGCTAATACAAAAGAATTTAAACCAACAGCTCAGACAATCATCCTGACAAACTATTTGCCGCGTTTTGACAATAAGGACCCGGCAACAATCGATCGAATGGTAGTAATTCCTTTTTCTGTAACTCATAAACGCGGCGAAGATAAAGACTTCAAAGATGAAAATGATATTTTTGAATTATTACGCCCTGAATATCCTGGAATCGTCAAGCTCTTTGCTGAATATTACATCCATCTGAAAAATGATTATAAAGGCAAAATTCCACTTTCTAAAGAATGTCAGTCATATAAAGATGACTATGTTGAAGATCAGGCAACAGACCTTGACCGCTTTGTTAAGGAAAATATTGAATTCATTAAAGATGAAAATGTCTTTACCAAAGTTAAAGATCTTTATGCTCGATATTGTGAAATCAACGAAATCGAACTCAACGAAAAAGGACAGCCAGTTGATAAGGATGCCTGGACACAAAATAAACTGACTCACTTCCTTAAATCTGACTATACAGAAATACATATCAAGCAGAAACGTTTTGGAGGAGCGCCGGAACAAATTATTATCAATATGCGCTTAAAGGAAAATCCAAATCTGAAGAAAAAGGAAATGCAGCCAGAATTACCTGAACAGCCAAAACAAACGACAGCACCGGCACCAAAAAAGACGGCACCAATTCAACCGTCAATAATTCCGCCAGCGCCAGATGAAAACCCTTTTGAGGATGACGACAATGAGCAATTTGATATTTTCTAATACCACCGGCGAAATTTTAAGCTCGCCTAAAGAAGAAAAGCGTGAAGAACACGACAAAAGCTTTATTGTTGTACGCTATTACCAGGATGAATCCGGCTGGCGTTACAGCATCCAGCTTAAACTGAAAAGCCTGGTCCGCTCCAAACCGTGCTTGCAGTCTGATATTCCTGAAAAAACAAAATCAGCTGCCGTTCTGGCAGCTGAAAAAAATGTTTATTCCTGGCTCACAAAGCAGCAAAAAAAACAGTTTGCAAAGTTTTGTGTTTTCGACTTTGAACAGCCTTCTTTATTCCCGGAACTTGATTAAAGCTCCCACCAGCTTATTGTCTTTGCCTTTTTATTTACTGAGCCGGTTTTATATCGCTTAGTAAAAGTGTTTGTTTTCTTATCCAGGAGACCATAACCAATATCATAATTTCCTTTATTGTTTCTGATAATAAAAGCAGTTCCATCTTCAGTACAGTAAATTACAGCGCTATAAAAGCCGGAATCTTGCAGATCTTCAGCCAGCTGGATAAGTTCAGCATCCTCTATTCCGGTATTATTTGCAGTAAAAAATGCACATTCACCAGCGGCAGTTTTGCCATTTAATACTTTTTTAGTCTCATATTTATATGACTTAAACTTTAATTTTCCGGCAGCAAATACCGGAACCAAACAGAATAAAGCTGTCAAAATACATAAAATCTTTTTCATAAAATAACCCCTGAGGACATTATAACACAATACTTGAAAATATGCCTTATATAACCATTTAAAAAATGCTCTAAAACGGCCCTAGGATTGCGTATAAACGCTTTATTTAATTTTTTTGAGTAATTTATCCAACTATGCTAAAAACACCCCTAAAACCTCTTGTTTTTGCGTATATTACAACACAACATAACATTAAAATCGTGCTATTTTTTACACTTTTTTTTGTTTTATGTATTGACATTTTACAAAATAGGCAGTATATTTATAAATGTCAGGAGCGAAAAGCTCCATCACAAGGAGACTAAAATGACAACAGTAAGAAAAGCAGTAGCAATCAGAAACAAGTTCACAGATGAACTTCAGGCAAAAAACTTCAGCGGATATGATTACGCTGTAATTACCCAGCAGATGAAGCGCTGGCTTCACTTGGGCGATCAGAACAAATGGCTTAATCAGTGGAGACTGATTGCCGTTGCTGAGCTTCGCTCACTTCAGATCATGCGAAAAGTTCATCTGAACAATCGCCTGGTAGCAAAAGCAATCTGCTTTGCAGTTTGTAAAACAATCTAAACCCGGCAGGGCTTCGGCCCTGCTTCTAAAATAAATCACAAGGAGACTTAATATTATGAATCAGGAAATTGCAACAACAATCTTAAATCAGTTAGGCGGACGCCGCTTTGTTATGATGACAGGAGCTAAAGACTTCATTATCACAAAAACTGAACTTTCATTCAAAATCGGTAGAAACTGCAACAGTATCAACCGTGTTTTAATTTCACTGGATCCAAGTGACACTTACACCATGAAATTCTGCCGTGACAGACTTTCAAAGAAAACCTTTGAGTTTTCAAGAAAAGTAGTAAACGAAATTTCAGATGTTTACTGCGATATGTTGCAGCCGGTTTTCACTCAGTACACCGGACTTGAAACAAGGATGCCAAGAATTATCGGCATTAACTGCTAAACTTACAGGTTACAGGATAAAGAATCCTGTAACTTTTTTTTATCTTTTTTTTTGTTTTGTGTATTGACATTTTACAAAATAAGCAGTATATTTATAAATGTCAGGAGCGAAAAGCGCTGACTCACAAGGAGACAAATATGAATATTGTAAAGGTTACAACAGTAAAAGAAGCAAGAAAAATCTTGCGCAATCTGAACCAGCTTGAAAGTGTTTACTTCTTTGGAAGCTGTCAGGTTAAAAAGTTCAGCAGCGGCCGTTATGCAATTGGTCCTAAGCCAGAAGACGACGACAGCGATCCAATGACAGATTATTCTGCATGGTGTTACGGCTGGCGCGAAGGTATGATCTTAAACGAGCTTAAACGCGACCTAAAGATTGCCTAAAAAAACAGGGCTTCGGCCCTGCTTCCAAATAAATCACAAGGAGTTTTTATATGAATACCATGAAACCAAACACAACTTACTACACTCGCTCAATCGGCGATCATAACTGTATCTTTTCTTGTAAAGTAATTTCAAGAACTGCCAAAATGGCAAAAATCCTTTATGATGGCGTAGAACGCCGCGCAAAAATCTATACCGATGATAACGGCCGCGAGTACATCCGGCCGGATCACTGGAGCTTTGCACCAAGTTTCAGGGCTGATGCAACAGTCCGCCCAAAATGTGACTGGGAAAAATAATAAAAATTAGGGGAAATTTTCCCCTAATTTCCCTTAATTTCCCTAAATCAATTGGAGGTTATTTTCATGGAAAAAGAAAAAAAATATACAGGTTACGGCTACCATGGCGGCGGCCGTAAACCCACTGGCGTAAAGCGCGCATCAATTGCAATCTCAGGACAACCTGAAGAACTTGAACAGCTCAAAATAAATGCTGCTAAAGCAGGAAAAACAGTCTCCTCTTTTATCCTGGATGCACTTGTTAGAAATTATCCTTCTGAAACGCTCAAAGAATTAACGCCTGAAGAAAGTGAAGCGCTGGAAACAGAAATCAATCTTGCACCTTTAGAAGAAATCTAATTACCTTCAAAAGCTGCCGGATGTAAAACATATAATTTGTAGTATGCACTGCATGGCCGCAAATACTTGCCATACTCCGGCAGAACTTTTCCGGCTTCACTTTTCCATTCATAAATGATTTGACATAACGCCTAGTCCGGTTAATTGTCTGTTTTCTTATAAGCTTTCTTCCTGGATAAATATTATATCCTACAAACTCAAAGCCCCTTGTGCATAACCCTATGTTTGTTTTCTTGTTTAATTCCAGGAAAAGCTTATTATTCAAAAAGCTTTCAATCAGTTTAAGATATTTCCTGAGCTCGCTTTTATTCTTTCCCAGGATAATAAAATCGTCCATGTATCGAACATAATATTTTATTTTCAGATCAAACTTGATATATCTATCAAGCTCATTTAAATATAAATTAGCCGTCAGCTGGCTTAATCTATTGCCAATTTTAATCCCCTTTTCAGGATTATCTTTATGTAAAATCTTATAAATCAAATTAAGAGTTCTTACATCAGAAATATGTCTTTTGTATAAATTAAATACCAGGTCCAGATTTACACTGTCAAAGTATTTATGAATATCACATTTCAAATAATAAACAGAGTCTTTCTTATTCAGAAAATAACTTACTCTATTTGCAGCTTTCAAAGCTCCTTTATCCAATCTGCAAGCGTAACTGTCGTAAATAAAAGTTTTTGATATTTCCGGCTCTATAACATTACAGATTGCAGTCTGGACAACTCTGTCACGATATGGCAGCGCATTTATTTCCCTTCTTTTTGGCTCATGCCTGACAAAAGTATAAAAATCTCCCAGGTTATACATTCCCCATAATAATTCATTTTGTAACTGAATGAGATTTTCTTCTAAATGTTTGTAGAAAATTAAGGCTGTTCTTTTGTGCCTGTGCTCACTGGCGACAAGATCAAAAGCATTATATAGATTTTCAAAGCTGCAAATTTCTTCAAAGCAATTCTCTATCATTTCACAAATCCTATTTAAATAAAAAATAGACAGGTACGCATACCTGTCTATTAGCAAGATTTAAGCAAAGCTTTTTCAGGCTTTACCAAAGACAGTTAATCTGATTCCAACTTCAATCGAAGCAATCACAACTTGCAGTCCGTAAACATACAAGCCAATATTTTTATTTGTTCTTACTTCTAGTTAAATCACAGGCGAAGCGAGCGCCAATGTTGGTGTTGACGTTCCAAGGGTAGTTGTTGCCGTTCACGGCACGCGGACCGCAGTTCACGCCATTATTCCAATTGCCACCGCAAATCAGCGCGTGCAAACCATACAATATCTCATTAACTGCCTTTCTTTATTAAGCCACCCAGGATGCGGCCTAATTCTATCATTTTCTTTTCCGCTACTTCATAGCTATGAAATGACAGATATTTTGAACCCTTCTTGTATGACAGCCGGACATAGACACGAAGAATTTCAAACTCCGTGTCTACCTTATACCAGCCATCAAGCTTCCTGGAACTTCGATTAGTTACAATGATCAATTCCAGCACTCTATGCAAACATCGTTTTATGTCAGCTTTGAGCGCGAAATTTTCACTGTGTGGAAACTTCTCGACGATAGGCTCAAAATAATAAACAAATTCTTCAAACTTCTTAAACAGCAGTAAGTTTTCGACATTCCCAGGAGGAAGCTTATTCTTTCCTGCTGTTGAGTTTTCCTTGTAATCCATAAGTAAAACCAGATGCTCAGGAATTCAGAAACCAGTATCAGGCTATAATGAATCACAGGCGAAGCGAGCGCCAATGAGGGTGTAGACGTCCCAAGGGTAGTCGCTGCCGTACACGGCACGCGGACCGCAGTGCACGCCACGATTCCAATAGCCACCGCAAAGCAGCGCGAGCAAACCAGTACTATTAGGAAGATAAGCCTGTCCCTGGTTAGCTCCCAGAACATTCTGCCAAGCCCAGTTGGTAGAACTAAAATCCAAAGAGAATGTCTTTGTCCATTCCCATACATTACCAGCACAATCAACTGCATTCTTTGCAGAAATTGCATAAGGCTTAACGCCACTTACATTATCAAACTGTCCAGTTGAAGTGTTTACCTGGCATCCAGTGTAAGTTCTTGCGCTGTTTGTTGTTTTGGTCCATCCATAATTATTTGAACCATCTTCTCCCTGAGGAGAACCAAAAGCAAGCGCGCACCATTCATCGTAAGAAGGAAGACGCATTCCCTGGCGCTGAGCAAGTTCATTGAAGTTATACTGATTTAATCCTTCAGTTCCTGTTGCTGGCAAAGCTCCATATTTAGAAATCAAAGAACCTTCTGCAATTGAAAGTCCGTTTGTACCACCCATGAAAGTAAGAGCTTCATCAACAGAGAGCTGATATATACTTCCCCAAAGATGCTTTGTTACCTGGATCATACCAGGCGCAAGAGTTTTTGGACGGTTTTTCAAATCCCAAACAGAGTTCGGAATAATACCTGTTGTTACATTATCCTGCCACTTTGTACCAGAAGAACCAAATTTGTTGCCATTGCTATCAATTGGAACCCAAAGACCATCGTTTGAAACCTTGCGGATATGTCCAACATGGAAGCCGCCGATTTTTCTTGATGAATATTCACTAAATCCATCAGGATAAGTTGAGTTCAAAGAAACAACAATTTCTGAAACGCCGTTCAAAAGTGTAATGTAAACATAGTAATCTTTACCAAAAGCAAGAGTATCACCAGTATCAAGATTTACTGCTGGATCAAATTCTTCATCAGCTCTGTTTGTAATCTGCTGCCAGTCTACACCATCGTATAAATCAATAGAAAAGCCGTCTTTCAAAATAAGCTTATCTTCATCGTACAAGAACGGATCCTTTTTTCTTAAAAAAGAATCACCAACACACTTAAAATTTCCATTTTCAGGAATAGTTGCAACGGATGCAGTATCTACTCCATCCTGCCAAAGTTTTAAAGCCATATTTATCTCCTATTCAACTTTTGCCAATAAAGCATCAATTTCTTCATCAGTAAATCCAAGCTGATTTTTTTTGCAATTAGGATTTTCTACCTTCTTGTAATCATCAGCTGTTTGTTCTTCTGCCGGAACGTCTTTGCTTGACTCTTTGAGCACCAGCATATAAACGTTGTCTTTCAGATCGTGAAGCGCTCTTGCAACTTCAGCCTTTCCGCTGTTTGTTTTTACCGCATAGGCAACAGCGTTTTCATAATCCTGTTTAGTGTTATACACTTTAGGAATACCTACCATCTTTAAGCCTCCTTGATGATAATATTTACTTTATATGAAGTGGCTTCAGCCCATTTTTTCGCACCAAACAAGAAGCTTCCCCAAGTTACAGCACGCTCAATGTCCTGAACCTTATCATTAACAATTTCACGAATGCGCAAATGCACACCGTCAGAATCAACAGAAGTTCTAATCGGCAAAACATCGCCGTTATCTTCTGTCATTACTGCATAAATCAAATAATTCACATTTGAATTATAAGTTCTGCCAAGATCGCCCCAAGAAATAACATTGGAGCTGCCTTTAAGCTCAAACTGGTAGAACTTTTTAGCAGCTGCATTATCAATCATTCCCTGAATTGCTCTTACAACGTCAGAATCTCCAACTTTATCAGGCAGGCCGGTAATTCCGGTAATGCTTCCAAAAGCTTCAACAAACAACGCTTGAAGTGCACCTTCAATGTCATTCATCCAGTCAGCTTTATAAGGAGTTCCGTCAATGCCTTCATCAGTTGCAGCATCAACAGCTTTACCGCCTGGATAAGCCGGATCTGTATCGTCATAATAATTTGAATAAGTCGAATCAATCTTAATCATCGCTTTTTCCCCTTCTAAATATATTCAACGAACAGAATGCCCGTTGTATGAGCTGGTTTAATCTTCAGGACGATATATTCAATAAAGTCCTTCCATTTCGCTTCAACCTGTAATTTTTCAACGTACATAATCGCTTTATATCGGTTACGCACAACTGATTTACAGATAAAAAAGCAGTTTACCCAGTATGAACTTTGAGAAGGCAAGGAATAAAAGCCTTCTGTATCATTTTTCAAAACTGTCGGAACAAATGAACTGTCTCCAAGCTTTCGGCCATTTACAGCATATTTATTGCCATTTACCATGTACTTATTACCGTTTACGGCCGCATAAACAGCGTTACTGTCTCGCGGATCACGAACCGGCAAATTCTCAATAACGTGAAAATCCGGTGAAATAAGCTGTAAAATCTGCTGTAAATATTCAACTGACTGGCCGCCAGTATTGATATTCCAGAATGACTTCAACAAATTACGCCGGATATTTTCGTCATACTGCTTTGCAAAAACAACACCAAACTGATTTTCCCACTTCTCCAGCTCTCTTGTAGTCTCCGGGAACAAGTCGCCGTAAATATTTTCCAGGTATTCCTGAATGTTATCCGGTCCGTAAGCCATTCCCTTCAAGAACTTCCTGAAATAATTATCAGCAACGCTTCTGAATGCTTTTGAGCGAGGAAACAGGTATTTTATAACCTTGAAAAATCCTAAACTCATACAGCAACTCCATTGATATAAAGATTATTGAGCGCTGCAAGTTCACCGCGCCCAAGTGTATATTCATCAATCGCTTCTGAAGCATGGCGTAAAATAACACCTGTAAAGCTTGCTGTGTTTGCAACGGCAATTTCATTCACAATTCCAATTAAATTGTTTACTGAAATTCCATCAACACGGTTATCATCAACAGACAAACCGCGGATGTATGGCTCACGCTCTTTGAAATAGTTTTCAACGGCTGTCTTTAAGTTTTCACTCATAACGCTTACATCACCGGTATAACCAGTTACATAAACATCAAACAAACTTTCAGTAATGCTTCTTACGTTTGCATAACTTTCATCAAAATCCGGATCCAGAATTGCAGTAACAGGTTTTCTATTTTGCTCTCCAGTCTCAGGATCATAAGTGCAAGCTTCACCAACTGCTTTTAAAAGCGCATTGCTTGCACTTCTGGAACCGGTGGAAACTTCATCAGCACAAACATAAATAACAACGCCGGCTGCTGAATCATCATCAGAATAAATGTATGTCTGATATACGCCTTCAACATCACTGGCCCAAATACGATAATCGCTTAAACTGCCGCCTTGTGGCTGAGTCTTCCAGCGATTGACAACTCTATGTCTGTAAACATCAACGGCTTCAGAATCAACAGCTTCATTATCAACAACCTTTACAATCGCTGTATCACCAATAAAGCCAAGTGGGCTGACAAACTTTAATTCATCATTTACTTCAAGATTTCCAGGAGTGCCGTTTTCAGAACAGTCAACAGAAATTAAAGCTGTGTCGCCGTCAGAAAGAACAACTGTGACAGTTTCGTTTACCAGGTAAAGCTTTCCTGTAATGCTGGATTTTAGCTGAGTGCCGGCAGTAATAATGCCATCAGCAAGAACAGAAACCTGACAAGTTGCACTGAAAGTTGTTGCTTCGTTCGGCTCGCCGCATCCAATAAGATTGCCCCACTCTACAAGTGGATTTATTTTCTTCCCCAAAATATCAACAGTTCCATAACTGGCAGTTTCAGGAAATATCTGCAAAAAAATCCATCCGGCAAGCTTATACAGTGTGATATATACACCGGCGTAAACCTTTGCCAAAACGTGAATAAAAGCTTTTGGCAAAAGCCTAAATTGAGTGTTAAACTCACTTTCAAAACCGGCAATTACCAGGTCATAAACTTCTTGAATTGTCTTATTTTCAAATGCCATTGCTCATAGCCTCCCATTCAACGCCAAAAGTTGTATCAAGAACGTTTTCACCATCCTTGATAACCTTGATCACAAAATTTGCTTCTTTTATATTTTCAATAGAGCCGGAAACAGTTATTTCGTCTCCTATGCCCTTATCAATTACCCATTGCAGATCTTTTTTTGCAGCATCTTCAGCAGCTTGTAAGTTTTTAGTCGTCAGAGGCAGCGAACATATAACATTCTGGAAACTGCTTCGTAATTCAGTTTCTTTGTCTCCAATCTGATTGCCCCACCAGCTCTGATTGCTTTCAATGATTGCCGGATCATCCATATTGCCGCCAAACAAACTAAGATAAACAGCGGTCCTGAATCCTCTGTCATCCTGAATAAGTCCGTCTTCAATAACAAGATTTCCACCGTCCGGCGTATCTTCCAAAAGTACATCACCCTTAAACTCTGTCATACAACACTTCCTGGCGCCGTTGTGGAACCTGTTTGAGCTGCTGCCGATCCAGTTGTAGAAACAGAAATTCCTGCTGGAACCTCAGCGTTACTTTGAATATGCGACACTATTTCATTCGCAACTTTTTTCCAAAAATCTTGACACTGAACTTTTGCTTCAGCTGTTGCACCGGAATCCAGGACAGCATCTGCAATTGCAATTCCAAGTGTGTCACCGTTCATTGCCATAAAATCCTCCTTATGTTCCTGAAGCTGTATCGCCAACGTGAGGCGCCCCAGTAACCGGACAAACAGAAAGAGCACAAAGACAACCAGTGCCGGTAGGCGCAGCAGTACCTTTACATTTGAACGTGCCGCCTGTCGCCTCAACCTGTCCTTCTATCTTCACATTTGTTCCCTTAATTCCAACGTCGCCAGAAGCTTCAACTTTTGTGTCGCCATCAGTTTTAAGCTCTAAATCCTTTTCAGTTTCAAGCTTATAGCCTCCTGGCGATATTCCTTCAATTGAACCATCTCCTAGTAATTTCAATACGGCCTGCACATTGCCGTCAGAATCTCTTGAATAAAGAATTCTTTCTCCTGGCTCCGCGCCCTGGCTTACCATCAAAACGCCAATAGCTGCAAAGTTTCCAGTTCCGTCAACATCAATTAAAGCAATTCTGTCATTTTCAAGCGGCGGCGCATCGTCACCGCTTGCAGCGTAAAAATCAGCAGTCTGATTGTATTTAAAACGAGTTTCAACAGTCGCAATAATAAACTTTTCAATTTCTGTTTTTATCAGCTTTCCTATTCTTCCCATGGATATTCCTCCGGCAAAGAGCCGTCACGCGCTCCTGGTAAAACCAGTGTCAAAGTTGTTTGATTTCCGTTTGAATCGCTTCTTTCAAACTGAACAGAATCAATAAGAAAAACAGTTGGCTTTTTAATCATTGCGCCAGGAGCAACAAGAGAAATGGCCATATTCTTTTCCCACAAATCACCTTTTGGCGTGTAATGGTCCAAAACTGTCAATGTATATGAAATTGCAGAGGCAAACATTCTGCCGGCCTTTGATTTCACAGCGTTTTCAAGATCAGTGGAAGTTGCATCATCAGCTGTAAAGCTGAATGGACGCAAAACACCCTTTTTAGTCAGATAACTGTTTTCATAAGTGTAAGAGCCAGAATCTTCTTCCTTTTCAACTTTAGAATATCCGGTAACATGAGAAAAGAAATTCTGACTGTCAAAATTAGCTTTGCACTTCACAAAAGGAAGCTCACCTTCTTTAATCGAACAGCAGACAGTGTTCTTTTTTGGAGTCCAGAAAAGTAAATCTCCATTTGCTTTGTTTGTGATAATAAGACCGCGCTGTTCTGCAAGCTTCTTCAAAAATCCAAAAATCTTATCGCCAGGCTGATATTCAACTTTCTTAAAAGCTTCGCCTTCGTCGCCGTCAATTACAACATTAAAACCAAAAGGACCACAACAATCTTTTGCAATTTCGCTAAGCTTCAAATCGTTATATTCAGGAGGATATTTTGTATCAGGTAAACAAACATCATTGATAACACCGCAAGTCGGATAACCTTGTAATGTAATGCTTTTTTCACTGTCAGAAGTTTCTGGATTAGGAGTAAGCAAAATGCCATTAAACAAAAGTTTTTTGTTGTAATAAACAGTACACTGTTTAAAAGTAAAAGGTTTAAAACAGTCTTTTATTACATCGCTTGAATCGTCAAACGGCGCTGTAAAAGAAAACGCATCAAATGAGTCAATCGGCATTTTAATTGTATAACCGGAAAAGCCTGTAAAAACTTTTCCGTCAATCATAATTGTAATGTCTTCAGCTGCATCAGAATCAAGTTTTATCGGCGCTGCATTTTTTGGAACGCTTTTATTCACACTTGCAGTCGGTTTTTGTTCTTCAGGAATAATCAGAACATCACCAGGATAAATCAAAGGGCTTCCATCACTAGCTGTCTTACGAGTCATCAGCTGAGGATTACTGTCACGGATTAAAGTCCACTTGCCGGAAATTCCATAATAGCGAGCAGAAATTAAATTGAGAGTATCACCTTTTGCAACAGTATGGCTCTTAGACATAATATGCAACCTCTGTTCCCATAGGAATTACTTTAATTGTGTTCCAGTTCAAATCATTATCAGAAATGAATTCATCCAAGTGAGAATCAATTTCACCGTACAACTCAGCTACAAGTTCAATAACCTGTCTGTCACGATCCAAAACAATAATACGTCTTTTCTTTAATGAAAAAGCCGTATTCAAAATTAAAGCAATAGTTGACTGTACAACGTCCAAAAGTGCCTCATAACTCTGATCACTTTCTACATCAACATCCAGCGCAATTTTTGAATCACAAAATGTCTTATAAGTTTCAAAAAGCTCTGCAATCGCTTCAGCTGCTGCAATAGCATCTTCGCGAGTCTTAAAACCTCCGTCATTTCCTGAATTGCCAGAACCGCCTTCAGAAGAAGTGCTCTGAGTACAAGAAACACCAAGAGCTTCACAAATAGCACCTATTGCACCGCTTAAAGCAAACTTTGCAATCGCATACTGATTTTTAACCTTTTTCAATCCCCATGGATCATTTTTGAATTTCTTCACAATGTCCTTTGTCATATTTGCATAAGCAGTCAAAATCTGAGCCGGCGCACAAACAATTGTCGCTGGTAACTGCATCAGCTTCAGGACAGAAGAAGCGTAGCTTCTTATATTGCTGGTAAACTTTGTTGAATTGGCAATTACTTTTCTAATAGCAGCATAAGCACCATTTACAGCTTCATTTAGGCTCATTTTGTCATTACCAGCAACAACCGCAATATTATCCATATTGTTAGTAATGGTAGTTACTGCATTTGCCATATTTTCCTGAGCTTTCAAAACTTCACTTGTGTTTGTCAGCTCGATAGTTTTCGTAATTTCATCAATTGCAGCGTCGGTAAACACCTCAGCCTTTGAATTGATTTTTGAAGCAAGCTCCGGCTCACTTGCCAGGAGTTCTTCATTTGAGATAGTTTCACTAAACGTAATTTCAATAGTTGAAGTGTAAGCGTCAGTAACAAGGCCGTCAGTTCTTTTTATTGTTCCAGTTGGAACAACAGAACGGATGCCATAAAGCGGATGCTTTAAGCTCGCAATTCCTTTTTCTTCCAGAGCTGCTTCAAACTTGTCAGCATTCTCAGTGCATAATTCACCGGTAAAAATACATGTCATCGGAAAACGGCGGCCGCCACGACCTAAAGCTTGAATATAAGCTCCGTCTTTTTCTGGAAAAGTGAAAGTTGCAGTTTTTAAGTCAGTTTCTTTGCTGACATTCTCATAAGCAAAAGAAAACTCTTTACCGCTAGGGCTGGTATATTTTACTTCAGCAATATTCATATTTTCCATTATCAAGTCATAAACTCAAAAAAACTATTAACATAAATAAAATTCATTATGTTGTTTTGTACATAAAATTGTGGATAAACTGTGGAAAATGTGGAAAACTCAACACAATACAAAAAGGGCTTATGCCATTACAGCACAAGCCCCAGGAGAGAGTTTATAACGACTGTTATCCCAAACAGGCGTCCATCACAATAAAAAGCTACTTCTTTTCAACCTTTTTCGGAATAAAGGTAACAAGAAGCCCTGCAATAAGTGAAACAATTCCGATAATTGCAGTTATCAGCTGAGTCATATTATCCTTACTGAAACCAACAACCGCAAACAGGATGCCGGCAGCAACAAAGAGACCTGTGCAAAGATATTCTTTCCAGGTTTTCTTTTCAGCTGATTTAACTGTGCTTAAAATCAAAATAGCATAGTCAAAAGAAGCCACGCAGAGAGCTGAATATTTTACAGCTGGAATTGTTGTAAAATAAGCCAAAATTGAAGCTGCAATTAAAACGATAACTGCAATAATACCCCAAATCTTTTTCATATAGATCCTCCTATAATTCAAAACTAAAATGATCCGCTGGATGCAGTCTTTACAGTAATTCCAGGAGCCGGACCGCTCACTTGCCCTGTAAGGCCCTTTTCCAAACCGATAGTCATTCTAGTTTCATTTACATTGTTATTCTGACTGTAAGAATATCTTTCAGCATTACTTACAGGCGCCGTATTACTTACTTCAGTGTTTTCGCCCTGATATTTCATACTGTCTATCCAGCTGGAAATATCATCATTTATTCCTTCAAATTTTCCGCCAATACCGGGAATCTTGCTCAACATTCCAAGTAATTTTTGTACTGGAGAAAGTAAAAATTCCAAAATTGCAACACCAATCTGTTTAATTCCGGCAATAAAACCGCCACCCTGGAATGCCTCAATAATTTTTGAAATTGGAGCCCAAATAGCATTAAATGCCGGCAGAACAAGCGACATTACAATATTTACAAATCCCTGCCATGCAGCACAAAGACCATCCCAAATAGCAGATGCAACATTTTTAATCCATTGCCAGGCAGTCTGTAATGCAGCTGTAACCTTATCCCAGTTCATCGCCAGTGCAACAATTACTGCAATTAAAGCAATAATTCCAAGTACAATCCAAGTAATAGGATTTGCAAGCATAGCAAGATTAAATCCAGTCTGTGCTGCTGTTGCAGTTCCAGTTGCAGCAGCTTCAGCCGCCAGGGAAGAAGTGAGCACGGCATTTGCAGCGGCGGCGCCCCGTGTAATTGCGATCCATGCAATCTGTGCAGCTTTAATAATTACTTGAATAGCATTCCATGCTTTCATTGCAATTACCGTTCCCATGATAGTTGCTTTGTATAAAGTTATAGCGCCAATAATGGCAAGAAGCGGCGCTCGTAAAGCCCAGATAACTTTTGCAAAACCAATGAAGAACTGAATAGCACCAGCCACAAGGTCCATAAGTCCAATAATGGCATTCTTCACAGAATCCATATTGATATTATTAACCATCTGGATAATTTTCTGGAGTCCAGCAGATCCGCCGTTTTCCGCAATGGCTTTTCCAACATTAAGCTGGATGCCTTCAATTGCACTTTTTAACAACGTTATCTGACTTTTCAATGATTGCTGTTGAGCTTGTGCAATATTGGATGCCGTACCGCCGGCATTTTCCAAAGTAGTAATATATTCCTCAATCTGATCAGTTCCGGCACTTAAAAGTGTCAGGAAACTTCCAACGTTACGAGTTCCAAAAATATCTTTAAGAGCACCATTCTTTGTTTCTTCGTCAATGTCTCCCAGATTATTTTCAAACTGTTTAAGAATATCCATAACCGGCAGCATCTTTCCGGCGCTGTCATAAGTTTCAATTCCAAGTGTTTTAAGGGCCTTTGCGGCGCTGGCAGAAGGAGCACTCAAATTAAGCATAACATTGCGCAAAGCAGTTCCTGCTTCACCGCCTTTAATTCCGGCATTAGCCAGAACAGCTGCCATTCCGGTAAATTCTTCCAGAGTACCGCCTAAAGAAGTAAAGGTTGAAGCGCCATTTTTAGCACTTTCAAACCACATATTCATATCAAAATTAGCCATGTTAGTTGCTTTTGCAACAACATCAGCAATGCGGTCAACAGAAGCTGCAAGTCCAGCTTCATCAAGAGGATTTCCAAATTCGTCTTTAGTAAGATTGAATGCACCCAGCGCATCAGTTGCCATGTCAACGGCGCTTGTCAAATCAAGACCGGCAGCCGCTGCAAGGTTAGTTGTACCCATGAGCATTGCAATAGACTGCTTAGAAGTAAGGCCGGCCATTGCCATTTTATCCAAAGCACCGGCAGCATCTTGTGCACTGAACATAGTTTTTGAACCTACTTCAATAGCAGCTTTTTGCAGATCTTCCAGGTTTTCCTTAAAGTCCTCGCTGGTAACATCCAGGTCCACAAATTTTGAGCCGGCGCGTGTAACCGCATCTTCAAACTCAATATATTTTTTTGTTGAATCAATTAAAGCAGCTCCAGCCGCCGCAACAGCGGCAGCTGCAACAAGCTTTGCACCATTTTTAATTTTCTTACCAAAAGCATTAAGCTGCATTTCGGCAGATTTCATATCATTTTTAATTTTTGAATTTACAGCAGCACTTACACCGCCCAGGCTTTTCATAGAGCCTTCCATCGACTTCAAAGGAGCTGTCATAGCATCAACAGCTTTGAAAACAGTTTCTACCGCATATTTACTTGCCATGTCTCTTATTCTCCTTTTCGTTCTTCTGAATTTCTATTAACCCAGGAATCAGTGCATCATAAAAAAAATGAATTTCTTGTAAAGTAATATCGCACGGCATAATTGGAATATGGTAATCGCTATAAATCTGACGTATAGCAACACATACACCGCCAAAGCCGCGCACAAGTTTTCGTTGCGCTTTATACGCAATTTCAAAACTTAAATAGTTATAAAAAAAACAACTACCGCCTGCAAAAGCTTCCAGTCAATAGCATGAAGCTTGTCAAAGTAGCCGTTATCTTTTCCAGTTAAAGCACTCATTACGCTTGTCTGTTTTTTGAAAAGCTGAGTATCTTTTAAGCCGTCCATTGCAGTAAATATTTTTCCTGTTGGCTGGCCAATATTGATTTTCTGTCCAGCAAATCCTTCAGGGCTCAAATTACTGATAGTATATTCAAGCTTGCCGCCGTCAAAGACAAGGCGTCCGGCTTTTGCTGCTTTAATGATAGTGGCTTTGTTTTTGTTGAATCCGTCTTTATCGTCTTCGTTCATGTTTGCAGTATCATAATCGATACCGTTTGCATCACACCACTCATTGAATTCTTTTTCGCAAACTTCGTCTGCAATAACCTGTTTGTCGTCCATTTTCTTTTCTCCTGTTCAAATAAAATAAAGCAGCAAGGCTATTCCGGGTAATTATGGGAACTGGAACAGCCATGCTGCTTAAAGTCAGATTAACCCAACTTTTCGAGAGTACCTTCCAAAGTGATAGAAGCAGTACCTTCTTTCAAGTCAGTAGCAACAGCTTCTGTAAGCTGCATTGTTCCACCAACAACAACACCATCAACCAAAGTTGCGGAAACGTCAAAGAAGTCAGTTGAATCCTGAGCTTCCTGGATGAATTCCTGATCATCACGGCTAGGATCCATGATGATATTCAAACCTTCGATTTTACCAGTGTGACGGCTCTTAACAATTCTCATTGTTCCATCGCCGTTCGGTTTTACTTCGTTTTCAAATCCGTCGTAAGTGATTTCACAGCTGTCATCAGCGTCAGTTGTGAAACGGCGGCCGTTGATTACGATTGACTCAATACATCCGCTTGCCATTATTATTCACCTCCAAGGTAGAAACCAAAGTAAACGTCAGTAGAGCTTACTTCAATATTTCCTGAAAGTTTAACAGGGAATACAACGTTCAATCTCTTAGGATTTTCGCTGTCAATTGTTACTTCCAGATTTTTCTTTGTGAACTCAGCATCAGAAATGATTGCTTTCTTTGCCAGGCTCTTTGCAAGGTTGATAAATGCAGTTCTTACAACTTTTGGCTGTACTGCATTCTTATTTGTTACAACGTCAGCATCAGGAACAAGAGGAACACCAATCATTTCGTCAGCTTCCATGATGAGGCGAACATTGTAAACAACATTCATAAGCTTCATCAAATCTACAACATAACGGCGAGAAGGATATTTTCCTTCGTTTGTCGGATGGTAGAATGTAACAATATCGTTCAGGCGAGCAACAGAACCTTCTTTAAGGTTAGTTGATGCTCCCTTCATCATTGCCTGATTGCGAACGGTATAAACTTCCTGAACCAAGTCAGAACCAGTGTGAAGTCCGGTCAAAAGACCTTTGTAACCCATAGCTGGATCTTTGTCAGCAGTAGTCATAATGTCACTGATAAGACCTTTTGCAGCAACTACAAGAGGCATTTCGCGTGATCCGCAAGATACAATCAAGAAGTTGATATAATCGTTCGGATAAGCGTCAGTAACAGCTGTTCTTGTAGCATAGTTATCAGTACAACCGTGAGCAACAAGAGCAGGCTTCTTGTTAAGAACGCCCCAGCGGTCAACACCCCAGGCGTTATATTTTTCAAGATTTGTTGTGTTATTGTATGGGAAAAGGTCAAGGACAACTGTTTCCCAAACAGAACCAATTGCAGCAAGTGCATTGTCAACGTCACCGTCAACAGCTCCGCTACTCATTGCAACTACACTGAATGTAAGACCTGCAACATCACAATCCCAAATCAGCTTAATTGTGTTTCCGATTGTGCCCTTAAACTTAGCAGTCAAAGGAATTGCATCATCAGCAATTGCACCAGCTTTTACAGGCATTTCAAGAACGCCGTTGATTGCTGTGATTACCTTAGCCATAACGTCGGCTGCTGTTTCGCCCTTAGAAATAGCAAACTCAGCAGCAATGCCGCCAATGTAAATCTTGCCGCTTCCATTTTCTGTTGCAGTTCCGCTAATGGCAACAGAACCAGTAGCAGCAACAGCGCCGTCTCCATCTGCAACAGGATAAATTGTTACAGGGAAGCTTGCGCCATTTCCTGTTTTAGGGAAAAGCTGCAAAGCTGCAAGATGCAGCGGCGAACCATAACCGTACTTTTCAGCAACAGCAACCGCACTTCCTTCACATTCATACTTGTCAGTAGAGAATGTTACGTCGGAATTGCCTGGACCAATAATGGCAAGTCGCTGAGGCAAAAGAGCAGCGGCACCGGCGTTAAAGTTCTTGTAAGTTACCTCAACGCCTGTTACGCGTGAGATAGATGAAGCACTAACACCCATCTTTATTCCTCCTTATACTTCATATCAACGACTACCAATCCAGTGTCGTCTGTTATACTTAGGCTAATAGGATCTATTTCAACCCCTGAAACTTGTGGACTTACTTCTGTATAAGACACATCAAGCTTTAATCTTACAACGCAAACCCTGATTGCAGCGTTCTGAGTTTTCGGCATTCCTGTCTCAAAATCAGTGATAGCACGCTTGCTAACAACACCGCGCAAACCAAGGTAAGCATAGTTGGCAGCTTCCAGGATATTTCGCACAATTCGTGCTGTCTTCCAGGCTTTAATAACTGCCATTCGACCGCTAAGACCGGACCCGTCAAAAGTACCGGAAGCATAGCAATCAACAAAAAAAGTTGCAGTTCTGGCAGTAGAATTTGTTGATGTACTGCCTGAATCAGACTTAGCACCTTGCAAACTTACATTTACAAGTGGGAATACATCCTTGTCTTCTTCAGTCTGCAACTCCCAAGGCTCATCATTTTCCAGATAAACCTTAATATTAAAATCTTCAGCAACGGTAGAATGAGCTTCTTGCGCAAGCTCATATTGATGAGCACATTCCAGCGCAAGAATTCCGCAAAGCTGATCGCGTATAATTTCAACGTTATCAGGCGTACTCAATAATTCATTTACAACATAATCACTCATTGCTATCTTCCTTAGTTTCTAATTCCAAACTCAGAATCAAACGGCCAATTCCAATAGTTCTGTCCGGCTCAAAACGGATGACATAAAGAATCCATTCATGGCCAGAAAGATCAGTGTAAATCACTTTCCATCCGCGCCCTGGTTTTACATATTCGCCGGCAGAAGAAGTGCAATCGCTTAATCTGTAAGCAGCTGTCACGGTCCGTCCGGCAATTGGATTTCCTTCAGTATCTACCAGGTAGCCAATATCTCCCACAAATCCGCTTAATGTATAACCAGTTCCAGTAGGTTTAAGAAGTGTAAATGAAACAGCTCCGCCGTTGTCTTTATCAGTCAAAGTGACTGCTAGATCCTGTTCTGCAAGCTGTCTTAAATTCATTCTACTTCTTCCCTTTTTTAGAAGTCTTTTCAGCTTTCACTTCGTTTTCAGTTTCAGCCTCAGTAACTTCTTCAGTCTTTTCTTTGTCAGCTTCAGCTTCTTCAGAAGCTTTGTCAGATTTGTTTGAACCTTCAGCCGGAATAATCATTCCTTTTTTCACAAACTTATCGAATGCGCTTTTTGGATCAAACATATCAGCTGTAATTACTGCTCCAGCTTCAAGAGTTTTTCCTCTGTTGCTAAAGCAAGCTCCAGGAGCAACAACGTATTTCATTCCGCACTCCTACTTTTTTCTCCAGTTTTTGAGTGGAGAAGTAAGTTTTTGCAAAAAATTGCTTTTATTTTTCACTTCTGTTTTATCAGAAGTTTTTGCTGCTATTGTTTGCCCCCCCCCCTCAACAGGAATTATTTTTCCTTTTTCAATAAACTTGTCGAAGGCTGTTTTTGGATCAAACATATCAGCTGTAATTTCAGCTCCGGCTTCAAGGTTTTTGCCTTTATAACCAAAGCAAGCGCCAGGAGCAACAACGTACTTCATTCAGAGCTCCTTCCAGCCGCTTAGTTTTCTAAACGGCTGGATTGCGTTATGCAACAGTAAAGCAAGCAATTCTGTCGATTGAAACAGGAATGCTTACAGGGCGAACTGTTGACTCAGCGCTGTATGTGTTACCCTTCTGATCTTTGTAAACACGGTTATGAACGCGAACGCCATTTTCGTGTGTAACTTCTTCAGGAATAATTTCATTGAATGGAGCATCCATTCCGATAGAAGGAACGCCACCGTATACAGTGCGAAGGTCAAGATCTTCAACATCAGCAAGCATGATAACTTTGTCATCATCAATATACTTTTTAACAGTTGTTGAACCAAAGTCAGAGTAACGTCCGTTGTAAACCCAAAGGTCAAGTCTGTAAGCTCCAACTTCTACATAACCCATGTACTTACCGCCCTTGTTTACAAGGCGAGGAGAAAGGTTGCCAAGTCCAAGGCCGTCTTTCTTAACAGCATTCTGAACTTTTGTATCTTTAATGAACAAGTTCCAAGCGTTAGCACCAAAAATAACATTGGCAGCATCAACAAGGCCGTCATCACGGATAGCATCAGCCATTTCTTCAAGGTCAGCCAAAGGATCGGCAGAACCGCCGCTCCAAAGGTTAGTAATAGTCTTGAAGTGTGTTGCTTTTGGCTGGAAGTCCAAAGTGTAAACAGCATTTCCTGCATCATCAGTCAAAGTAAGCTTACCTGTCTGAAGAACCTGAGAAGCCTGGTATTCAACAGAGCGAACGAGCATTCCAGCCATGAGAGTAAATGCACGTTTAAGAACATTTACAAGGCGGCCATACCATGTACCAATCTCTGAATATTCATTTTCACCAGGCTGACGTTTCATCAAGTCAAAAATATTAACCGGACGAACAAGAGAATAAACAGGAGGCTTAATCTGCTTTCCTGTGAATACATCGTCAGCAACTACAACAGCACCAGTTCCAATGTCGCGAAGAACAGGAGCTACATTTTCACCTGAGCGGACAATATCAATGTCTACATACTCAGCATCTGTATAATCTTCTTCAGTTGTCTTGAAGAAAGATGACAAAAAGCCCATCTTATCCATATTAGGAGCGGACTTAAAAAGTTTGAGAATCTTCTCTTTGAATGCGCTCTGCATATCTTTTCTCCTTAAATCAATTACTGATTATCAGCAATGTTCATTTCTGTAATAGCAACAGGAATAATTCCGGCAGCTTTAAGACCATCAAGATCAGCAATGTCAGCAGCAGAACCACCAACAAGAATCTTATCCTTGCGAACCTTACCAATAATAAGGGCACGGCATGGAATAGTTCCGGCAGCATCAAGGCTTGCATCTTCGTCAATGTAAACAGCTACTGGAGTAGTAGTTGAACCGTCATGGAGTTCAAAAGTTCCGTCAGCAGCGCGAGCAAGAATATCACCCTTCTTAACGCTACCAGCAGCAGCAAATGTAACAACATTGCTTTCAAACTCACAATCACCAAAATGAATAAGATTGTCAGAACCATAGTTCTGAATGTTCATGTTAGCCATTAGTTGCCTCCTACTGCTTTGTCAAAAGCAGCCATAATAACAGCGTCTTTGTCTTCCTGAGCATTTGCATCAGGTGTAACAATAGGATTTACGTTGTCATCTTTGCGTGCAGCGTTCTGAGCGCTCGCAACACGTTTCTCGAAATAAGTTGCCTGAACATCATCATCAGCAACAGGTTTTCCGTCGCGAATGAATCCAGCAGCAACATCCATACATCCAGCAGCTTCGCCCATCTTCAAATGAGCAGAAACTCTTGAACGCTCTTTTTCAACACCGGCTTCAATTCCGGCATTCATAACTTCAGCATAGAGAGCTGGCTCTTTTGCTTTGAGTTCTTCCAGAGTCATAGGAAGCTCCTCCTTTTCATTATTTGCCTCAACGGCAGGTTTATTAACAGGAGCTTCTGGCTCCGTTTTCCCAAACATAGCTACACAACGGTCAAAGCTTTTCTTCTCAGCTTCTTTTTTCAATTCGTGCATTGTCTTTTCAACGCTCATTTTGACTGTTGCAAACAAAGCCTGTTTTGCACCTTCAGTCTTTTCAGCTTTTGTTTCAATGATTTCATCAGCAAAACCGTTTTCAACAATTTCGGCGCCAAAAAGGAAAGACTCTTTGTCCATCATGGCCTTAATTTCTTTTTCACTCTTGCCAGTAATCTGACAGTAAGAGCGAGCTATAACAGCATCCATCTTTTTAAGCAGATCGCTCTGTTTATCCATTTCGTTATGATCACCCTGAACAATAGACCAGGCATTGTGAATCATATAAACAGAATTATCCTCAACAATAATTTTGCTGTTCGGATTTTCGCACTTTGCAGCAAGTGCAATTACAGAAGCGGCGCTGGCAGCCATGCCCTGAATGTAAGTTTCGACAGTTACTTCAGGATGCTCGCGCATAAAGTCTCTGATAATGTTAAAGATTGAAATACATTCCCAAACGGAACCGCCAGGACTGTCAATTGACAACTGAAGCTTATTGTCTTCTTCGTTGAAATTGCTTAATTCATCGCGGACAAAATCGGCAGTGATACCGTCTTCCCACCAGCTGGCACCAATCTGTTTATCCATTACAATTGTTTTCATAATTGTAATTTTCAACGCAAAAGGCTCAAAAAACTATTAACTAATATATTTTTTTTCAAAAAAGAATAAAAAAAAGCCACTACTTACATAAGTAGTGGCTTCCCCTCAAAGCTTAATCCCTGCCTAAAATTTCGGCAATCTCCCTCAGCTTTACCCCTAAATGCGTCAAAGTTTTAGTCTCCAGTACATCCAGACTGTTTATCCCGGAACTAAGCAAATCCGCATACATTCTCAGGTCATCTAAAGCTTCAGCTTTCGCTTCTTCTTTTTCTGCATCAACTTTGTTTTCTTCTGGCATTCATTACTCCTATAACACCATTGTAAAACAAGTATGTGCAATTGTACACTTTATTTGTCAAAATAGCGTAAAAAATACAGATTGCATAGCGCGTGATCCAGATGATTTTCACCGCTTTCAGGATCTATTTTTTCGCCGCTTTGCCATGCAGCAAGATGCCTTTGTAAAGCTGCAAAATACCTGTCTTTACCCTCCGGCACTTTTTTCCAGTTATCTCTGGAATACTTCTTAGCTCCAAAGGTTAAAACTTTAACCATACCTTCTAAAAGCTTCAGTTCCAGAAGGGAATAGTCAGGTTTTCCACCGTCAGCTTTCACACCTTTTCCTGAGTGCATTTCATTTTCAAGCTCAGTGTCAATCAGCTTTTCACTCATGCACGCTTCCTTAAATAGCCAAGCAAATTATCAATGGTCCTGATTGTAAGCTTTGCGCCATCCTGTTTGAAGCCATCCTGTTCAAACACGAGTAAATCACGCCCTGGCATATTTCCCACAACAATAGCAACATGGCCATAAGGATTTTTTTCTGTTGGTCCCCAAATAACCACGTCGCCAGTAACAACACCGCGTGAAAATCGTTCAAAATATTTCACTTCATTAGGCAAATTTGAATATTTCTCATACAAATCTTTTGCACCGTCAACAGAGCCAGTGTGAGGCAGTCCTAAAACATCCTGACAATACTGTCTAAAAAGATCCACGCACTGAGCACCGTAAGCACCGTCAAAATCAACTTTTTTTCCCATGTACTTTGTTATAAACTCGTCAATTTTCATTTGTTACCTCCCTCATAAAGCTCTTTTGTAAGTTCATAAGCTTCCTGTGTCGCCTTATAATCAATCTTAAAGTTTTTCTGCTTTTCATAATATTCCAGCGACATCTCAACCTTTCCGGTTTTATCGTTGTAACCTACATCTTCATCAGATGGCTTTGGAAATACCGGCCATACAATCTCCGGCACTACATATACAGTCTTAGTCGTCACGCAGGCTGTCAGTAATGGCATTAAACTTATCACGGCCACTAAGCCCATCAGTTTTATGTTTTTCTTCTTCTGCATTTTGGAACACCTCTTTTTTGATTTTCGCTTCATTCTGAGCAAGCTCAACCTGATAACGCAAACGCTCAGCTCTTTCATGCTCAGCCTTGTATTTTTCAACGTTTTTTCTCCAAGCCTTAAAAAGCAAAACCGCCGCAAGCAAAAGCAGTACAATAATGCAAATTAACACAATAATCACTTTCATTTTTCAATCTCCTCGCTTTCCTTTTTTGCAGCCATTGCATCACTGATAGCAAAACCAACTTTCTGTCCGGCATTCATACCCAAATACATCATAGATACAGCAAAGAACCAGCCTAAAACTTTTTCAGTCAAAGACATCATTTCAGCTGTAATGTTCCTGGTAACAATAACAATAATCACATCAATTACAAGATTTGTAATTGCTATAATGCACCATACCAGCCATACAACAAACTTGCGGCTTTGCAATTTACTAGGCTTTTCTTCTTTTTCTTCACTCATTTTCCAGCTCCTACAATACAACTAAGTAAAAAATTTACGCCGGATGTAACTAAAATGGTCAGTACGATGACGCCTATTTTCTTCCAGGCTGCAATCGCTGCTTCTCCGCTTTTTTTTTCCAGCGCTTCAATACGTTTAATAATAGCCAAGTCACTGTCATCGCTCTTTTTTATCTGCTGTTCAATTTTAATTTCCAGCTTTTCAGTAATCTTTTCTGGCATTTCTTTGAGGATCTTGTCATGTTCTTCAACTGTTTTTGTAATAGTTTTAATTTCTGCTCTAAGTTCTGCCATTTCTACAGCTGACTTTTCCGAGTTCTCAAACATTTTGAGCATGAGCTCTTTGTTAGTCATTCCTTCCGCGCCCATAGATTACCTCCTTACTCCTCGTCATCATTGTCCACATCACTATCAGGAACGTTACCTGTCTGTTCCGGGTAAGCGTCCTTGCCGTTATTGTCTTCCAAGATATGAGGATTAAAGCCCATCTGGTGAGCAAAATTGATTTCATTTTTAAGCTGCTGGATAGTCTGTCTGAAAGATTTTCCAGAAAGTCTTCTGCATTCATCGTCAAATGTAGTAAGACCATTATCAAGAGCGTCATTTGCCGCCTTAACATCCTTAGTTCTTTCAACAGAAGGCCTGCTTAATCCGCTCCATGTACAGCTAAGCCATGCAGCTTTTATTCTCCACTTAGTAGAATCAAAACAAGTCGTAATAAAACCAGGTAAATTAAGCTGATTATTCAAAACGCTCTGAATAATAAATTCTTCATAAATTATCTGGCAAAAATCTTTTGCATTTTTAAAATTTCTATATTTCAAATAAACTTCAAATTCATTATTTGCCTGGCGACTTGCAGAATAACTTGAAGTAAATCTAAGCTTTACAATTTCAGGAGGAATTTCCAAACTCCAGCATATCGCATCAAGAATAGCACCCTCAAAAACTGCATAATTCACATTAGGCCTGTTAGTCTGATAACTTACAACCTTTTCACCAGGCGCAAGATCATCAAATACAGTTCCTGGCTGCATAAGCTGAATAGGCTGGTGTCCGTTTCTTTCCGGCGCAACAGCAGCGCCTCCAGGAACAACAGAAGGACGCTGAAGCCCGGCAGTTGGCCTTGTACCAATAGTTGTGTTTTCATCTTTCTGAACTGTAAATGCAATTAGCGCATTGATAACAGCAGCGCGAACTTCTGCATCCTTGTAGCGGTCAATATCTTTAAGCATACCAAGAACGCAAGCAAGCAATGGCTCGCCGCGTACTTCGTCAGCTCTCTTTTCTGATCCGTAAATCATCCAGCTTATCTGACGGCCCGATTTTTCACCCTTTACCGGAACTCTTTCAAACTCTGTTTTTGTATCAACAATTTTCTGAATGTAATAAGCAACATGGCGTCCGTATTCATCAAGCTCAACGCCGTTCACAACTCTATGTCCGGCAGCAACCTTTACATTGCCAGGAGTCCTGATATTATTACCGTTTACCCAATCCCAAGTTGGAAGCCCTGTATATTTATTCACGCGGCTGATAATAACGCCGTCACCACAAAGCAAAGCTTCGCGTCTTACCATTTCCTGCCATTCGCCAAAAGTAAGCTGCTTCTTAAAGTCAAAAAGTTCATAATTGTTTGCATACAGTTCAAACTGCATACTCAATAAATCGCCATACTTTACAGCCATTTCAGCCTGTTTAAGTTCGTCCATATCCGGCCACAAAATAGCGCCGATAGGATTAGCGCTTGCGGTCAAACCTGTATGAATTTCATTTCGCAAAATACGGCGAATAATACCTTTTGCATAAGGATTTTCAGTAAAAAGCTGAACACTTCTTTTTCTCAGTGTCCAGTAATCAATGTTTTCTAAAATCTTAGTTAAACCAAAATTGCCCGGATATTTTGAGCCATCCCAAGTATGCTTAATGGCATCCAGCATCTGAGCTTGATATTTGTTTGTAGTGACAAGCATTTCAATCTGCTTATCTTTTCTTGTTTTAAAACCAAAAAGACCCATAACCTAAAACCCCGGACAAATTTGAGGACAACGCGGACTGCCCTGTCCTAAACGTGCTTCAAGCGCCTGGATCTGAACCAGAAGCTTGTCGCGCTGCTTATACAAAGAACCAATATCAGCTCTTGTAACCGTCTGCTTATCCTGCCCTGTATCAATGGTGTAACTCTGAATTGCACCATTTGTGGCAAAGGCGTTAATGGCTTTTTCAATTCCTACTAAAAGGATTTTTGCATTTGAAAGTTCGTCCTGCCAGAATTTACTGGAAGACTCCTTCAAAATAGCGCTATTTTCATCGATGATCATAATTCTATTTTCAACTCAAAATGCTCAAATAACTATTAACTGTTAATAGTTTTTTTAAGAAACTCGACACAAAAATAGATGCCATGGATAATGCTCAATTTTGTAGCGACTGCATCTTTGCAAAGATAGAAGTTGAAAGTAATGGACTTGTCCTTTACTGCCTGAATCCGGTATATAAAGCAAAAGCCGGCTTTAATCATTTTTCTGTTGTCAGAAAAGTGACAGCAAGAGCTTGTAATAAAATACAACCAAAGGAGGCAAAATAATGTTTTCCGGTTATAAAATGGTCATTGACGACCCATCCAAATTTCATTTACTCACAGAAGACATGAAAAAAACGATGCTTAAAGCAGCTGTAAATACCGTAAATATGCAAGCTGCTATGACTCGCAAAAATGCTATTGAAAATATACAGAATTCTTTCACGCTTCGTAACAATTTTACAACGCGCCAAATTGGTTATGATCGCTGTCAGGTAGAAAACCCTCAGTCTTTTGAAGAAATAGAATCGCACGTTGGAGCTCGCGAAAAAGCTTCTTACATGAAGCGCCAGGAAGAAGGAGGCTTGCACACAGCTTCAAACGGCGGCCAGCTTCCAATTCCAACAAATACAGCACGCGCCGGCTCAAATAAAAATCCGGTCCAGCGCTCCATGTATCGTAACCGTATCAACCGCCGTATAATCAAATATAATCCTGAACATTCAGGAACTGGCAAAAGCGCCTTGGTATCAGCTGCAAAAACTGCCTATGAAACAGGCCGCTTCTTAAAATACGGAAAAAACATCTACAAAGTAACCTCATTCCGTAAGACTGGCGACAATATCAATTTTGAACTTGAAATGGTATATTTCCGCGGCCTCACTTCTACCGTCACCAAAGCCGCGCCCTGGCTCGAACCGGCAGCGCAAAAACCGGCCCAGGATGCACAATCAATTTTCAATTCACAAATGAATAAGCTGGATAAATAATTGTCATTATAATGACAATCTACAGCCAAAAGATTATCAATTCATAAAATCAAATGATAAAAAAAGGAGCCTTACGACGTAAGGCTCCTAATCACAAGAAGACTGCAATGAATACCAGAATCATAACAGTCTATAAACCTATTTTATCACACTTATTCATCACTATCAATGCAGATTTCATCATCAAAATCTTCATCGTCAAAATCCAGAACCGGAAAATCATGCAATGCAATTTCCTTATCAAAAGCGTCATTAAAAATCTTACAAGCTTCTTCAAAATCAATTTCCGGTTTTTCGTCTCTCACTTTTTCTTTTTCCTCTCATGCCTCAGCTTTTTCTTGTCGTAAACAAGAATGCTGCTACCGACTGCAAGAATTATAACAAACACCGCAAGAATCATACCCACTATAAAACCAACAATTTCACCCACCATTTTTAACTTCCCATTGTAAAGATGCCATAGCTTGCATATTGCCAGAACGCATTCCAGTCCAGCATATTCAGCCTTAAATCGTTTCTGCAAATATCATCCGCAAAAATCTCCAGCGCTGCAAGATTATAGTCATAAGTATCAAAAAAGTGGTTAGCCATACCAGGCTTTGCACGCCATACGGTCCTGATATATTTGTTCGTTTTCTTGTCATATTCTTCAACTTTTTCCTCAGCTTCAAACATTCTGAAGTAATCATCATGGAAGTCGTCAGGAAAGTTCGGATACCAGTCCGGCTGCTTTGTTCCTTCGTCCCATTGCAGCATATTCATAGCGCGTGAAATTCTGTCTTTAAGTTTTCCTGTATTGATATGATAAGCCAAACTTAAACCGATTGCATCCAGCGTCTTTCTGTTGAATAACTGGTAAGTTTCACCATTTTTAATCCAGTCCGTACCTTTACAGGCATAAACGCCGGCAGAAAAGCGAGCGCAGAACGCATAAACCCAGTCAGTATAGTGTCCAGAGTCCACAAGGGTAATTGCAATTTTGTATGCTTTTTTATCGTCTCCCTGGTAAGTAGTATGCTCAATAAAATCCGCAAGCTTATCCCAAACGCCGTAAAAATCTTCCGTTGGACCGTCAATTCTAAAGGCGTCCAGTGTCCAGGTAACACCGCGATCACCAAAGCCCTTAACATCCACATAAAGACAATCCTTCTGAACGTCCACAGCACAGGTAACAATCCATATTGGACTTCCTGCATCCTGAACAGCCATAATGTTCGGAACCTTACCGCGAGCAAATCCAAAACGTCTATGAAGCATAGCGCGCTCACGTCTAATCTGTTCGTTTTGTTCGCGGAACGGCAGGCCCTGCTTCAAGTTTCTAAAAGTTCTGTAACCTTCCTTGTCGCGTATTCTATTATTTTTAATATCCCAGCATTTAGCCCATGCAATGACAAAATCCTCCCAGCTAAACATTCCAGGAGGATTATACAAAGGGCTTAAATGATAGCTTCTCGCATCCTTTTCTTCAGAAACGCTTGTCGCTCTCCATTCACCCTTGCTCATTATCAAAGCTTTATCATAGTTCTTCATCAGTCCGCCGCAATGCGGACATTTATAGGCAACCGTATCAAGCTTAGGCTGGAAATTTTCGTCATTTTCCCAGACAATGCCGCCAATCTGATTGTCATGTCCTTCATCCCAAATGGCCCATTCTAAAGGCTGCATTTCTCCACAATGCTTACACGGAACAAAAAACCGCCGCTGATCACCGCTCTTATATAACCTGAAAATCTTAGAAGTCTGTTCTACCGTAGGAGTAGAACCAAAATAAATCTTTCTTGTGTTCGGATATGCGTCAGAACGAGCAATGGCAAGATCTTCCATCGTACCTTCACCCTTAATCTTTTCACTCATACCGTCCAATTCATCAACCAGGATAATCTTGTAAGAAAAATTTCGGAATCTGTTACCGGAACGGCCGCCGACCGCGTGTAAATAACCGCCGGTAAATTCCTTCTTGAATGACGTATCACCAGTATTGCGAGCACCGGCAGCTTTTTTTGTTTGCGCAAAAATACTGCCTCGCAATCCTGAGCTGTCAATCATACGGTCAATTTTAGTGTCCATTGCAAGCTTTGCCATTCCTTCGTCTGGCAAAACATACAACATCGGCGATGGATTACAACCAATGCCATAAAGCATAACAGTTTCCAGAATTGCCGTTGTCGCTCCAAGCTGGTTTCCCTTCATAATGTAAACCTTATGAATAGGACTGTCCGGGCTGAAGTTATCAACAATTTCCTTGAAGTAAGGAAACTGCTTAAAGCTGAACTTACCAGGAAACGGCGTCAGATCCTTGTCCATATAACGCACTTTTT
>Ga0265301_10000747_pt1 | contig 44753 bp, 37 predicted proteins | sample AusTroGonzalo_MG_2_FD_193488 | JGI IMG/M metagenome (GOLD analysis project Ga0265301, IMG submission 193488) | Bovine rumen microbial communities from tropical cattle in Woodstock, Queensland, Australia - Gonzalo_04 | ecosystem: Host-associated > Mammals > Digestive system > Stomach > Rumen ...
TCTTCTCCCCCAGCCGGATGTAGTAGCCGAGCAGCTCGTCATACATCACGCCGGGCGCATGGTCCAGTTCCGGGAACAGGTCCGTCAGGCCCACCTCGATATCATACGGGACGACCGTCGTGACAGGCACGGGCGGTTTTTCAGGTTTCTGGCAGGAGAACAGCGCCAGAAGGCAGAGCAGAGACCATAGTCTAAGTCGCATGTCGTTACAGTTATTAGTTAAATAGCAGATATTAGTTAAAAGCAGACAAATATATGGAATATTTCGCGCAACTCCTAGCCCCTTTCGGAGGCGAGCAATATAGGAAAAAGTCTGATCTTTCCTTTTGCTTATAGCGTTGTATTCCAGCAGAAATCCTTACCTTTGACATCGTCACAACAGCCGATGTCGGGAAACATCACCCTCCCTAACGGTTGTGAATGGCTCTCATTTTCCTTACCTTTGACATCGTCACAACAGCCCCGGCATAGGAGAGCACCGTCAGGCGCCCGTTGTGAATGGCTCTCATTTTCCTTACCTTTGACATCGTCACAACAGCTCAGCTGCGAACTTGTCCGGCAGGCCGTTGGTTGTGAATGGCTCTCATTTTCCTTACCTTTGACATCGTCACAACAGCGTCCGCGCGCGACTGCGCGATCTCCTTCTGGTTGTGAATGGCTCTCATTTTCCTTACCTTTGACATCGTCACAACAGCCAAGGGCGTCACCGCTCCCGCCGGTGCTCAGTTGTGAATGGCTCTCATTTTCCTTACCTTTGACATCGTCACAACAGCGGCAGATATACGTTACTGCTGGTATAGTTAGTTGTGAATGGCTCTCATTTTCCTTACCTTTGACATCGTCACAACAGCGGGGATTGGCACCACCATTTACCGGATCCGGTTGTGAATGGCTCTCATTTTCCTTACCTTTGACATCGTCACAACAGCCCCAGAGGGCGACGCCATCAGGACCAGAACGTTGTGAATGGCTCTCATTTTCCTTACCTTTGACATCGTCACAACAGCTGAGTCGAAACGCACCCCGCCCGCTCATACGTTGTGAATGGCTCTCATTTTCCTTACCTTTGACATCGTCACAACAGCTCTGGGAGTGGGGCCCTTTAGGGAGTACCCGTTGTGAATGGCTCTCATTTTCCTTACCTTTGACATCGTCACAACAGCCTCGTCGAGCTCGTGGAGCAGTTCTACGCGGTTGTGAATGGCTCTCATTTTCCTTACCTTTGACATCGTCACAACAGCACGATCCGCCTAAATCACTGGCGGATCGTGCGTTGCGATGATATTTAGGATTAGAAAAACTGACTAGAACAATTCGAGCTGTTGCTCGACGTGAGGCAATTCCGAATTCTTCTTACCGATGAACAACTCCATATTGTCAAACTGCTTCTCGGTAATACAAATAATCCCCACTTTCCCATACTCCGGAATAAACGCCTTTACCCGCCGGGCATGCACTTGCGCGTTCTCCATCGAAGGGCAATTCCGGATGTAGATGGAGAACTGAAACATCGTGAAACCATCGCCAATCAGATCTTTCCGAAATTTAGCGGCAGCTTTCCGTTCTTTCTTGGTATCTGTCGGGAGATCGAAGAAAACCAGGACCCACATAACGCGATATTCACTGATGCGACTGTTCATAATTCCGGATACAAGACCTTTCGACTAATCCCGGAAAAGCATTTATAAAGCGAAGCCGTTGTCGTCGTTGCAGCAACGATCAATGGACTTCGATGTCCATCTATGTCGACATCCAGGACCGGAATGCCCAGCAAACGTGTCTTAGTTTCCTTGGTCAATTGCGGGCACGGATTCCCGTCTGCCATAATCTCATAAACGAGTTTGTCCACGAAAGGCCGATATGGCTCCATTATATCATCCGCGAGGCAGTAGGCATTATACCGGTTGTGGTGATGAATCCCGAATGTCGGGAGCAATCCGGACCCGACCAAGGACCGGGCAATAACTGCCCGAAGAATGGCATAGCCATAATTCAAGAGATTGTTTGGAGCCGCGCCATAACGATCTCGGCCAAAGTCTTCCAGGTCAGGGAACACATTCTTCCAGTAGAACGCCGCAGCCCGCGCTTCCATATTCTCGCTGTCGCCACTTTTGACGCTACCCGCCCAGGCAAGCATATTTCGGGCATCCTCCCCGGTGGTATATTTCAAGACCGCTGCCTGATTCCGGATCTTCGCCTCAACGGTCTGCTGCCACAGTTGCTTCCGGAGCGGCAAGGAAGCCTCCAACTGGTCCTGGAAGCGTTCGCTTTGCAGCGTATTGGCATGAAGCGGCAGAAGCAATCCCGCGGGCATCGATTTGTCATCACACGTGACGATGGCCACATTGTTGTCAAGCAACGCAGAGAACACCGAAGCGGTAACGGTGAGCTGGCGATGATCCAAAATGACCACCCCAATATCTTCTATCGGGATGGTCTTGATCATTTGCGACGTGTCGTCTGGCGGCAAGTCTCCGTCTGATGGTTTGGAGATAACAAGCTGCGCGTTGCGTACAGAAAGATACGCCGGATTGCCGAAATATAGCGTGCGTTTAATCATATTCTCCTATTCCAACGATTCTACCAAGATGGTCGATCCGAACCTTGACGACATTCAGCATTGCCTGGATGCTGTTGATTCTCTTCCAAGTAATGTCTTTTAAGTCTTTATCATCTTCGATCGTCGTCTCAAGGTGATGCCGGAACCAATAATCCCCTTTGCTGAGTTTTTGAACCCTAAACAAATGTGGACTTATTATCGCCGCGTTCTTCGGATCCATCAAGTCAATATCTGCAGGATTGAAACCGGTCGCCTCATCGGGGAAAACAAACATCTCGTTCACCTTCATGCTGAATAGGAACCGCCACCCAAGGTCAGCGTGAAAAGACCTGTCAATGACGGGCGCGTCCTGATTAATGCGGTTCAGCGCTTCGAAAAGAGGAACGACCATTTCCTGGACCTTTCCATTCTCATCCAGATACAGTGCGACGTGATGATTGTTCCGGAGATTGACAAAATCATTGGAGATTGGACGACCCAGCGAATCAAGCAGGACCTTTCCTTCTTTGTCTCTTTTGTCATGAAGCGCATACAGGTCAAAGTTCTCTTGAATTGTAACCCGTTTGATCGGAATGGTCTTGGCATCATCCAGCCAGATAGGATTCTCGTCCAAGTTTGACAAAGCGGCCCGTGCAACTCCACCAAAGGCCGCGAGGCGCTCTTGAATCCGGGCGCGAACCTTGGAATCCACGATTTTCTCCACGTTCAAATCCGGAGCGACATCTTTGCGGATACTATAGTAGGGCTTAAAGCGCACGCACTTTACTTTCAGCGGAACGGCGCTACAGTGCGCTGGATCCAGGAAAATTGGATTCTTCTCCAATGTATTCCCCCCGGAAAAAGCCTTCTTAGGGTCCCCTCCAAATGCATTCAACCGATCCAGCAATGCCGCCCTGATCCTGGACGAAGCCACGGACGCTATCACTTCTCGCGTCATCTTGGCATTGACCGGAACTTCGAAAACCTCGTACTGCTGACGCAGACCATAGACCTGCTCTTTATGCAGGGCCCCGCGAGGCGTCAATTCCGTTGTTTTACGAACGCCCGCAGCCGACAGCGTCTTGTTGATGTTTTTCGTAACCACCTTGTTCTTGGCCTTGATGGAAACGAGTGCAGCATCCAGATGAGACTTGACCTCCCGGCGCAAGATGTCCAACGGCATCGGCGGCGCAAAAATCCATTTTTTATCAGTCCGTACCGTTTCATTAAGGAACATCTGGTAAAACGCTGAATCTTTATTGCTTCGCGCATTCAGATTATTAAGGATCTGGATATGCTCCGGTTTCGTGAAGGCGATTGTAATCGCATCCATCGCGTGATGGCGATGATCGTTCCGCTTACTCCAGTCCTGGATCTTGGGAATCTGGCGACCATCCGAATCGACATCGATGAAGGTCCTTCCGGCTTTCTCGTATTTTGAGAAATTGAGTTCCTTCATAACATCGACAAGCTGCCAGTCCTCACGCAGGCGGGCGGTCACGGAACCTGTCGTCGGAACGACGACGCGGACATAACCGTCCAAAAGCTCCTGCGCCTTTCTCGCGATATATTGCGAATTCCGGAGGTCACGGTCAACAAAGCCGGCGGGAATTTCGGATTCCGTCATGAGCAGGTTCTTCCGTTTCTTCTCGGAGATGATGCCGCGATTGCACAAATCGTCTATGCGCAAACGGTAACTGTTATAGCCCTCCTCGCCATATTTGTCTTTGACAAAATCATTCGCCGTTCTGCTTCCTTTCTCAATGTTGATATCTTTGAATTCCAACGTCTTGTTTGAGAAAGAATCATCAAAGAGAAGCGCCTGAGGAATGATATGCTCAATATCGATATCCTTCGAGAACACTTGGTCGCGTCGGATATACTTATTGGAGTACAACGTCTTATAGCCATTTTCTTTCAACTCCTCGTATAGCCGGAAACGAAGGATATCCGTCTTTCTGACAGAATGGATTCCGAAATCCTTTTGGAGTATCTGCGTTATCTCTTGATTCCGTTTGTTATTGGCAAGGATATCCGAAGTTGCCCTTTCCCTTTCTTTCGCGTTCTGCTTAAGCTCCCGCGCCAGCTCAATGTGTATTTCGTCCGGCTTGCCATATGTTTCCGCAATAGCATTGACGACATTCACCATCTGGTTAAGAATCTTTTCCACGACGGGATTCCGAAGTTCTCCCTGTCCTATCTGCTCCAGTTTCTCTTGAAGCTCCCGGCTATCATTCTCTTCCCCGGTTCTAGAATGAGAATGATTGTATCCTGCCATCCTGCACGCATCGTCATACGCGTATCCCTGTTTCAGGAAAGGAAGGATATTGCCAATGGCTTTATGACTGAGAGAGCCGTAGTCATCCGGGAAAGTGATTGCACCTATGATCCTGGCGTACTCTCTAGGCAGGCCCGTAATATCTGTAATCCTACCATACAGGGCCTCTTTTCCCGAAGGGGATTTATCGCCCTCATAGGAATAGAGCAGATGCCAGAGTTTGAAGACCGGTTGCTGCTCATAAGCCTCTTTCTCCAACTGGCTGTCGAAATGGAAAATATCTTTCACACATCCAAGAACCGGGAAGACGTCTTCAAGGATACGAAGGCTCTCTTGATACCGGAGTTTCGACAACTCGTATTCGCCGTGACCGGAAGCTTCGATAACATCAAAATAGCTGGCGAACAAGGCTGCCATCGTTACGTTGCCGCTCAGTTCCTTGAAGTTCAAGCGATATCGCCTGGAGGAAAGGCCCAGGAGTTTCAAGGCCTCCGAAGCCTTCATCGACGGCCTGATAGCAAGTTCATCCGCGAGAAGAATCTTCTCTTCTTGCGCCAGGGTTCTTTCCTGATCCGCCGTGCTATCGTAGATTTCGATATTGTTGAGTGTCTGCCAAATCTTGAATTCCTGGAAAAGGAGCGAGGATTTCGGCGCGACCCGACTACCGGTCCTTCTTGTCTTTTTCTTCCCATCAATGACGACCTCGATCGGACGACTCTCGAATTCGCAGAAAGAGACAAGACCTTTCTGTGATTTCAGAGGGCGCTGATAAAACAGGATCCTATCCGAAATCCTCCTTTTGAGTTCTTGACTCAGTTCAGGATGGTGTTTCGATTGTTCCGCCCAAATCCGATTGAACTCATCGATATAATCTTGCCGATAGAAGACCTTGTTCCGGGTACTGTACAACGGATCAGTCTGAAGCATCCGATACAGATACTGTCCAACCGTTTCGTGGTTAAAATAGAGTTCCTTGCTTCGGTCGCTAATATCCCCCAGATAGCCGCTCGAATTCTGAATCGCCCCGCGCAAATCTGAAATGACATATGCAAGTACCGGCTCTTCCAAACGCTTCGACAATGCATCAACACGCCAATTGATGGCCGTAATCCGGCGGTCCTTTCCTTTGTTGTCAGCCGTATAGATGCCGTGTTGCGCGAGGATGATCTTGGAAGTCCCTGTTTTCCCCTGATGAGATATCTGGCGTTTCAGTTCATCCGTAAGAATCTGCGGATAGAAGGTTTGCTGATAGCTCCAGATTTGATCCAGTTCACTCTCCAGATCGGAACGATAAAACTCAAAACGCGCAGACGGGTTTTCGACTAAAACGTTTTTAGCATACTGAGCCGGCGTAAGATGATTCTTCTGCAGCTCAATGGCAACATTCATCCCATCGATTGCCTGCCCATCTTCTCCCGAATCGGTCTTTCTGGAACTTTTATAGCCTCTTTTGGCGTTGATGGACATCAAAACCCGGGCAAATTCCTGAAGGGAGACTTCTTCCGTGGCGCTTTTGGCCCGAAGGGACAATGTCTCGTGCGTCGTCCCTTTCCCCTTCTCCGAGAAAGAGAAGTCAGCAGGAATCCATCCTTCCTCAACTAGAAGGGTTTTAAGGTTATCCCGTCTTTGCTTCCGACGCTGGAGATTCCGACGCATGCTCCGCTTAAGTCGACGGTCAGCATTGGTCGTTATCGCCTTTCCCTTCTCAAAATTGTCTTTTTCGTCAGTAGAGAGAGGAACTATCCTCGAGCCGCAGGCGAGAATCTCAGTAACCTCACCTTCTTTCTCAGCCTTATTGATTGCGGCCCATCCTATACTCGCGGTCCCCAGATCGAGACCCACTATCTTTTTCATGTGCTACTAGTTATGTGCCATAAAGATAAGAATATATTTGTTTTAAAAACAAATTCGCCTATATTTGCGATTGAAAATGAAGCCATTCACAATAAGGATTATTCCGTTGTGAAAACATCAAGGGCGGGTCTGCGGACTCGCTCTTTTTTTATGGGCAAGCCGCAAAAATCATAACAGAACTTGTACAAGTTATAAAATGTTTTTACATTTGCAGAGAGAAAGATTTGTATGAGATTCAGAGATATCCTGGGCGACGAGAGGCTTTGGGCCGTGGTATATGACGGAGAGAAGGAGGACATCCTGTCCCAGACTTTCTCCCGATGGATGGATTTGGATGCGCTTTTTGATTTCTTCGAGAAGAATGCTGCGGATCTGGCTTCCTATTTCCGGATCACGGACATCAGCCAGGCCGTCTTCGAGACGGTGGAAGACGCCGTCTCACTGAAGGCCCTGCTGCTGGAGGTCGGGCCAGACGCACATCTCGACCGCTTCTTCCGACCGCTGGAGAATTCCCGGATCAACGAGATGGTCCTGTCCCGGGAGAAGGCCAAAGGGAGCAGGCGGAGCCGCCACGCATCCTGGCTCCGGCTGTATGCCTTGAAGTTCGAGCCGGACACCTATCTCATCACAGGAGGCGCCATCAAATTGACGCGGACGATGGAAGAGCGCGAACATACGCGAAAAGAATTGACACGAATGGAACAGGTCAGGGATTTCCTGCTGGAGCAGGGAGTTGCAGACCTGGACGGATTTAAAGATACCCTGTCATGAAACGGACCATTGATGTTTTAAAGGAGCACCCGTATGGAGAGCCGGGCGGGTGGAAACGCCAGGCCCAGGCGGAGATGGAGGACTGGAGCTGGAAGCAGTATTCCTATATGATCGCCATCAAGGCCAGGAGTCAGATGGCCCGGCGCCAAATGACGCAGAAGCAGCTGGCGGAGGCGATGGGCTGCTCCCAGCAGTACGTGTCACTCCTGCTTCGCGGGAGTATGAACATGACGCTGGAGACCATCGCGCGTCTGGAAAACGCGCTTCAGTTCAAGTTGCTGGACGGCTTGCTGAAGATGGACCCGCAGTATCGGGCGTCAGACACCTCCGCCCGATATCTGAGCGAAGGCCCTGCACCCGGCTACGGCGGGGAGTAAGACCGTTTTTGAGGAAGGGAGGGCGGAAACAGTTGAAAGATGCGGAAAATAGCTATATATTTGTAAAGTAAATAATTTGAAGATGCTGGATTTTCTGCGTTTTTCCTGGATAGACATCCTGGACATCCTGCTGGTGGCCGCGATCATCTACCTGTTGTTCAGGTGGATCAGGGGCTCCACAGCCATCAACATCTTCATCGCCATCATCATCGTGCTCGTCGTCCGCGTGATCGCGGAGGCCGTCGGTATGAAGATGATCTCCTCCCTGCTGGGCACGCTCATCGATATGGGCGCCATCGCGCTCGTCATCATCTTCCAGCCGGAGGTGCGCCGCTTCCTGAGCTCGCTGGGCCGCAAGGCCGGCACCACGCTCGAGCGGCAGACCTTCCTGCAGCGCATCTTCCCCGCCTGGCGGGACCGCCAGATGGACACGCACGCCATGCAGGAGATCACCGAAGCCTGCCGGGAAATGTCCACGCTCAAGCAGGGCGCGCTCATCCTGATCCAGCGCAAGAACTCCCTCGAAGACATCATCGCCACCGGCGACCGCCTGGACGCCGAAGTCGGACGCCGCCTGATCATGAACATCTTCTTCAAGAATTCGCCCCTGCACGACGGGGCGATGATCATCAGCGACAACCGCATCGTGGCGGCCCGCTGCACGCTCCCGATCACGGAGCGCACCGACCTGCCCGCCCGCTACGGGATGCGGCACAAGGCCGCCATCGGCATTTCCGAACAGTGCGACGTGGACGTGATCGTGGTCAGCGAGGAGACGGGCGGCATTTCGCTCGTCCGCGGCGGACTGATTACCGCCATCGACTCCATCAACACCCTGAACCTATTGCTCGGAGAGAAGACTGAATGACGCACGATAGACTGGAGAGCAAACTCGGATTCGACAAGATCCGCAAGACCATCGCCGACCGCTGCCTGACGGACTACGCCGCCGGGCGTGTGGCGGAGGAGGATTTCAGCACCGACGCGGACATCATCCGGCGGCGCCTCGCCCTGACGGACGAGATGCGCCTGATCCTGATGTTCGAGGAGAATTTCCCGACCACGGGCTACATCGACGCGATTCCCTTCCTGAGCGCGCTGGAGCGCGAAGGCTCGTGCATCGACGCGCTTTCGCTCGCCAAACTCAAGACGGTCACGGACACGCTCCGCCGCATCCTGCATTTCTTCAGCAGCATCAAGGACGGCATCTATCCCCAGCTGGAGCGGCTCGCCGCGCCCGTGCACGCCTTCCCGGAAGTACAGCGGCGCATCGAGTCCATCCTGGACAAATACGGCGACATCAAGGACTCCGCTTCCGACCGGCTCTTCGAGATCCGGCGCGACCTGCGCGGCAAGGAGGCGACCATCTCCAAGCGCGCCGGGGCCATTCTGCGCAAGGCGCAGGAAGACGGCCTGGTGGACGCCGACGCGGACGTGACCATCCGCGACGGCAAATACCTGATCCCGGTCGCGACCTCCGCCAAGCGCAAGGTGCAGGGCTTCGTCCACGACGTGTCCGCCTCCGGCAAGACCGCCTTCATCGAGCCCGCCGAGATCATCGAGCTGGAAAACGACATCGCGGAACTCCGCTTCGAGGAAGCGCGCGAGATCCAGAAGATCCTGCTCGAATTCACGGACTTCCTCCGCCCCTATCTGCCGGACCTGCTGGCCGGCGCCGCCTTCATCGGCGAAGTCGATTTCCTGATGGCCAAGGCGCAGACGGCGCTCGACCTCGTGGCCGGAATGCCCGTCATCTCGGAGGACGGCTCCCTGTCGCTGCGCAAGGCGCGCCATCCCCTGTTGGAAAAGGCGCTCGCGCGCGAGGGGCGCAGCATCGTGCCGCTCACGGTCACGCTCACCCCGCAGAAGCGCATCCTGCTCATCTCCGGACCCAACGCAGGCGGCAAGTCGGTCTGTCTCAAGACCGTCGGCCTGCTGCAGTATATGTTCCAGTGGGGAATGCTGATCCCCACGTCCGAGAGTTCCGAGCTGCCGGTCTTCGACCGCATCGCGGTCAGCATCGGCGACGACCAGAACCTCGAGGACGACCTCAGCACCTACAGCTCCTTCCTCTCCGATATGCGCGAACTGCTCGCCGACGCCGGAGAGCGGACGCTGGTGCTCATCGACGAATTCGGCTCGGGCACCGAGCCCGCGGCCGGCGGCGCGATCGCCGAGGCGATCCTCGCCGAGCTCGACCGCCGCGGCGTGCGGGGCGTCATCACCACGCACTACACCAACCTCAAGCTCTACGCTTCCGGCGCGGACACGCACGTGATCAACGGTGCGATGCTCTACGACGCGGCCAAGATCGCTCCGATGTTCCAGCTGGAGATCGGCCTGCCGGGCAATTCCTTCGCCTTCGAGCTGGCGCGCAAGATGCGCCTGCCGGAGAGCATCGTCAAGGACGCCGAGGCGCGCGCCGGCGAGGAGTTCGTGGGCATCGAGCGCAACCTGCGCAAGATCGCCCGCAACCGCCGCGCGCTGGACGAGAAGCTGCAGAAGATCAAGAACACCGACAAGGCCCTGGAGGGCATCACGGAGCGCTACGAGAAGGAGCTGGAGGACATCCGCAAGCAGAAGAAGGCCATCCTCGACGAAGCCCGCCTGGAGGCCGAGAAGATCGTCAAGGGCGCGGGCAAGCAGGTCGAGAAGACCATCCGCGACATCCGCGAGGCCCAGGCCGGCAAGGAGCAGACCAAGGCCGCGCGCCAGGAGCTCCAGGGCTTCCTGGGTGCGCTCGAGCAGCGCAAGGCCAAGGAGAAGAAGAGCCGCGACGAATACATCGACCGCAAGCTCGAACAGCTCAAGAAGCGCAAGAAGACCGACAAGACCGCGGTCGCGGAGCCGGTCAAGGCCGCCCCGCTCAAGGTGGGCGAGAAGGTCCGCATCCTGGACAACGGCCTCGTGGGCGAGGTCGCCAAGATCAGCCGCAAGGCCGTGACCGTCATCGTGGGCAACATCACCAGCACGATGGCGCCCGAGCGCGTGGAGCGCATCTCCTCGAACGAGTTCCGGGAAGTGTCCCGCAAGGTGTTCGCCCCTGCGCAGCAGAAGGTGGACAGCTCCATCACCGAGCGCAAACTCGCCTTCAAGCCGGAGCTGGACATCCGCGGCGAGCGCCTCTCCGACGCCCTCGACATCGTCACGCACTATATCGACGACGCCATCATGCTCGGCATCGGCACCGTGCGCATCATCCACGGCAAGGGCACGGGCGTGCTGCGCGAAGAGATCCAGAAATACCTCCGGACCCAGCCGGGCCTGACCGTCAGCGACGAAGACATCCGCAACGGCGGCACCGGCGTAACCATCGTCAAGCTATGAGAAGCGACAGACCGACCGTAGGACGCCGCGGCGAAGAGGAAGCCAGCAGCTACCTGGCGCGCCTGGGGCACCGCATCCTGGCGCGCAACTGGCGCAGCGGCCACCTCGAACTCGACATCATTTCCCTGCTGGGCAGGGAGCTCCACGTCGTGGAGGTCAAGAGCCGCGTGGCGCCGGTGATGGCGGAACCCGAGCAGAACGTCCGGCGCGACAAGCAGCGGCGGATGGTCGCCGCCGCCAACGCCTTCCTGCATTCCGCGGAGCGCAAGGGGCTTCCCGCGGACCTGGAGATCATTTTCGACGTCCTGTCCGTCGTTTTCTTCGGGAATGGCGCAGACTTTGAAATAGAATATTATCCCAACGCCTTTATACCACTTTATGCTTAATAACCACCATTACTGTATAATCATGGCCGGCGGGATCGGCTCCCGCTTCTGGCCCATCAGCCGCACCGGAATGCCCAAGCAGTTCCTGGACTTCAGCATCCAGGGCCGCTCCTTCCTGCGCCGCACCTATGACCGGATGAAGGTCATCATCCCGGAAGAGAACATCCTCGTCGTCAGCCTGGAGCGCTACCGCGAACAGGTCCGCACCCACCTTCCCGAACTGCGCGAGGAGAACCTGCTGCTCGAACCCTACAACCGCAGCACGGCCCCCTGTATCGCTTTCGCCACCTATACGATCCTCAAGCGCGACCCGGACGCCGTCTGCGTCGTGACGCCTTCCGACCACGCCATCGCGCGGCACGAAGCCTTCAACAAGACCCTGCAGGACGCGCTCGCCTATGCCGCCGGCTCCCCGGCGCTCATCACCCTGGGCGTCATCCCGACCCGCGCGGACTCCAACTTCGGTTATATCCAGATGGCGGGCAAGCCCGAAAAGGGCCACCCCGTCAAGACCAAGACCTTCACCGAGAAGCCCGATCCCGAGCTGGCGCGCGTCTTCATCGAGACCGGCGAGTTCCTCTGGAACTCCGGTATCTTCGTCTGGCGCGCCGACGCCATCCGCAAGGAGCTGGAGAAGCACGCCCCGGAGATCACGCACCTCTGGAAAGGCTGGCGCGACGTGCTCGGCACCGACGGCCAGCACGCCTTCCTGGAGCACATCTACACCGATATGCCCCGCATCTCCATCGACTACGCCGTGATGGAGAAGACGGAGAACGCCTGGGTCTATCCCGCCGAATTCCGCTGGGCTGATATCGGAAACTGGGAGTCGCTCTACGACTACCTCGCCTACCACGACGACCAGGGCAACGCCCTCAACCGCACGGCCCGCCGCCTGCTGAAGGACAGTTCCGACAACATCGTCTATTCCACCCGGGACGACAAGCTCCTGGCCGTGCGCGGCCTCGAGAACTTCATCGTCGTCGACACCGAGGACGTGCTGATGATCTGTCCCCGCGACGAGGAGAAGCTCAAGGACTTCCTCTCCCAGCTCGCGATGCCCGAGTACGAAGAGTACCGCTAAGCGACGCTGCCTCCTGAAAACAAACGGTGCGGACGAGCCTCGGCTCATCCGCACCGTTCTATTATCTGCCGTGCGTTACCTCGTAACGAAGACGCGGAAGGACATATCGCCCGGGACGTCGCCCGTGTACAGGTCGGAGGTCGTGACAAAGATGCTCACGGTCCCCGTCGTCCATTCGTAGTCGATGAAGGTGGTGTAGAAGTAGTCCCCGCCGTCGGGGCCCTCGGTCACTTCCGTGCGGATGCAGGGAAGCGGCGTCAGGATGTCCTTGCCGTGGTTCTCGCCGGGATAGACGCGGGAGACCTTGACGTCGCCGCGGGAGACCACCTTGTCGGTGATGTCCGGAGCATCCAGGACCACTCGGAAAGAATCGCCGAACAACTGCCACTGGCTGGAGCGGACGTCATAATCAAGCTTGACCACATCCGTGCCGCTGGGCACATACACCTTTCCGACGCAGCCGGTCAACATCAGACCCGCCACCAGGAAAAGGAGAAATCTCTTAGTTTTCATAATCCTTGATTTAATTTTCCCCCTACCCTTTGCAAAACCCCTGCCACAAGCGAAATGGCCTGCTTCAAGTCCTATCGGATGGATTGCAGAGGGGAGACTGGCGCTGCCAGAATTGCTTCGGAGCTTCGCGACGCAGGGGGTTTGGGGGGAACGCCCCCCAATGGATAAGCGAAGCGGTTCAAGTCCTGCAGGGCCACGCAAAAAGCGCTCGCAGAAGCGAGCGCTGCGTGGTCCCTGCAGGACTTGAACCTGCGACCCGCTGATTATGAGTCAGCTGCTGCTAACCAACTGAGCTAAGGGACCGAAAGCGCAGGATCACCCGAAAGCGACCCTGCACTCATCTAAATCTGTGTACCTTTCAGTCTCAGACCTTGATCTCGACCTCCACACCGGAGGGGAGCTCAAGCTTCATCAGGGCGTCCACCGTCTTGGCGTTGGAATCCTCGATGTCGAGAAGTCGGCGGTAGGAGTCGAGCTCAAACTGCTCGCGGGCCTTCTTGTTGACGAAGGTCGAGCGGTTGACGGTGAAGATCTTCTTGTTGGTAGGAAGGGGAATGGGACCATTCACCTTCGCACCCGTCGACTTCACGGTCTCGACAATCTTGGACGCGGACTTGTCCACGAGCATGTGGTCGAAAGACTTGAGTTTGATTCTAATTTTCTGGCTCATATCAAAATGCTTTTTTTATTCAATACTATTCGTCGTCAGACGGCGTCTTGTAACCGCTCTTCTCCACGATGTCCTTGGCCATGGCGGCCGGGACCTCGGCGTAGTGGTCGAACGCCATCGTGCTGGTGGCCCGGCCGGAAGACAGGGTACGGAGCACGGTGACATAACCGAACTGCTCGGAGAGAGGGACGAAGGCTTTCACGATACGGGCACCGTTGGTGGTCGAATCCATCGCGACAATCTGTCCGCGGCGACGGTTGAGGTCACCGACGATGTCGCCCATATAATCCTCCGGGGTCACGACCTCGAGGTTCATGATAGGCTCCAGAATGACAGGCTTGCACTTGGGACAAGCGTGACGGAAGGCCATACGGGCAGCCAGTTCGAAGGAGAGCTGGTCGGAGTCCACAGGGTGGAAGGAACCGTCCAGGAGCGTGACCTTCAGGGAAGGGACCTCGTAACCGGCCAGACAGCCGTTCGCCATCGCGGACTCGAAGCCCTTCTGAACGCAGGGAACGAATTCCTTAGGCACGTTGCCGCCCTTGACCTGGTTGTCGAACTGGAGACCCTGCACGCCCTCGTCGGCGGGCCCGATCTCGACGATAATATCAGCAAATTTGCCACGACCGCCCGTCTGCTTCTTGAACACCTCGCGGTGCTGGACGGAAGTGGTGATCGCCTCTTTGTAGTTAACCTGGGGAGCACCCTGGTTGATCTCCACGCCGAATTCGCGGCGCAGACGGTCGACGATGATGTCGAGGTGGAGCTCACCCATACCGCTGATGACGGTCTGGCCCGTGTCAGGGTCGGACTTGACGGTAAAGGTCGGGTCCTCCTCGGCGAGCTTGCCGAGCGCGACGCCCAGCTTGTCGAGGTCCTTCTGCGTCTTGGGCTCCACGGCGATACCGATCACCGGATCCGGGAACTCCATGGACTCAAGCGAATAACGATGGTCTTCCGCACAGATCGTGTCGCCCGTACGGAGGTCCTTGAAGCCGACCGCCGCGCAGATGTCGCCAGCCTCCACGAACTCGATCGGGTTCTGGTGGTTGGAGTGCATCTGGTACAGACGGGCCACGCGCTCCTTCTTGCCCGAACGGGAGTTGAGCACGTAGGAACCGGCATCCAGGTGACCGGAATAGACGCGAACATACGCCAGGCGTCCCACGAACGGGTCGGTCGCAATCTTGAAGACAAGACCGCAGAACGGCTCGGTCGCCTTGGGCTCGAGGTGCAGTTCCTGGTCATTCGCCAGATTCGTCGCCTTGGTGGCGCCGATGTCCAGCGGCGAAGGGAGATAGCGCATCACGGCGTCCAGCAGGAACTGGACACCCTTATTCTTGAACGAAGAACCGCAGCAGGCAGGAACGATCTGCATAGCGATGGTACCCTTGCGGAGCGCAGCGATGATTTCCTCCTCCGTGATGGATTCGGGGTTCTCGAAATACTTGTCCATCAGGGCGTCGTCGCACTCGGCGGCAGACTCGACCAGCTTGTCGTGCCAGAGGGCGACGATGTCCTGCATGTCGGCGGGGATGTCCTGGATCTGGTAGTTGACCAGGGCGTCGCCGGCATCATAGACAATCGCTTTCATCGCGATCAGGTCGACAATTCCCTTGAAGCTCTCCTCCGAACCGATCGGGAGGCAGATAGGGACTGCGGTGGCACCGAGCTTGGTCTTGATCTCCTCGACACAGGCGAGGAAGTCAGCACCGACACGGTCCATCTTGTTCACATAGGCAATCTTCGGCACACGATATTTGTCCGCTTGACGCCAAACGGTCTCGGACTGAGGCTGGACGCGCCCCACGGCGCAGAACGTTGCCACGGTACCGTCGAGGACGCGGAGCGAACGCTCCACCTCGACAGTGAAGTCCACGTGGCCCGGAGTGTCGATCAGGTTGATCTGATAGGTATCCCCGTTGTAGTGCCAGAAGGCGGTGGTAGCAGCGGAAGTAATGGTAATACCACGCTCCTGCTCCTGAACCATCCAGTCCATCGTAGCAGCACCTTCGTGGACCTCACCGATCTTGTGGGTCTTTCCGGTGTAGTAAAGGATACGCTCGGACGTAGTGGTCTTGCCGGCATCGATGTGTGCCATGATGCCGATGTTACGTGTGTACTTAAGGTCTCTTTTAGCCATCTAACTAACTTACAAATTCAATTAAAAGCGGAAATGAGCGAAGGCCTTGTTAGCCTCGGCCATCTTGTGCATGTCTTCCTTCCGCTTGAAGGCGCCGCCTTCATTGTTGTAAGCTGCAATAATCTCGGCACAGAGCTTTTCTGCCATCGAGCGGCCGGAACGTTTACGGGCGAAGGATATCATATTCTTCATGGAGAGAGAAACCTTCCGCTCAGGGCGCAACTCGGTAGGCACCTGGAAGTTGGCGCCGCCGATACGGCGGGACTTGACCTCGATCTGCGGGGTCACGTTCTCGAGCGCCTTCCTCCAAATATCCAGAGGAGCCTTGTCAGAATCTTTCATCTTCTCGCCTACCATATCAATGGCATCGTAAAAAATAGAATACGCGATACTCTTCTTCCCCTGTAACATCAGGTTGTTCACGAAGCGGGTAACCTGCGTGTCGTGAAACTTGGGATCAGGAAGTAGAATCCTCTTCTTAGGCTTTGCTTTTCTCATGGTAAATGTGAAAAATTAATAATTAAACCATACTTCCGCAATTACTTCGGCCTCTTGGCGCCGTAGAGCGAACGGGACTGGGTCCGTCCTTCCACGCCGGCAGTATCCAAAGCACCGCGGAGGATGTGGTAACGTACACCAGGGAGGTCCTTGACACGACCACCGCGCACGAGCACGATGGAGTGCTCCTGCAGGTTGTGTCCCTCGCCCGGAATGTAAGCATTGACCTCTTTAGAATTCGTGAGACGTACACGCGCGACCTTACGCATAGCGGAGTTCGGCTTCTTAGGAGTCGTCGTATAGACTCTCAAGCATACGCCACGCTTCTGAGGGCAAGCATCCAACGCACGAGATTTCGATTTGACCTCGATCACCTCGCGTCCTTTGCGAACCAATTGTTGAATTGTAGGCATAAATAGTTGTTAATAAATAAGTTATAAAAAGCCCCCGGTTTTCGGGGGCTGCAAATATACGCAAAATCTTGTAAATAGCAAAATTCCGAGAGGCTAACTATCTGAATTTCGCGAACTCTACATCTTTACGGGAGCGCTCATAGAGCACCTTGCTCTTGCTCTCCAGGTTGGCCAGATGCGTGCGCACGCCCTCGGCGTCGCCGCGGCGGGCGGCGATGATGGCGCGGACGTATTCGGCGCGGCCGCACTTGCAGGTGACGCGGGCCTCGGCCTCGTCGATGTCGCCGGCCAGCAGGCTGGCGATGGCGCCGTTGACGCCGTGCGTGCCCTTGAGCAGCACAGCGGCCTTGTCATAATTGCCGTTGAGCAGCTCGACCAGGCCCAGGTTGGCCGTGGCCTCGCCGGTACCGGACTTGCGGAACCATTCCGCGGCTTCCTTGCGGTCGCCGCGCTGCAGCGCCACGACGCCCTTGGCGTTCAGGACGGCGGCGTCCTGCTCCTTGACGGCGTCAAGATACTTGGCCGCAGCGTCGGGACGGTTGTCGTCCAGCGCGAGGCAGGCGAGGTTGAAGCGGGCGCGGTCGGAGGCGTATTTCTGGACGGCTTTCTCGTAGAGTTCGGCCTTGCGGGCGGCATCGTCGGAGATGGAGGCCACGCGGAGCAGGCCCTCCTCGTCCAGCACGTCGACGGCCTGCTTGGACAGCTCGACGAGCTCCTCGTCCGTGAAGTTCTGGTAGTCCAGCTCCGTGATGAAGCGGGCGCGGCGGAGCTCCGGGAAGACGTTCTTGTTGATCTCGGTGTAGACCTTGGACATGTTCTTGATCTCACTCTCGCGGACGGCGGGATCGCTGTACATCGACAGGACGCGCAGGATCAGGTCCTTGTCCTCGATGTCGGAGTTCTCGACGGCCTCGCGGAAGCCCTCCCAGTCCTGGCCGATGCTGCGCACCTCCAGGTTGTCGGGGGCCTTCTCGCCGGTGACCTTGCTCCAGGCCTTCTGGGCGGAGGCGGCGCGCTGGTCGGAGAGCTTGGCGTTGTAGCTCTCACCGCCTTCCGGAGAAGCGTAGGCGACGACGCTGGTGCCGCGGACCGTGTAGCGCGGGTCGGCCCCGATCGCCTCGAGGGCGGCCTGCAGCTCCTTGATCGAGCGGGAGCGGAGCTCGCTGCCCTTGATGGTGGAGGAGTTGTAGTCGTACATCACCTGGCCTTCGGTCTGCTCGTGGAGCACGGCCTGGTAGTTGTCTTTCTTGTAGCTGTATTCGCCGCTCGCCTCGGCGAGCAGCTGGGTCACGACCGTGCCGTCGGCGACCTTGACGGCCGGGATGGCGATTTCCTTACCGTTGAAGCTGGCGACGCCGCGCAGCTCCAGGTAGGCCTGCTCCATGCCTTCCTCATAGTCGAAGGCGAAGTGCTCGCGGACCACGCCGCCGGACTTGGCGACGACCTTGTAGTTGTCGAGGACCTTCTCGCCCTGGTAGGTGAAGGTCGGGCCTGCCACTTCCTCGCCGCCGCCATACACCAGCACGGGGGTGACTTCGAGGATGGCCTTGGGGTGGAAATATCCGTCAGGGTAGGAAACCTCCAGGTCCACGGGGATCTGGTCACCGACCAGTGCGAGGACTTCAGGCGTACAGACGATCTGCACCTTCTCGGCGAGTTTCATCTGTTCGGCGCGCGATTTGGAACAGGCTGCCGCCGCGACGACTGCGGCGCCCAGGATGAAGATTCTAGCAATTTTCTTCATAATCAACGGGGTTAGTCATTAGTGGACAATGTTCGATTTACAAATATAAAAAATAATCCTTAACTTTGCTTTCTATGGAAATGCAAGAACTCCAGCGACTCAAAAATAAATACGACATCATCGGTAATGACGCCGGGCTCAACCGGGCGCTCGAGACGGCCGTAGCCGTGGCTCCCACGGACCTCACCGTCCTGATCACGGGCGAGAGCGGCGTCGGCAAGGAGACGATCCCGCAGATCATCCACCAGTTCAGCCGAAGGAAGACCGGCAAATACCTTGCCGTCAACTGCGGCGCCATTCCGGAGGGGACGATCAACGCCGAACTTTTCGGCCACGAGAAGGGGGCCTTCACGGGCGCCATCGGCGAACGGAAGGGCTACTTCGAGGAGGCCAACGGCGGCACGCTCTTCCTCGACGAGATCGGCGAGCTGCCGCGCGAGACGCAGGCGCTGCTGCTGCGCGTGCTGCAGAACGGCGAATTTATGAAAGTCGGCTCCTCCAAGGTGGAGAAGACCGACGTGCGCGTGATCGCCGCGACCAACGTCAACCTGGCCTACGCCGTGGCCACGGGCAAGTTCCGCGAGGACCTCTACTACCGGCTCACCGGCATCCAGATCCAGATGCCCGCCCTGCGCGAGCGCAACAAGGACGACATCTACCTCCTCTTCCGCAAATTCACCTCGGATTTCTCCGAGCGCTATAACCTCTGCAAGGTCAACCTCAACCACGACGCCATCTCGATGCTGACGGCCTACCGCTGGCCGGGCAACATCCGCCAGCTGAAGAACGTCGCGGAGACGGTCACGGCCTTGGAGTCGCGGCCCGTCACGCCCGGCTCCGAGCGCATCGAGCTGGGCCCCGCCGCGCTGATGCGCTACCTGCCGGACGAGAAAGACTCGATGCTGCCGGCGACCGCCGGCCCGGCTTCCGCCGGCGGCGGGATGTCCGACAGCGACAAGCAGATGATCGTCAAGGCCATCCTCGACCTCAAGCAGGAAGTGGACCGCCTCAAGGAAATCGTCAATGCGGGCGGCGCCCCCGTCCAGCAGCCGATGCCCGCCGGGCTGCCCCACTACGTGGCCATGCCCGCGGACGAGCCCGAAGAGCAGCTCTCCGAGCCGGAAGCCTCGCTGGAGGGCATCTCCATCCGCAAGGCGAGCGACGAGCTGATCGAGCGCGCCCTCGCCAAGCACGGCGGCAAGGTCAAGCCCGCCGCCGCGGAACTGGGCATCTCCGAACGCACCATCTACCGCAAGCTCGCGGAATGGAAAGAAAAAGGCAAACGCTCATGAGACACGCCTTCCTCCGTCCCCTGCTGCTCCTCGCCGCCGCGCTCACCCTCGGCGGCTGCGGCATCTATTCCTTCACCGGCACCTCGATCCAGAACGACGTCAACACCATCCACATCGAGTATTTCGAGTACAAGGCGCAGAAGGTCAACCCTTCGCTGAGCAACGACCTCACCGAGGCGCTGCGCACGCGCTTCCGCCGGATGACCCGGCTGGAGCAGGTGGAGCAGGACGGCGACCTGGAGATTACGGGTGAAGTCACGGGCTACAACGTCAGCGCCGCCGCCATCACGGCCGACGAGGTCGCGGCGCGCAACCGCCTCACCGTGACCGTCCGCGTCAACTTCACCAACCGGAAATATCCGGAGGACGACTTCGACGGCAAGAGCTTCACCGCCTACGCCGAGTTCGACTCCGACCTCACGCTCGACGCGGTCGAGGGCGACCTCTGTACCGAAATCATCGACAAACTCATCGAAGAAATATTCAACGCCACCGTCGCACAATGGTAAATCCCATCGATATACACAAACTGACCCTGGAGGAACTCTCCGGCGTGATCGCGCTGTACCCCTGGTACGCCGGCGCCCGGATGGAGCTCTGCCGCCGGATGTCCGGCGCCGGCGCCCTCTCCGACATCCAGATCGCCGAGACCGCCCTGCACCTGGGCGACCGCAAGGTCGTCGCGGACCTGCTGCGGGCGGGCCGCACCGTGGACTGCTCCGACAAGGACGCCCGCCGGCTCGCGGACGCCTTCATCTCCGCGCAGGACAAGCCGCGCAAGCAGCGCCGCGTCTATGTGGTGGGCGGCGACTACTTCTCCCAGGACCAGTACGAGGGCGCCCGCGCCGACTCGGACGGCATCTTCTCGCATTTCGCCGCCAAGGCGCGCTCGGAAGGCTTCGCCGAGGTCCCGCAGGAAGAAGGGTCGCAGGACCTCAATTTCTACACCGAGACGCTCGCCGGGATCTACCTCGAACAGGGCTATTCGCAGGAAGCGATCGACATTTATTCCAAACTAATTTTGCGATATCCGGAAAAAAGTGTTTACTTTGCAGCCCTTATTGACGAAATAAACAAAAAAGATAACTGAATATGAACGCATTGTTTGTGATTTTGACCGTCCTGGTCATCCTCGCCGCCATCCTGCTCATCATCGTGGTGCTGCTTCAGAATGGCAAGGGAGAGGGTATGGCCAGCAACTTTGTGGCCGGCAACCAGACCTTCGGTGTCCGCCAGACCGCAGACGCCCTCGAGAAGATCACCTGGGGCCTTGTCACCTTCATCCTCGCCGTCTCCATCATCTCTTCCTTCACGACCGGCACCAACGGTGCCTCCATCGACGTGACCGACCAGATCGAGAACGTGGCGAACGATGCACAGCCTGAGTTCCCGGCCGCTCCGATCCAGCAGGACGCCCCGACCGAGTAAGGATCTACGATCAGAATGAAAAAGCCCGAAGCAATCGCTCCGGGCTTTTTTGTCATTTGTTGCGCAGGACCGTCTGGCCGTCGACGCAGTCGACCTCGATGACGGAGTCCTTGTGGACCTTGCCTTCCAGGATCTCCCGGGCCAGCTTGTTGACCAGCTCGCGCTGGATCAGCCGCTTGACCGGGCGGGCGCCGAAGACGGGGTCGTAGCCGTCCTTCACCATCTGGTCCTCGAAGGCCGGGGTGAAGCTGAGCGAGACGTTCTCGTTCTCGAGCTTGCTGCGCAGCAGCTCCATCTGGATGCGCACGATCTGCCGGATGTCGTCCGGGGTCAGCGGGTCGAAGACCACGATCTCGTCGATACGGTTCAGGAACTCGGGACGCATCCGCAGGCGCAGTTCCTCCTCCTTGAGGTTGGAGGTCATGATGAGGATGCAGTTCTTGAAGTCCACCGTGCGGCCCTTGTTGTCGGTGAGCCGGCCGTCGTCGAGCACCTGCAGGAGGATATTGAACACGTCCGGGTGCGCCTTCTCGATCTCGTCGAGCAGCACCACCGAGTAGGGCTTGCGGCGCACGGCCTCGGTCAGCTGGCCGCCTTCGTCGTAGCCGACGTATCCCGGAGGCGCGCCGATCAGGCGGCTGACCGTATGGCTCTCCTGGTATTCGCTCATATCGATACGCGTCATCATCGACTCGTCGTCGAAGAGGAACTCCGCGAGCGCCTTCGCGAGCTCGGTCTTGCCCACGCCCGTGGTGCCCAGGAAGAGGAAGGAGCCGATGGGGCGGTGTTCGTTGGACAGGCCGGCGCGGCTGCGGCGCACGGCGTCGGAGACCGCCGCGATGGCCTTGTCCTGGCCGACCACGCGCTTGTGGAGGCCTTCCTCCATCCGGAGGAGCTTCTCCTTCTCGCTCTCCATCATCCGGGCCACCGGAATGCCGGTCCAGCGGGCCACGACCTCGGCGATGTCGCCCGGCGTGACGGATTCCGTGATGATCGGATCCGGGATGGCGGCCTGTTTTGCGGACAGCTCCTCGATGCGCTTCTGCGCGGCCGAGAGCTTGCCGTAGCGGATCTCCGCCACCTTGCCATAGTCGCCCGCGCGCTCGGCGATGTCCGCCTCGCGCTTGTAGTCCTCGATCTGCTGGCGGGTGTTGTTGAGCTCGGTCACGATGCCCTTCTCTTCGTTCCAGCGCTTGGCGAGCGCGTCCCGCTCGGCTTTCGCCTCGCGCAGCTCGTCCTCGATCTTCTCGGCCTTGAGGCTGACGCCCTCGCGGCCCACGGCCTCCTTCTCGATCTGCAGCTGGCGGATCTTGCTGTCCAGGATGTCGATGGGCTCCGGGACGGAGTTCATCTCCAGGCGGAGCTTGGAGGCCGCCTCGTCCACGAGGTCGATGGCCTTGTCCGGGAGGAAACGGTTGTTGATGTAGCGGTGGCTGAGGTTGACGGCCGCGATGAGCGCGTCGTCCTCGATGCTCACCCGGTGATGGGTCTCGTATTTCTCCTTCAGGCCACGGAGGATGGCGATGGACTCCGCCGGGGTCGGCTCGTCCACCATCACTTTCTGGAATCGGCGCTCCAGGGCCTTGTCCTGCTCGAAGTACTTCTGGTACTCGTCCAGGGTGGTCGAGCCGATGGTGCGCAGTTCGCCACGCGCGAGCGCGGGCTTCAGGATGTTGGAGGCGTCCATCGCACCGGAAGAGCGGCCCGCGCCGACCAGGGTGTGGATCTCGTCGATGAACAGGATGATCTCGCCCTCGCTGTCCACGACCTCCTTGACCACGCCCTTGAGGCGCTCCTCGAATTCGCCCTGGTACTTGGCGCCTGCGATCAGCGCGCCCATATCCAGGGAGAATACCTTGCGGCTCTTGAGGTTCTCGGGCACCTGCCCGTTGACGATCTTGGTGGCGATGCCCTCGGAGATGGCGGTCTTGCCAACGCCCGGCTCACCGACCAGGATCGGGTTGTTCTTGGTTCTACGACTCAGGATCTGCAGCACGCGACGGATTTCCTCGTCACGGCCGATGACCGGGTCGAGCTTCCCTTTGGCCGCAGCCTCATTGAGGTCTACGGCATACTTGCTTAAGAATTCGTACTTGCTGTTTCCCATAATAAAATCGTCGGCCCGTTAGTGGGTCGACGAGAAACCGCTCAAATGTTGAGCCACTGACAAAATGTCAGGGAAAAGTTCAGGTTAAATCCGCGGTTTTTGGATGACTCTGATAACCAGAGAAATGAAGTAAATGATGAGGCCGTAGATGATCGGGATCAAGCAGCACTTCAGGCCGCCGGCCACAATGGACGAGGAGACATCACCAGCCATCTGGACCGCATCTAACGCATGCGCGAGGCCCAGCAGCGCGCTGAAGATGCTGACGACCAGCGCGGAGATGCCGATCTCCCGCACCCAGCGGGGCGCCTTCCAGGCCGCGACCAGCAGGCCGATCAGCAGGAGGGTGATCACAATCATGATGGTCAGTCCGCCCTGGGCGAAAAGCTGTGCGATGGTCGGGCTGGGGAGGTCGATGACCTGTCCGATGCCGACAACCTGGTCGGCAGCGTTTGCGAGTTCTTCTTGGATCATAACGTTTCGTTTTATGGATTTGTATCACAAAGGTCGGTGGCGGCGGATAAAAATGCAAGGTCGAATCCTCCCCTGTGCCCGTCAAATCCCATTGTACGCCGTATCCGCTTGCTTTCGAGAACGTTTTTCCGTATTTTGGTAACGTGAAGACACTCGGAAGAATCGCCTATTGGCTCGCGGCGCTCGTCTTGCTCGCCTGCCTGCTGACCAGCCTGGACTACACCCTGTCCCAGGCCATCCTCATCAGTCTCCTTTTCGGACCCTGCGCCATCGCGCTCGAGTTCCTGATACCCAAGGCCCGGAAGCCGATGGACAAGATATACCTCGCCCTGGCCGTCCTCGTCGCGGTCGTCCTGCTGATCGTCTCGCTGCACGTGCTGGCCTGGAGCCCGCTGCGGCCTGCGGGCAGGTCGCCCTACCAGCCCCTCGATGTCCCCCCGATGCTGATCAACCCGATCTTCCTGGGCCTGATCCTCACCGCCCTGGCCATCGGCGACCTCTTCTGGGGCCGCTGGCTTGACCGGCGCTTCGCGGACCGCACGTGCAGGATCACCTTCTTCTCGGACCGCAAGAGCGTGACACTGGACGTAGCCAGCATCTCCTATATAGAGTCCAACGACACCGAAGTCCGCATCGTCACGGCCGACGGCGCGTCCTACCGCAACAAGACCGGCATCAGCCAATGGGCGAACCTGCTGGGAGAGGGTTTTCTCCGCATCCACCGCTCCTATCTGGTCAACGCCGCCCGGGCGACCCGCCTCTCGGCGGAGGAAGTGCTTGTAGATGAGACGACTCTGCCCGTTTCCCGCAAGTACCGGGAGCTGGTGCAGGGCACCTTGCGCCCGGCGGAGGAGGAGGAATTCCGGAAAAGAATGCCACCGGAGGCTTAAATTTTTTTAAAAATATTTTGGCGTTTTAAAAAATGTGTCTATCTTTGCAATCCCAACGCTAAGCAATAAGGTTTTGCGGAAATAGCTCAGTTGGTAGAGCGCAACCTTGCCAAGGTTGAGGTCGCGGGTCCGAGCCCCGTTTTCCGCTCCAAATTAAGTCAAATTCCTTCAGGGATTTGACTTAATTTTTTGTAGGCCGCTGCCAACCCGCGACCTCAACCCAACCCCCGAGGGGTCGGCGGCCTCAGCCGCCGGGGGGTAACGTTAAAGTCAATGCGCAGCTTGGCTGCGCCGCGGGTCCGAGCCCCGTTTTCCGCTCCACAAAAAAGTCAGATCCCTTCAGGAATCTGACTTTTTTTGTTGCCCGTTTAGTCTATCTCATGCGCATCATCATAGTCAGGGCTATTGGCGATTAAGCCTTCCGGCTGGATTTCCAGCACCTCACACTCCGGTTAGATGTAACGATTGGTCGTTTCTTGTTTCATATGATTAAAATTTGATTATGTGCGACCCGTTTCCGCGTGTTGCCACCTTATATAAATCAACGGATTTTCCGGCAAATTAGCAACGCGGATGTCCGTTCTATTGCTACTCTTGTCCGAAATTTTCCACACGCATGAAAAAACTTTACGCTCTTTTACCGCTCCTGGCTGCGCTTGTCGTGCCGGGAAAGGCCTCCGCGCAGATGATGCCGGATTCTACCGTCCAGATCATCGCCTACTGGGAAGTCGGCGGCCACAGCCGTTATTCGTCCGAGTTGATTCCGCTTTCAGCGATGATACCCTCAGGCATGATTTCCACCACCTCGCAGTCCGGCGAGGTGTATCGTTCATTTTGTTCAGTGACCATATCTTGTGATTTAATATATCTTATGCAAAATAATGTTCTCCCGGCAAATTAGCTATATTTGCCGAAATTTCCCACATACACATGAAAAAACTTTATGCACTCTTACCGATCCTGGCTGCGCTTCTCGTGCCGGGAAAGGCTTCCGCGCAGATGCTGCCGGATTCCACCGTCCAGGTGGTCGCCTACTGGGAGGTCGGCGACCAGGTCGATTATCTCTTTACCGAAGAGAAATATGAGATAAACGGCGAAGACGAGACGATGAAGAGTTCCTCCTCCGAGACGGTCCGCTTCGAAGTCGCCGCCGCGACGGACAGCACCTATACCCTGCTGATCACCAGCCTGGACGGATTCGCCACGAACCTGAACCTTTCGGACAAGGACCTGGCCGCCTTCCCGCCCTTCAATCTCCGGGTCCGGATGTCCGATCTCGGAGAATTCCAGGAGCTGGAGAACCTGGACGAAATCCTCAAGGCGCTCGACAAGATGGTGCCGCTCTTCAAGAAGGCGACCCTGGCCTCCTTGACGCCGGAAGAGCAGAAAGCGATCGACAAGAAGGGCCTCGAGGACTATCTCCGGCAGTCGATGGCTTCGGAGTCCTTCGTCAACAAGATCCTCCAACAGTATCTCGTCCCCTTCATCTACCACGGCGCGCGGATGGACACCACCCGGACGTATTCCTTCATGAATAACTTCGAGGCGGTTATCGGAGAGAAATCGCTCAACCTGGAGACGCGTTTCAAGGTCGACCCGGAACTCACGGACGAATACTCGGTCGTGATCCGGCAGGAGACGGTCGCCGACGGGGTCGACATCATTCCGCTCCTGCAGGGTTTCCTCGGCCCGCTCGCAGAGAACCTGTACAGCGGGGCCGGCAGAAGCCGGGAAGAAGTGGAAGCCGAACTGTCGAAGCTCCGGCTCGAGGCCGTTTTCGAGGAATACAACGTCGAAGAGATCGAACTGGCGACCGGCTGGCCGCTCGTCTGGGTATTCGACCGCTATGTGACGGTCACCGAGAACGGCGAGACGCGAGGCGCCCACAATTACAAAAAGATCAAGATCCTCTCCGAAGAGGGAGAGGAAGAATAGAAAAAAATAACAGGAGGTGCCCTCACGGGTACCTCCTGTCCTGGATACTGAAAAAACGTATATTAAAAATAACTACTAACGGTCTTTCGGAACGATGATCTGGTGACCGAGCTTCAGCTTGTCGCCGGAATCATCGACAGTCCAGTACTGCGGCTTGCGCGGCCCGCCGTTCTCCACGTGGTGGACCACGTAGCGGAGCTCACCCTCGAAGGTACGGAAGAGCATACCGTGGCCGGAGTTGTTGGCCAGGAACGGTTCCGGTTCCTGCACCCACGGGCCGGCGATGGTGCCGGACTCGGAATAGCAGACCTCCTGGAGGTAGCGCTCCTTGCCCCAGGTGCTCCAGAGCATACCGAGCTTGCCGGTTTTCGTGCGGAACATCTGCGGGCCGTCGGTCACCCAACCCGGCATCTTGAGGCCGAAGGTGGCCTCGCCCAGGCCGTTCATCTCGCCGCAGGACGGAGCCTCGGAAGCCCGGAACATCGTCACAGGCCACTCGGAGATCGTCTTGGTCAGGTCGGAGGACAGCTCGATATAGTCCATCGTGCCGTCGATGATCTGCGTCCACTCGTGGACAAAGATCATGTAGACGTGACCATCCTCTTCATAGAGCGTACCGTCGATACAGTCCCATTCGCGGGGCTGATAGTCATAACCCGGAGTGACGGAGAACGGCACGAACGGACCTTCGGGATTATCCGCGCGGAGCAGATAAGTCTGGTTGTGGGGCACGTTGTAGCGGCGCGGGACCTGCTGGATGAGGTCGGAGTGGTCGCTCCACGTACCTGCGTAATAGTAGTAGTCACCGATCTTGTGGATCTCGGCCGCGGCGGCGAAGCCCGCCTTCTCGCACCAGGTGCCGGTCAGGTCGATGACGTTGTAGGGACCTTCCCACATCACCAGGTCCTTGCTCCGATACTGACGGCCGCCGGAGCTGGTCAGGTAGTAGGTCTTCGTGACCGGGTCCGGATAGATGAACGGATCGCTCATCGACAGGTCGTTGAAGTGGACGGTGCGGATGCGGTTCTGCTCTTCGCGCATCCGGCGCATACGCTCGGCCATGCCGGTCGTGTCCCGGTTGGCATTCTGCATGCCGCCGAAATTCTTCTGGCCGGGATCCGCAAGCGGAGCCTGCTCACCGGGTTCGACCTTGACCGGGCCGGACACGGCCGGCGCGGGGTTTCCATTGCCGCAGGACGCGAAGAGCGTCGCGGCAAGGCAATAAGACAAAAGTGTTCTGATTTCCATTTTATGTAATGATGTTTGCTTTCAGGATCACCAGCCGGGATTCTGCTTCAGGTTGGGGTTGGCAGAGGTCTGCTCGAACGGGAACGGGAGGAGGTTGTACTTGTCCTGCCAGCCGGAGCCGGGGCCGTCGATGACCTCGATGTTCCACTCGGTGGTGCCGGGCTTATAGCCATAGAACTTGTAGAGCTTCTTGCCCTTGTTCTTGAGCGCTTCGGGAGCGTCGCCCCAGCGGACCAGGTCGAAGTAGCGCTCCTGCTCATAGAAGAGCTCGGCGCGGCGCTCGTCCTTGATGATCTGGTAGGTCAGCGCGGACACTTCGGGAATCTGGGCGCGGCGGCGCACCTCGTTCAGGGCCGCCAGGCCGGTGCCGTCGGCATCCTGGTCCACCAGGAACTTCGCCTCGGCGTAGAGGAGGAGGACTTCCGCGTAGCGGAGCAGGGCCGCGTTGGTGCGGGAATACTTCCAGAAGCCGGGGATGTCATAGAAGTCGCTGATGAAGGCGATGCCGCGATAGGTGAAGTAGCCCTCGTTGTGGCAGATGCCCTTGGGCAGCACGCCCGGGGTCGCGCCGGCGGGATAGTCCATCGCCAGCACCTGCTCGTAGGTGTGGATCGTGGACTTGAAGCGCGGCTTCTCGATGTCGCCTTCGTGCGCCTCGAGGAAGCGGCCGAAGTCACCGGAGACGGCGTTCCAGCCCCAACCGGTGTAGATGTTGGTCGGCGCCACGATGCCGTCCGGCCAGCCGGTCCACATATGACGGAGGTCATTCTGCGGGTTGCCCGGGAAACCGTCGTTGTCGGCGGAGTTGTGCTCGAAAAGGTACTCCTCGCAGAAGTCGCCCATCGGGCGCTCGAGGATGAACATATCGGCGACCAGGCCGTAGAGGCCGGAATCGATCACGGTCTTGAGGTCCTTGGCGGCGTCGGCCAGCATCTCCTTGTTGCCGGTCTTCTGGCCGTACCAGAGACCCACCTTTCCGCGGAAAGCCAGGGCGGCGTGCTTGGAGATGCGGGCGCCGAAGGCTTCCTGCTGGCCCTTGCCGGCGATGGCGGGCAGCTTGTCGGCCGCGTCCTTCATCTGGTCGAGAATCCATTTAATGGACTCTTCGGTCGGCGTGTTGGACTGGTAGTACTCGTCCTGCGAGAGGAGGTGGTCGGCGAGGGGCGGGGTACCCCACCAGCGGACGGCGTCGAACATTGCCAGGGCGCGGAGGAAGTTGGCCTCGGCCTTGACGCGGTTGATCCGGGCGTCGCTGGTCTCCGGGATCTTCTCGAGGATCAGGTTGCAGTGATAGATGACGCCGTAGATGCCCTTATACATAATCTTCGGGGCCGTGTCGGCGGAGGAGACGTTGTAGTTGCCCGCCTCCTGGAACTGGTACGTGGCGTCCGCGAAGGAACCGCCGCCGGGATAATGGTCGTCGTCGAGGCTGTTCAGGAACAGCATCTTCTCGATGCCGTTGACGCAGGTCACGTCGCGGCCGCCCCAGTACAGCTTGTAGGCGCTGGCGATCAGGGCCTCCGCCTCGTCCGCGGTGGCGTTCTTGTAGTAATCCTCCGTGGACAGGACGCTCTTCTGCGTGATATCAAGGTTCTTCTGGCAGGCGGCGGTGGCGATCACGAGCGCCGCGAGCGATAATACTGTATATACTCTTTTCATACTGCGTGCGGGTTTAGAACGATACATTCACACCAAAGACCAGTTTCTTGGAGATCGGGTAGGAGCCGAAATCGACACCCAGACCGCTGGCGGCGCTGCCGACGTGGCTGGTCTCCGGATCCATGCCGGGATACTTCGTGAAGGTGAACCAGTCATCCATGGAAACATAGGCGCGGAGGGAACTCAGGCCGATGCGCTTGACGAGCTTCCGGGGCACGGTGTAACCGAGCTGGATCTGCTTGATCTTGAAGAAGGATGCGTCGTAGACGCGCATGTTGGACGTCCTGTAGTACTTGTCGTTGGCATCCGGCTTCGGATAGATGTAGCCGGTGGAGGAGCTGTTCTGCCAGGCATCCGTGTAGAAAGTCTTGAGCGTATTCTGCTGGAGGGCGTCGGAACGGGTCACGGCGTACAGCAGGTCGGCACCCTGGGAACCGGCACCCAGCACGAGGAGGTCGAATCCCTTGTAGGCGAGGTTGATCGTGATACCGTAGGTAAAGTCGGGAATGCCGCTGCCCACGAAGTCGCGGTCGTCCGGAGTGATCGCGCCGTCACCGTCGAAATCCCGGTAGACGGCGGCGCCGGTGGCCTGGTCGATGTGGTCCACGACGAAGGTGCGCAGGTACCACAGCGGGTAGCCTTCCTCGAAGTAGGTCACGTCATAGGAACCCCAGATCTTCTGGCCCGGGACGCGGTCGGGGGAAGTGCCCTTGACGACCTTGTTGTGGACCGTGGAGAGGTTGGCGTTGATGCCGTAGTTGAACTCACCGATCGAGTCTTTCCAACCCAGTTCGAACTCGGTACCGTGGTTGTTCACGAGACCGGCGTTGACATAGACGTACTCCGCGCCGGTGTTGCCCGGGGCCGTCGTACGGGTCAGCAGGTCGTGCGTGTCCTTGTTGTACCAGTCCACGGAGAAGGTCAGGCGCTCCTTGAACATACGGAGGTCGAGACCCAGGTCCACCTGGCGGGAAGTCTCCCAGCGGATGTTCGGGTTCGGGAGGACCTTGGAGGGGCGGACGCCCACCAGGAAGGTGCCGTCCAGGTTGTTGCCGTAGTCGGCGGAGCTTTCCAGCACGGAAGCGTACTGGTACTCGCCCAGCGCGTTGACGTTACCGTTCACACCCCAGGAAGCGCGGAGCTTGAGGAAGGAGAGGGAAAGCTGCTGCTTGAGCTCCTGCATGAACGGCTCGTTGCTGACGGTCCAGCCGGCGGAGACGGACGGGAAGTAGCCCCAGCGGTGCTGCTTGTCCAGCTTGGAGCTGTCGTAGGCGTCGGCGCGGAAGTTGGCCTGGATGAAGTACTTGTTGTCGTAGGAATAGCCGATGCGGCCGAAGTAGGACATATTGGCCCGGACCTCGGGCTGGCCGGCCAGGGTCATCTGGGCCGTATTGACGGCGTTGTCGAGATAGCGGAAGTTGGGGGAATCGCTGGAGAGCTGGTTGGCGCTGCCGCGGAGGTAGTCCGTGTTGGTCTGCTGGTAGGACATACCGGCCATCGCCGTGAGGTCGTGCTTGCCGAACGACTTGTTGTAGTTGGCGAAGTTCTCCCACTGGTAGTACAGGCGGTCATTGGTCGATCCGGAGATGGAGAGCGCCTGGTTGTTCTTCGTGGTCATATAGACCTCGTGGTTGTAGGTGTTCGTGTGGCTGTAGCCACCCTGGAAACCGAAACGGGAGGTGAAGACCAGCCCCTTGAGCGGGGTGATGTTGGCGTAGGCGACGCCGCGGACGCGGAAGCTCTGGGTCTCGGTGTCCCGGCGGTCGAGCATCACCTGCGGGTTCCACAGATAGCTCTGGTCGCTGAAAGCGGAAACGCCATAAACGTGGCCGGCGGGATCGCGGGGGACCTTGTAGCCGCCGTCGATCACGGTCTGGACGCGGGAAGGGATGGCGTTGTCGTCATAGACGAACGGCGTGATCGGGTCGGACACGAGGATGGCGGCGAACACGGAGTCGGAGGTACCGGAGCTCTCGGAGAGGGCCCGGCGCGTGCTCCGGTCGATGGTCGTATTGACACCCACGGTCATCCAGTCACGGATCTTGTATTCGGCGTTGATCTGGCCGACGAGGCGCTTGAAGACATCCTTGTCGCCCTTGATGATACCGTTGTTGTCGGTGTAGGACATGGAAGTATAGAACTTCGCGCGGTCGTTACCGCCCTCCACGCCGAAGGTGTGGCGGCGCTGGTAACCGGTCTCGAGCATATAGTCCGACCACTTGGTGTCGGTCTTGCCGTCGTAGTCGAAGTCGTTCTGCGTCGCGGCGCCGGAGATCGTCATATAGTCCATATACTCGCGGGCGTTCATCAGCTCGGGCATATGGGCGACCGACTGGATCGAGTTCTGGAAGCTGTAGAACACGCGGCCTTCGCCCTTCTGGCCGGACTTGGTCGTGATGAGCACGACGCCGTTGCCGGCCTCGACGCCGTAGATGGCGGCGGAGGCGGCGTCCTTGAGGATCTCGATGGAAGCGATGGCCTCCGGATCGAGGTAGCTGATGTCGTTGACCTTCAGACCGTCGACGATCATCAACGGGGAGGTCTGGGAGTTGGAGGAGTAGCCGCGGATCTGGATGGAGGACGCGGAACCCGGGGCGCCGGAGGCGTTGATGATCTGCACACCGGCGGCCTTGCCCTGGATGGCCTGGGCGACGTCGGTCGACGTGCGGTTCTCCAGGTCGGAGTCCTTGACCGACGCGATGGCGCCGGTGACGTCGCTCTTCTTCTGGACGCCGTAACCGATGACGATGGTCTCCTCAAGCATCTCGGAGTCCTCGGCCAGGACGACGACCATCGGGCGGTCCGTCACGGCGGCGAGCTCCTGCGTGAGATAACCGATCGAGCTGATCTCCAGGACCTCGCCGGCGTTGGCTTCGATCGAGAAGCTGCCGTCCAGCTCGGTCGCGACGCCGCGCATCGTCCCCTTGACGACGACGGACACGCCGATCAGCGGTTCGCCGGAGGCGTCGCGGACGACACCCTTGGCGTAAGTCGCCGGCTGGGGAGCCTGGGCGACGGCCTTCTCGACGGCCGCGGCTGCGGGCGTCTTCTCGGCCAGCGAGAGGATGATGTGCTTGCCCCGCACGTTATACGTAATTCCGGAGTCTTTCAGGATCTCGTCCAGGACCTCGCCGAGGGATTCCTGGTCGGCGTTGACCGAGATCTCTTCGTTCACGTTCACGCCGTGCTTATAGATGAACAGATACTCCGTCTGCGATTCTATGTCATTCAACACGGTTTCGAGAGAAACGTTTGTCCGGTTGATGCTGACTGGGATATTCTGGGATGCTGCGGTCCCTGCCATCAGGCTGAAAGCACCTACGAACAATAGGAATGCTGATACTTTCATCTTGTTCAACAATGATTGAATCGTTGGACTTTTCCATCGCGGATCGCCCAAGATTGAGTTATTCTTCATACCTTTGTAATTGAATTAATATGGTTAGTAATGACTATGTTATTCCGGGCGGACCGTGTTGCAGCGCGGCCGCCCTTTTTGTTGGTTATCGTGTCAGGTCATAGGCAAACGTTTTAGTCGTTATTATTTCTAGTGATTACGTGTGGTCATCTGTTTTTTGAGGTGATGAAGATCTTGTTGTTCTCCTGATCACGGGAATAATCGAAGCGCAGGCTGGTCTGCAGGATCTGCAGCGCGTAGTCCAGGCCGTCCTTGATGCGGAACTTGCCGGTCAGGGTCTCCTTCTCCAGCTTCGGGTCCGGCGTATAGACGATGTCCTTGCCGTAGTAGCGCTGCAGGTCGCGGATGATTTCGGAGAAATGCTTCTCGCGGAAGCAATAGAGGCCCTCCCGCCACTTATATACGTCGTAGTCGTCGATATCGCTCAGATACAGTTTGTTGTCGCGCAGCGTCAGTTTCTTGTCCGGGCGCAGGTAGATCGCGCGCTCCGGGGCGGTGGGCAGCGAGACGGAGACCTTGCCCTCGAAGAGGGAAGTCTCGAAGATGCGCTCCTCCTCCTTGGCGTTGACGTCGAACACGGTGCCGTGGACGGTGACGTCCGCGAGATACGTGTGGACGATGAAGGGATGGCGCTCGTCGTGCGCGACGTCCAGGTAGACCTGTCCGTCCACCGTCACTTCGCGCTTCTTCCGGTGCTCGAAGCCGGACGGATAGCGCAGCGTCGTGCCGGAATTGATCCACACCGACGTGCCGTCGGGCAGGGTCACCTGCGCACGCTCCCCCGCGGGCACGGAGATGCTGTTCATCGCCACCGCGCGGTCCGGGAAGATGTTGGTGAACTGCCGCAGGGCCAGGGTCAGCGCGGCCAGCAGGGCGAGCCCGAAGGCGAACCGGTAGGCGTACTGGCCGATCGGGCGCCTGCGGCGGCGCGGGGCCTGCTCGAAGACCTTGTCGTCGGCCAGCTGGATGGCGTCGTAGAGCTTGCGCTCCTTGAGGAGCGTCGCCATATTCTCATCGGAGGCGGACGCCCACGCCATCAATGCGGACACCTCTTCCGGCCGCATCCGGCCGGAAAAATACAGGAACAGGGTGTCCTTGTCTACAATCATTTTCTGATCCATGTGACTTGTAAACGATTGAACAAAAGAAAACCCTAGTGAAAAAATGTTTTTTTTCGCCAGGGTGGACTAGGAAAGGTAAAATAGAAGGACGGCAACCGACAGATAATCCTTCAGGGCACTTCGGAGCAGGCGGTTGACCTTGGTGATGTGGTATTCGACGCCTTTCTCCGTGATGCCCATCCGGGCGGCGATCTCCCGGTGCGACAACCCCTGGCGGCGGCTCAGCAGGAAGACCTGCCGGGTCTCTTCGGACAGCTCCGCGACCGCCTTGGTGACAATCTCCTGAATCTCCTGGGTGAAGACCTCGTCCGGGATGAAATCCTCCAGGGAGGCGATCCGGGTATTGAGGTCCCAGACCTGCTCCTTCGTCTGATGCTCCACGAACGCCTGGTCGCGCCGCAGGCGGCGCAGGTAATCGATGCACTTGTTCTTCAGGACGGTGAGGACATACGCCGGCGGATTGGTGTCCGCCGGGAGCTCGGCCCGGCGCAGCCAGAAGGTCATCATCGAATCGACCACGAAGTCCTCCGCCAGGTGGTCGTCCCGCAGGTAGCCGGACGCAAAACGGATGAAGCGCATCCTGTATTCGGAGAAGAATGCGCTGAATCCGGCGGAGTCGATGATGGGATCCAAAATATGAAGGGTTGGTTATTTCTTCTTTCTGGCGGCGCGGCGCGCGGCACGGGCGGCCTCGCGCTCCTGTTTCTCGCGCTCGGCGAGGGACTTCTCCGCCTCGACGGCGGACTTGGTCCGGAAAATGATGACGCCGTTCTGGCCCCGCATGCCGTAGAGGCTGGAGGTGCCGTCCTTGAGGACCTCGACCGAATAGATGTCCTCGGGACGCAGGTAGGTCACGTTGTCCGTGATGATGCCGTCCACGACGAACAGCGGCTGGGTCTGGTCGGAGTTGGTAGAAATGCCGCGGATCGTGATCTTGGGCATATCGCCGCTGTTGCCGCCGGGGCTCACGATTACGCCGGGCTCCTGGCGCAGCAGGTCGAAGACCGTGTTGTATTGGGTTTTGTCTTTCGGGTCGCGGACCTTCTCCTGGGCAAGGGCGGTGCCGCCCAGCAGGGACAGGGTGGTCAGTATCAACAGGAATCTTTTCATGGTCGGTGGATTTGTTCCGGACAAAGATAGCTTTTTTTCTTATCTTTACGTCCCGTTAACCGGCAATAGATTCAATCCAAGATATGAAACGACTCGTCGTCATCCTGCTGACCCTGCTGACCGGGGTCGCCGCCCAGGGCGCGCGCGCCCCGAAAGTGAGGCCCAATTATGACCTGGCCTCGCAATTCTCCCAGAAACGGATTTCCCAGATGGTGTTCTCCACCTCCCTCCAGCCAAACTGGTTCCGCGATTCGGACAAGTTCTGGTACGTGTGGAAGACGCCCGCCGGCACGCAATACTGGATCGTCGATCCCGAGACCGGCCGTAAGACGCAGGCCTTCGACATGGAGCGGCTCGCGATGCAGGTCACGGAGATCGTCCGCGACCCGTTCGACGCGCAGCACCTCCCGATCGAGGACCTCAGGCTGAAGGACGACAAGTATTTCCAGTTCGACATCAAGAGCACGAAGGAGATTCCCGACACCCTGTCGAAGAAACCCGACGCCAAGACGAAGAAGGTCTTCCACTTCCAGTATGAGATCGCCACCGGCAAGCTCAGCGAGTACAAGCCCGAGGAGAAGGAGTACCCGGCGTGGGCGAGCATCTCCCCGGACGGCCAGGTCGGCGTGTACGTCAAGAACGCCAACCTCTTCTGGATGGACAAGGAGAACCTGGCCAAGGCGGCCAAGGACGACAAGGACTCCACCCTCGTGGAGCACCGCCTCACCGCGGACGGCGTCCGCGAGTTCGGCTGGGGCGGCGACAACTACCGGGGCGACACGGAAACGGACACCACCCGCCGCACCCGCGCGGGCAGCGTGGTCTGGTCGCCGGACGGCAGGCACTTCGTGGCGGTCAAGACCGATATGCGCGCGGTGAAGGAACTCTGGGTGATCAACTCCGTGGCCCAGCCGCGCCCGACGCTGGAGACCTACAAATACCAGATGCCCGGCGAGCCGGGCCCGCAGGAGGAGTTCTACATCTTCTCGATGCCGGAAGGCACGAGCAAACGCTTCCGCGTGAATGCCTTCAAGGACCAGACGACCGAGATCGCCACGCGCCCGCGCAAGTCGCGCGAGAACTATGACAAGTTCCGCACGCGCGTGTGGCTGGGCGACAACGACGGCTTCTACCTTTCGCGCGGCTCGCGCGACCTGCACCGCATCGACGTGTGCCGGGTGGACCTGGACGGCGACTCCACGCGCACGCTCATTACCGAACGGATGAACACCTACATCGAGGAGCGGCAGATCCGCCTCCTCGCCGGCGGCCGCCAGATGCTCTGGTGGTCCGAGCGCAACGGCTGGGCCAACCTCTACCTCTACAACGCCGACGGCACCCTGGTGCGCAACCTCACCGACGGCGCCTACCACGTCGAGGACGTGATCGAGGTCAATGAGAAGGAGGGCTACGTCCTCTTCTCCGCCTGCGGCGTCAACAAGGACGAGAACCCCTACCAGATGCACACCTACCGCGTCAGCCTGGCCGGCGGCGCCATCAAGCAGCTGGATATGGACGATATGAACGTGGACGCGACGGCGAGCGACGACGGCCGCTGGACCGTGGGCAACTGCTCGCGCGTGGACTACGCCCCGGAGGCCTGGCTGATCGGGCGCGACGGCAAGCGCACGCTGCTCGAGCAGGCTGACCTCAGCCTGCTGTACGCAGCGGGCTACAAGATGCCGGAGCGCTTCAAGGTCAAGGCCGCGGACGGCGTGACCGACCTCTACGGCGCGATGTACAAGCCGTTCGACTTCGACTCCACCAAGGTCTATCCCATCATCGACTACGTCTATCCCGGCCCGCAGGTCGAGGCCAACAACATCGAATGGTCCAAGGGGATGGTGCGCACCGACCGCCTGGCCCAGGTGGGCTTCATCGTGATCACCGTGGGCAACCGCGGCGGCCACCCCAACCGCTCCAAGTGGTACCACAACTACGGCTACGGCAACCTCCGCGACTACGGCCTGGAGGACCAGAAATACGCCATCCAGCAGCTCGCCGCGAAGTATGACTTCATCGACGGCAGCCGCGTGGGCATCCACGGCCATTCCGGCGGCGGCTTCATGTCCACCGCCGCCATCCTCAAGTACCCCGACTTCTTCAAGGCGGCCGTGTCCTGCGCCGGCAACCACGACAACAGCATCTACAACCGCTGGTGGAGCGAGACGCACCACGGCGTGGTCGAAAAGGTGGAGCAGAGCGACACCACGTTCGTCTACCACATCGAGACCAACCCGGAGATCGTCTCCAACCTCAAGGGCCACCTGATGCTGGTCCACGGCGACATCGACAACAACGTCAACCCCGCCAACACGATCCGCGTGGTCAACGCCCTGATCAAGGCGAACAAACGTTTCGACCTGCTGATCCTGCCGGGCCAGCGCCACGGTTTCGGCGATATGAACGAGTATTTCTTCTACCGCCTGGCGGACTATTTCTCCGAGTGGCTGCTCGGCGAGAGCGAACGCAAGGAAGTGGACATCAAAGAATTGAACAACGACTGAATGTATGAATAGACTGTTTCTGACTTTGGCCGCCGCGGCCCTTTGCGGCATTTCTCTCCAGGCGCAGGACAAGCCCCTGGACCATAGCGTCTACGACGGATGGCAGTCCGTCCGCAACGTCAAGATGTCCCCGGACGGGAAGCTCCTCAGCTGGGAAGTGACCCCGCAGGAGGGCGACGGGACGCTGTACCTGCACCGCCTGGACAGCGGCGCGGAGCTTGCGGTGGAGCGCGGCAGCGCGCTGAAATGGGCGCAGGACGCCTCCTACGGCCTTTTCACCGTCAAGGCGCCGTTCGCCGACGTGCGGCAGGCCAAGATCGACAAGAAAAAGAAAGACGAACAGCCCAAGGACTCCCTGGCGCGCATCGACCTCACGTCCCTGACGTGGGAGATGGTCGGCGCGGCCGGCGCGACGGCGCTCGGCTATGACGCCGCGCCGTACCTCTTCGCCGCGCAGGAGGTCAAGGGCCGCAAGAGCAAGAACCTGCTCGTGATCACCCCCGCCACCGGCAGCGTGGACACGCTCAAGAACGTGTCCGACTTCGTCACCTCCAAGTCCGGCGCGCGCCTCGCGGTCGTGACCGCGAAGGAGGAGAAGGATTCGCTTTCGCGCAGCGCGGTCATCCTGTATGATTTCCCGAAGGGCAGCATCGACACGCTGTCCAGCGGCCTGAAGGCCTATGCCGGCCTGCGCTTCGACGATTCCGGCAACAACCTGGTCTTCACCGGCACCGACCAGGAAGAGAAGGTGGACGGCACGCCGCGCTACGCCGTCTTTATGAGCTCCCTGCACGTCGACAAGCGCCGTCCCCGGACGTCGAAATGGCTGACGGGCACGCTGCTCGAGGCGGACAGCCCCGCCCTGCCGGAAGGCTGGATCGTGACCGCCACCAGCCGTCCCGGATTCTCCAACCGCGCTTCGCGCGTGATCCTCAACCTCGAGGAGTACTTCCCCGCCAAGGATACGACCGTCTATGATTTCGAGGCCGCCCAGCTGGACATCTGGGTCTGGGACAAGGCTATTGTCCCGCCGATGGACAAGGCGGGCCGCAACGGCCGCCCCGCGCGGACGGCCGTGCTCAACATCCAAGCGTCCGACAAGCTCGTCGTCCTGGCGACGAACCCGTCCGACCGGATCCGCTTCTTCGACGGCGGCGAGAAGGACTACGCCCTCTCGCTGGACACGAAGGCCTATGACATCGACAATATGTGGGCGGCCGACAGCCGCGCCGACGTGGCGCTGGTCAACCTCGCCGACGGCAGCCGGCAGGTGCTGGCCGAAGGCGCGCAGGGCTATGTCGTCCCGTCCCCGTACGGCAACTATCTCGCCGTCTTCGAGCCCGTGGACGGCAACTGGTATCTCTGGGACCTGGCCAACGGCTCCATCCGCAACCTGACCGGCGACCTCGACGTGGCCTTCTGGGATGAGGACGACGACCACCCGACGGGCGGTTTCGTCCCCATCGAGTCGCCCGACTGGGTCGGCGAGGACAAGGCCCTCATCCTGCGCGACCGCTATGACCTCTGGCGCTTCAGCACGGACGGCAAGAAGGTCGAGTGCCTGACCCGCGGCGCGGGCCGGCTCGACCGCGTGCAGTACAGCATCGTCCGCCCGGGCCGCAAGAACAACCCGTACCTGTTCCAGACCATCGACCCGCTTCCCGTGAAGGGCGAGCTGACGCTCAGCGCCTTCGACGAGGTGTACAAGCAGAACGGCTACGCCCGGATCGACATCGCCCGCGGCGGCGAGCCGGAGGGCTTCCTGGCGGAGAATTCCTTCACGCAGCTCACGCGCGCTGAGGACGCCGCCACGACCGCCTACCTCAAGGGCGACTTCCGCCACCCGATGGACCTCTACGTGGCTCCCGACCTCTGGAGCGAGGCGCAGAAGCTCACCGCCATCAACCCGCAGCAGGCGGAGTACCGCTGGGGTGACGTCCAGCTGGTCCACTGGCAGGCCTACGACGGCACGCCGCTCGACGGCCTGCTCTTCACGCCGGACGGCCTGGACGCATCGGCCAAGTACCCGATGATGATCTATTTCTACGAGAAGTATTCCGAGACGCTCTATGACTACCGTGCCCCGGCCCCGAGCCGCTCCACGGTCAACATCCCCTTCTACGTGAGCCGCGGCTACGTGGTATTCATCCCGGACATCGTCTACAAGGACGGCCACCCGGGCGAGAGCGCCTACAACTGCATCTGCGCGGGCGCGGAGGCGATGTGCGAGCAGTTCCCCTTCATCGACAAGGCCCGGATGGCCATCCAGGGCCAGAGCTGGGGCGGCTACCAGACGGCCTACCTCGTCACGCGGACGGATATGTTCGCGGCGGCGGGCGCCGGCGCGCCGGTCGGCAATATGACGAGCGCCTACGGCGGCATCCGCTGGGAGTCCGGCCACAGCCGCATCAGCCAGTATGAGCACGGCCAGAGCCGCGTCGGCAAGACGCTCTGGGAGGAGGGCGCTCTCGACCTCTACATCGAGAATTCCCCGGTCTTCCACGCGCCCAACGTGACCACGCCGGTGCTCATCATGCACAACGACAACGACGGAGCCGTGCCCTGGTACCAGGGTATCGAGTTCTTCATGAGCCTGCGCCGCCTCGGCAAGCCGGCCTGGCTGCTGGAATACAACAACGAGGCGCACAACCTCTCCGAGCGCCGCAACAGCAAGGACCTCTCGATCCGCCTCCAGCAGTTCTTCGACCACTACCTGCTCGGCGCTCCGGAGCCCGTCTGGATGAAGAGCGGTATCCCTTTCGCCCGCAAGGGCAATTACTTCGCCACCGAATTATCCGAATAACCGGGAACTATGACTCCGCTTTCCGTGCGCTGGGACGTCGATCCCTACATCTTCTCCATCGGGAACTACCATTTCCGTTGGTACACCCTCTTTTTCCTCATCATCTTCATCGTCGGCTTCAACGCCTTCCGGCGCTTCTGCAAGCGGGAAAAGATGGATGTGGAATTCCTGGAATCGCTGTTCCCGACGGTCCTCCTCGCGACGGTCGTCGGCGCCCGGATCGGACACTGCCTGTTCTACGACCCGGCCTATTACTTCGGGTCGTGGGAGGGGTTCCTCCATTTCTTCATGGCCTGGGAAGGCGGCCTCGCCAGCCACGGCGGCGCGTGCGGCCTGCTGCTGGCCATCTGGTGGTTCTCGGCGCACTATAAGGACAAATACCACGTCGACTTCCTGTGGATCATGGACCGGCTGTGCCTCGTCACGGCTTTCGCCGGGGCGCTCATCCGCATCGGCAACCTGATCAACTCGGAGATCTACGGCAACGTCACCTCGCTGCCCTGGGGCTTCATCTTCGTCCGCGTCGGCGAGACGGCGCCACGCCATCCGACGCAGATCTACGAGGCGCTGTGCTACTTCATCCTGGGCCTGGCGCTCCTCTGGATCTACCGGCACCGGGTCACCAAGGTCTTCCGCGGCTTCTTCCTGGGGGTTTTCCTGCTCGGCTGCTTCATCCCGCGCTTCCTGATCGAATTCATCAAGGAGCCGCAGGTCGAGTTCGAGCGGGCGAACCTCCTCGACCAGGGCCAGCTCCTCTCCATCCCGTTCATCATCGCGGGAGCCGTCATCCTGGTCCTGTCCTACCGCTGGAAGAAACCTTCCACCGGCCTGCTTCCCACGGCGAAAGGCCCCAAGGCCTAGGCGAAGAGGGACTTGATGAGGAACCAGAGGGCGGGGACGAGGAGGGCCGGGATGTAGTTGAGGGTCTTGCAGTCCTTGAGGTTGAGGAGGGAGAGGCCGGAGGAGATGATGAGGAGGCCGCCGACGATGGCCATCTCGTTGATCATCGTGCCGCCGATGAGCGGGGAGTCGGCGGCGAATTTGCCCAGCATATAGAACGCGCCCTGCCAGCAGAAGAGGATGGGGGCGGCGGCGATGATGCCGATGCCGTAGGTGGTCGCGAAGACCATCGAAGTCACCAGGTCGAGGGTGGCGTTGGTGAAGAGGAAGGTGTTGTCGCCCGTGGTGGCGCTCAGGATCGGGCCGACGATGCTGAAGGTGCCGACGCAGAAGAGGAGGCAGGCGGAGATGAGGCCGTTGGCGAGGCCTTCGCCGCCGCGCTTGGCGATGAGGCGCTTGGTGCGGCCGTCGAGGTCGAGCGCCGTGCCGAGGATGCCGCCGAGGGCGATGCTGAGGATGAAGAGCACGGGAAATTCGCTCTTCGGCATGTTCTGGACGAAGGTGTTGGCACCGAGCGCAAGCGAGGCAAGTCCCATCGCATTGTACAGGACATTCTGGTATTTTTCACCCAAACCTTTCTTGAGGAGACTGCCCACGATGGAGCCGACGATAATACACCCGGTGTTGACGATTGTTCCTAACATAACAGTTGCAAATATACCAAGATTTTTCTATCTTGCTCCTCGGTTAGAAGGAATCCTACAAAAATCCATATTATGGCAGTCAAATTCTATCAGCCTGCGAACCAGGTCCCTCTGGAGATGCACAAAGTGCGCGTCGTCCAGAAACTTAACCTGCTTCCGGTCGAGGAGCGTCTGAAGCGCATCCAGGAAGCCGGAAACAACACTTTCCTTCTCCAGAACAAAGACATCTACATGGACATGCTCACGGACTCCGGCGTCAACGGAATGTCCGACGAGCAGGTGGCCTCGATGAGCATCGCCGACGACTCCTACGCCGGCTCCGAGACCTTCAACCGCGTCAAGGCCGCCATCAAGGAGGTCTTCGGCACGGAGAATGTCCTCCCCGCCCACCAGGGCCGCGCCGCCGAGAACATCCTCGCGGAGGCCTACGTGCGTCCGGGTATGGTCACGCTGATGAATTTCCACTTCACCACCACCAAGGCCCACATCACCCGCCTGGGCGGCGAAGTGATCGAGCTGGTGGACAAGAAGGGCCTCATCCCGCAGAGCGACGACCCCTTCAAGGGCAACTTCGACCTCAAGGCCCTGCGCAAGGTCATCAAGGACTACGGTCCGGAGAAGGTGGCCTTCGTCCGCGTGGAGGCCGGCACCAACCTCATCGGCGGCCAGCCGGTGTCGCTGGAAAACATGCTCGCCGTCACCGACATCTGCCACGAATTCGGCATCCGGAGCGTGCTCGACGCCTCCCTGCTGCAGGATAACGTCTATTTCATGAAGATGCGCGAGCCCCGCTGCAAATTCATGACGACCAAGGAGATCTACCACATCCTGGCCGACCGTTTCGACATCGTCTACTTCTCCGCCCGCAAGCTCGGCTTCTCCCGCGGCGGCATCATCACCGCCCACGACAAGAAGTTCACCGACGAGATGATGGAGTTCGTGCCGCTCTACGAAGGTTTCCTCACCTACGGCGGTATGGAAGTCCGCTCGATGGAAGCGATGGCGGTGGGTCTCTACGAGTCCCTCGATATGGAATACATCAGCCAGGGTCCCGAGTTCATCGCCTACCTGGTGAAGGAGCTCGACGACTACGGCGTGCCGGTGATCAAGCCGGCCGGCGGCCTCGGCGCGCACCTCAACTGCTCCGAGATCGTCCCCGACCTGCCGCACAACCAGTATCCGGCGGCGGCCGTCGGAGCCGCCCTCTACATCGCCGGCGGCATCCGCGGCATGGAGCGCGGCACCGTCAGCGAGCAGCGCAATCCGGACGGTTCCGAGCGTTTTGCAGAGCTCGAACTCCAGCGTCTCGCGATGCCGCGCCGCGTCTTCACCCTCTCGCAGGTCAAGTACTGCGCCGACCGCGTGAAATGGCTGTGGGACAACCGCAAGCTCATCGGCGGTCTGGAGTGGGTCTCCGAGCCGAAGGTGCTCCGCTTCTTCTTCGGCCGGATGAAGGAGATCGGCTACTGGCAGGAAGAGCTCGTCAAGAAATTCCGCGAGGATTTCGGCGACTCGCTGTAAAAAAACAAGAAAAAAACTTGGATTTACACGTGCAATTCCTATATTTGCAGTAGTATGAAAACCCGCATGAACGCATATTGGTGGTGGCGCCTGTTACAACTTGATCGAGTCGTAAGAGGTTGACGCTCCGTATGCATTCAATAGAATCATAAAAAGGGCCCTGCCGCACTGCGACAGGGCCCTTTCAAGTTAAATTATATTATGAGTTACTTAGTAGACCAGGAAGGTTATTACGGCGAATTCGGCGGCGCCTATGTCCCCGAGATCCTGCACAAGTGCGTGTCCGACTTGCAGCAGGCCTATCTGCCCATTTTGGAGAGCGCGGATTTCCAGCAGGAATACCGCGCCCTGCTGCGCGACTACGTAGGCCGCCCGAGCCCGCTCTACCGGGCGCGGCGCCTCTCGGAGCGCTACGGCGCGACCATCTACCTCAAGCGCGAAGACCTCAACCACACGGGCGCCCACAAGATCAACAACACCGTGGGCCAGATCCTCGTGGCGCGCCGGATGGGCAAGAAGCGCATCATCGCCGAGACGGGCGCCGGCCAGCACGGCGTGGCCACGGCGACCGTCTGCGCCCTGATGGATATGGAGTGTGTCGTCTATATGGGCGAGACCGACGTCCAGCGCCAGCACGTCAACGTCGAGAAGATGAAGATGCTCGGCGCCACCGTCGTCCCCGTCCGTTCCGGCAACAAGACCCTCAAGGACGCCACAAACGAAGCCATCCGCGACTGGTGCTGCCACCCGGCCGACACCTTCTACATCATCGGCTCCACGGTCGGCCCGCACCCGTATCCCGATATGGTCGCGCGCCTGCAGTCGGTAATCAGCGAGGAGATCAAGGAGCAGCTCAGGGAGCAGGCGGGCCGGGACTACCCCGACTACCTGATGGCCTGCGTGGGCGGCGGCTCCAACGCCGGCGGCACCATCTACCACTACATCGACGACGAGCGCGTCAAGATCGTCCTCGCGGAAGCGGGCGGACTGGGCGTGGACAGCGGCAAGACCGCCGCCACCATCGCCCTCGGACAGGTGGGCATCCTGCACGGCGCTAAGAGCTACGTCATCCAGAGCCCGGACGGGCAGATCGAGGAGC
>Ga0265301_10000751_pt1 | contig 44602 bp, 50 predicted proteins | sample AusTroGonzalo_MG_2_FD_193488 | JGI IMG/M metagenome (GOLD analysis project Ga0265301, IMG submission 193488) | Bovine rumen microbial communities from tropical cattle in Woodstock, Queensland, Australia - Gonzalo_04 | ecosystem: Host-associated > Mammals > Digestive system > Stomach > Rumen ...
TGCACTAATATTACCAGTTATATAAGTTCGAGAACGTAAAGGATATTTTAAATCTTCTATTACCCATATCAAACCACGATTAATTTGACTAATAGTAACTTGAGATACCCCATACTTGTCTCCGATTTCAGTTTGAGATAAAGTAGTATTTAGCAATAATTGTTGAATTTCTTCTACATCTGTATAAGAAAGATAATGTGAATAAGCACTTTGACCGCCTAAGGTCATATTATAACCTTGACAATCCTTAAAACCTAAATAGCTTTTATAATGTTTAATCCAATATTTCTCTCGATTATTTAATTCATCTTTAGAACATTCTTCAATAACTTCAAATTTAAAATTTTCTAAACCATATTTACGAATTGCCTTATAAAACACACAATTATAATCGTGTCCACAGTTATTTAAAGAATGGCTACGATGTATTCTCCATCTATGAGCAATATTATCAGATTGCCCTATATAAACTTTATTGTTAATTAAATTAGTAACCTTATAAATTCCTATCATAACTTTTCTCCTTTATTATCTTCATTCTATATATAAGTGGTAATTTAGATAATAAAGTATGTAAATTTGGTTCAAAAATGGTGAGACCAGGCCGAGTTGAACGGCCATAAGTAAATTAAAAGTTTACTGTTCTACCCTTAAACTATGGTCCCATATACATAAGCTTTTCGTACAAGTTCTGCGGCCGAGCCAACTCTCGCGATTTTAAGCTGAACTAATTCATAAATGAGTTGGACCGCCGCGCAAGTACGAAAATCCTCATAATTGGTACCCCAGATGGGATTTGAACCCATGACCAACGGATTAAGAGTCCGCGACTCTGACCAGACTGAGTTACTGGGATTTATTGGTACTCGCACAAAGAGTCGAACTCTGATTTGTAGACTGAGAATCTACCGTCCTTACCATTAGACGATGCGGGCATATACCGGCGGGTTTAGCCTGGTACTTAGGGCGGCCGGTAAGCCCTCTAATTTACGCAAACCAGGAAGCGTGTGTGCTTTTTGCTAGCGCGGTTACATCAAACACACCACCGCAATGGTGATCCCAGGGGGAGTTGAACCCGCCCTTTGAAGGATGAAAACCTTCTGTCCTAACCGATAGACGATGGGACCATATGATGGAGGCCCGAGAGGGATTTGAACCCCCAATCTATTGTTTACAAGACAATTGCCTTACCATTGGGCTATCGGGCCATATGGAGTGGATAACGGGGCTCGAACCCGTGACCTCAACCTTGGCAAGGTCGTATTCTACCAGCTGAACTACATCCACAAAATAATTCGTAGGGCGTATAGTTTCAATTACGCGCATCTGCAGTGGATTGCGTAGACTTTATTAATTTATCACCTTGCGGCGCTGTGTTCACCCCACAGACGTTCCCATGCAGCAGTTATTTTCTTACGGCTTTTAATGCTTGCCTACCTACGAATTGACTTTAACGTCAGTCAACGACATATCTTTGTTTAACGGAGCCTTTTTGTTATCTCTGTGGTTGGGAGCCTGGGTATTGAACCCAGCCAGTCTGTGACACTTGATTTACAGTCAAGCCCGCGTCCTTAGCGGTATATCTCCCATTAATTAGTATAGACTCTTGCCGAACTCAGCCGCGCGTCGTGAACACATCTATACTGGCGGCCTCGGAGAAGTGGGATTTGAACCCACGACCTTCCCGTCCCAAGCGGGGCGCTCTACCAAGCTGAGCTACACTCCGATAAATGGTGGAGTTGGGGAGAATCAAACTCCCATTTCTAGTGTGCAAGACTAGAGTAATGCTCATTATACGACAACCCCATAAATTGCCCTAATTTCTTTCTTGATGAACACGCGAGCCGCCAAATATCAAATGGTCGACAGACTGAGACTTGAACTCAGAACCTCTCGGTTATCAGCCGAGTGCGCCAACCTATTGCGCCATCTGTCGATATTAATGGTGGGCCGTCAGGGATTTGAACCCCAAACCTATCGGTTATGAGCCGATTGCACTGACCGTTGTGCTAACGGCCCTTATAAGGATGATTCAAATTATTCATTTGCATGTGCATTATATCATGTTAAGCAAATCATCCTTATCTCGGTTTTAATGTAGTTTAATGACGTCTAGGAATACCGAAAACCCTCGCACAACCATGCTTATTTTACTTCGAGTAGATCTTCGAAAATGCGGAGCACAACCTCCGCGCGAAGGGGGACTTCCCCTTGAGTTCTCCGCCGTGACGCCGCAGGTGGTGGGACCTCGCGCGAAGCCCTCGATAGATTTTCCTCTTCAGGTGATGAATATCTATAAAACAAACCTTTACGACAACCCCGTGTTTAATGACCTTTCTGCAATGTCGCAATGACCAGGTCATCCGCGGCATGGTACGCTTCAATGAGAGGCGCGCCGCGAACTTTAGCCGAACGACTACATAAGTCTCCCCGACCGATGCATCGTTTAACAGCTGCGGGCGTTATCCTCACGGAATCCCCACTCTCTGTATCGGTTTGACTTAATGGAGGAAGGTATCCGATTCGAACGGATGGTACTTACGTACGCCTGTTTTCAGGACAGGTAGATTAAGCCAGACTCTCTCAACCTTCCACAAGTTCAACTTATTTAGCATATCTCCATTTATACCCAGCTGCAGTTTTTCTTTTTCCTCTGCATACTGAAGAAATATGTTTTCCATTTCCTGTAGCATCTTCTGCAGCTTGTACAGATGGATAAATATTAATAATTTCTTCTGTATTCTTGTCTAGTTGTAATACTGGTTTAAATTGACTTTCTCTTGCTCTCTGTCTTTTTTCTTTTTCAGTGACTCCAAATGAAGATAAAATCTTTGAACAGTTTCCAACATCATAATTTAACATTTGAGATATTTTAGTAATACTTAAGCCTTCATTATATAAAGCATACACTAAATCATAATCACAATAAGTAGAGCCATCTCCACCTTTTGTAGCATTATATCCATATTTAAAAGAACCATAATATTCAATCCAATAAATTTCGCGTTCAGATAATATATCTATAGAACACTCTTCTACCAATTCAATATGAAAGTGTTCTATTCCATATTTATTCATGGCTTTATATAAAGGACGATTTTCATTTTTTAATTTAATATAATCATTACAATGTTCTTTCCATCGTTGAACAATAGTATTAACAGTTTTACCAATATAATCTTTATTATTAATATCATTCCAAATTCTATAAATGTATGCCATAACTAAATAGCTCCTCCTTATAACATTGTTAGTTTAATTAAAACAGTATCACTACATAAAAACACTAACATGATATGGCGGGTCGTGAAGGTAACGCTCCTTCTTCTTCTGATTAACAGTCAGGCGTACTGCTTTTGTACTAACGACCCATATATTATATGCCTTTCTCACACATCCTCAAATGCTAAGCTTTCACGGACTCTCCGAAAATTACCGAGGGCAACTCCATTCTACCGACTAACCCAATATATTATTCTCACATCACTCCAAGAATGATTTATATACCATATATCATTCCATAAATCCAATATATTTGCAACTCTTTCTACAAGACCCTGCAATGGATTTGGCATTTCCATTTCTGGTACATCTTCAAAAGTTATATCCTCATGTTTGCACCAATACTCTTCCATCGCATCAGAGTCTTGAACAATAGGATAATCTTTTAAATAAAGTTTTGCATCTGCCATATTAAAATATTTAACTTCTGGCACATAATCAAAACCATCTTGCTCTAACGTCGCGCAGTGCTTGTCTAACAACGCATACATTTCTTGTGATGCGTTAATCGGAAAGCCATTATGAACCGCATTAAACTCTGGCATTTCATAAGAGTTTTCACAACCTACTATTGTAAATAATGCATGTGTGCCATTCCAAGGCCACAGGTCAACTGGAGTATATTCGCCTATTTTTCTCACAGTATAAAGGTCAATCTTTTCCCAATTGCCAGTTTTGTTATTATACATTTCTATATAGAAAAATGGACTTGCACTCATAAGAAATCTCCTTTCTTCATTTTCTATATATATTATATCAGAAATTTTTAAAAAAATCAATTTTTAATTTTCTATTTCCAGTTGAGATTCTAACCTATTAATTTTTATAAGGTCAGAGTGTTTCCAATTTTTTCTTCCTATACCATACCACTTCGCGCGGCCGCGGTTATTTGTTTTAAAAGAACACATAGGACAAGAACAATGAATTTTATTTTTTGAATATTGGTGGAGATTATCATAATATTCCCGCATATCAATAGAATAACTATAATAAACATTTCGAGTTATATATCTTTTTCTCAATGCTTTTTTCTTATCATTATATCTACGCTCTGCTCTTGTTCTCATAGATAGCCTCCAAATAAATGGTACCCCGAACAGGATTCGAACCTGTGAATGATTGCTTAGAAGGCAATTGCCGTAGTCCGCTTGGCGACCGGGGCATATAAATTGCAGATAAGGATTTGCACCTTATATAGTCGATACTATTTCACTCACGGATTAAATCTCGGCTTTACGAGAACTTGGCTTGAGTTCCTGTGCGGCATTTTACACATTCGATAATCGACCTTACCTTTAAGCGTCTACCTATTCCGCCACTGCAATTAAATGGTCCATGGGAAGTATCTTACTAGGAATCATCGCGAACTTCAATTTCCCCAAGTGAACGTAGCTGCGCAGAATACGGGACACCTAGACGCCCTAGACCATGGTGGTGCGCGATAGTGGGTTCGAACCACTGACTTCCAGTTTGTAAGACTGACACTCTCCCAGCTGAGTTAATCGCGCATATAATAGGTTATTGTTCCACTATCAACTACTTACAGGGTCCTCTTACCCAAGCCTATTGGCAGGTCCACGAAGATTTGAACTCCGACTTTCGGTTTTGGAGACCGACGTGCTAGCCATTAAACACTATGAACCCACAATTGGTGGTGTCTGAAGGAATTGAACCTTCTCACATGGGGCTTCAACCCAATGCTCTACCTGATGAGCTAAGACACCTTATAGGAAAGATTATTTCTCTTTCCATTTGTAGCCATAAGCAGTTTTACGTTTACCAAGACAAACATCTCTTATATGAGTTCCTCTTTCTTTGCCTAAAAAGCGTGCTGCTTCATTAGCATTGTTAAATTCTTTTAATTCTTCTTCAGTATCTTTATCTAACATTATTATTTTATGTTTTTTAATTATAGAACTTTTATTAATTTTAGCAGTTTTATAATTGATAGAATGTGTAGGCAAATCAAAAGCTTCGCACCATTTACGTAATCCATTATCTGTAATTCCAAACTGCTTTCCTACTTTAGTAAAATTACCATTATTATCTAGTAATAATTTCTGTAATTCATCTTTAGTAATCGGTAATGATTCTATATATTGTTTTTTACGAAACAAATTAGCACATTTTCTACAACGCATAGCCCGTGAATCTATAATTTGTCCACAATCAATACATTTATATTTACTTGAATTATCTCGTAAAGGATAATTATATTTATCACTAACCCATTGCTTCCCCCTATTAATTTGACTAATAGTAGAATCAGCAACCCCATAAATATTAGCTATTTCATATTGCATCATTGTTGAATTTATTAATAAATCGCATATTTCTTCTACCATTTGACGAGTTAATACGCAAGAATTAATAGAAGACGCATCTCCCCCTAAAGTCATATTATACCCTTTAGAGTCATCAAAATGAATATAAGTTCTATAATAATTAATCCAATATTTTTCTTTTTCATTTAAATCATTAACAGAACATTCTTCTAATATTACAAATTCAAAATTTTCTAAACCATATTTACGAATCGCTCTATAAAAAACACAATTATATTCAGGGTAACTTTTATCAAAAGGTTTATATTTATGAGCTTTCCATCGATATTGTATATCAGTAGATTGTCCTATATATGAATCTTTATTGATTTTATTAATAACTCTATAAATACCAATCATTTTCACTCTCCCTATTTATTTTCTATAAATAAGTAGGATAGATTATTAAAAACTTTAGTTTTTTGGTGCATTTTACTTAAAAAGCACCAATTTATTCGTAGCCTTTCATTGGAATAAAATGAAAATTTCCATATCTGGCAGATACGTATCTTTCAAACTCACCTATTGTTTTAATATCCATCGCATCATAGCGTATATCTTCCAATAACATTATAGCTGTTTCTGGCTTAACCTTCACAAACTCCGGCGCGGAACTTGTAAAACAATAAGTAAATTTTCCAATACCTTTTTCTTCATCAAATTCTATCTGTCCCAATGGATAATCCTCATACAAAAATACATATCTTTTCAACTTATTTCCTCCTATGGCACTTCTCCCAATAATGCAGCCAGGATTCTAAAGTTGGATAATTACGTTTAAACCAGTCAGAGGCTTCAGTATTATACCACTCAATCGCCTCTTCACGTGTCATGCGCCAGCTATAATCAGAAATCATCCAACTTTCTGTGTATTTCTTATGAGCTGGGCGCGCAGGCATGTCTTCATCTTTTTCAATTTGCTGACGAAAACTATGATTAGCAATACGCTTAGCTATCTTACTAACTTTACGCTTGTGGTCGGTTACAAAAGGATTTTTCTTATAACTTCTGCTCATACTATGAACCCCTTTTTACGTGCGATACGATTAACATCAAGTTTAAATTTATGTGCCCATTTATATTCATCATTATCCCAATAAAATATAACAAGTGTAGGCTTATCTGAATAATGAACAATATTATCTACATGAGCATGATAATTCTCATTAATATAATCGCAAAAACTATCGAGGTCGCGCACACAAAAAATATCTGCAAGCTCATCCCAACCTGTTCCAGTGTGCACATCAGCTACATACCAACGACCAGACGCGCTCTGCCATTCATCAACCTTAAGAACCTGTGCCATTTGAAATCTCCTTTCTCATTTCTAATATAATTATATCAGAAATTTTCAGAAAAATCAACTTACTTTTTTATTCCATTCTAAAATTAAGTCACTCTTTGTTGTATACATTTTTTCAATTTTCAATCCACAACGGGTACAATAAATTGCTTGTTTTGGGCCAAGTATATAAAACTTTGGCTCTTTACCGCATTTTGGACATCTTTTAATCTCTTCCATAGAATACCTCCACCTAATAAAAGATTCTCTTATTAAGTAGAATTTATTGGTTGGGAATCTAAGATTTGAACTTAGGTCTACGGTGTCAGAGACCGTCATGCTTACCACTACACCAATCCCCAATAATTGGAGGAGCCAGCGAGAATCGAACTCGCACAACTATTACGTTGGCCTCATTAGCAGTGAGGTGCGCTACCATTACGCCATGACTCCAAATAAAAAAGGAGGCTACTCATGTGCCTCCAGATTACGAATCTTACGTTCTAACTTACGTCTTACTCCAGGAAATCCTTCTGATTTTCCGCGTGAAATAATGCTGTTAAGTCTAACTTTTAAGATTTTTAGCTTCTCTGTCTTCTGCATCAAGAACAACCTCCACAAATATAAGTGCTTTATCTTCCATGCCATCTATTTCATATCCGGCAAGAGTAAGTGCTTTGAGATAATTAATCCAAGCCTTTACTAAATTCTCATATCCATCACGAATAACTTGTTCAAGTTCTTCTTTTTGCTTTTTACGTCGAAGCTCTTCCTCTTTCAGCTTCTTATTATATTGTTCTTCTGCGGCGAGACATTCCTCTACCGTAGGAAACGATTTTCCCAATATTTCACTATAAATGACCATTATACACCTTCTTTTTGTTCGTTATTACAAATTTATAAAGCGTCTGCCAAGCAATTGCTTGTGCAAATATACATCTAAGGGACTTTCATCCTACAACTAATTATCTTCAGATATGTTCAGTCAATAGGGAGATATATCCGCAGACTAGGGCGCGACCCTAACCTCATATATCCCAGACTCCGATTAAGGAATCCAAACTCCTATAAGGGAATGCTTACCCTTAACTTTCACCCACCTTACGGCACTTTTGTAGAATGTCAACTTTACATCCTAAAAGTTCAGTCTTGCCTCTGAGCTACTCGTACGCGACACGCAAGTCTTATACACGGATTTCTCCGCTTCACGGCAAAAAGGATTATTGGCTTTTCCAAGGTGTGCATAAGTTGCCACACTTATACCTAACTTGGATTCGGCGGAAGCTATTCACAACCGCTTCTATTACTCCTTCGACCCACATGCTACCTTTATCTGCGATAACCACTGCACAACATCGTAGGTTTGGCGGCTCACCGCTCTTCACTACACTGGTTGCCCACTATAGCACAGCCGACTATCCACAAGTATCCTTGTTTCGTTGTCCTGACCTATTCAATGCTTCTCAGCACGTTGGTTTAACGCATCTTCACTGAGTTCTTAGTATATATTTGCATAAGCAATTGTCGATCGGCTTTAAAGTCAGCCAACTACACATCCTTATCCAGATACATTTGTTCGCCTGGTCGCGTGTTCATAAGTTTAGCTCAAGAGCCGTTAACGTAATTGCGCACTCTTTTATCCAACACCGCCACGAGGAGGCACTTATATGGTGTCACGTTGTAGGGATTGGGGAGAGGTAGAAAGGAAACTGAAAAACCTCTCCCCAGTATTTACAAGTTGATTTTCTCTTGCAACCTTATATAAATATTATATCAAAATTTTCAGATTTTTTCAAATTTTTCTTCTCTAATTAATTTTAAATAATGGTGATAATTTTTTAAACAACCTTTATCATTTTCTTCAATAAACATTTTACAACTTCCCATTCCATCACACTCTTGTTGACAGATAGAATAGAGATGAAGAAAATCTATTGCCATTTCATATAATTTTTCTTTCATTTCTCACTTTCTATATTTATTATAACATAAATTTTGAAAAAAGTCAAAATTTAACTTGCTAATTTTCTGGCAAAATAGACGGTATAGGAATTATAATCCATTAAACCATTATGCCAATCATCTTCAGAACAAAAGCGAATAGGGTCACTACCACATTTTTCTTGCCAAAGACCATCGCGCAGAACTTTAAAATGAAAATCCCAATTACCTTCTTCTACCCAGGTACGAAAAGCAATAAGCTCTTCATTAGATTCAAGTTCGCTTTCGTCAATAATAAAACGAACATCTTCAAAATCACCAAGAATTATAGGTATAAGCTGTTCAGCAAAAGAATCAGCCAATTCATAATCATCCCAACCACATCTATATCCGTCTTCAATCCATTCTTCAACATCAAAGTTTTCATCTGGGGAATACCACTCTTCAATTTGAAAAGCAAATGAACCGCAATTAGAGCAGCCTTGATTTTCTTCATAGTAGTTAGGGTCATGGTTTTGAGTATAGGTCATTTAAAATCAATCCTTTCAAGTTTGGAGAGTTCTATGAATGTACGACAAACAGGAAATCCTTTTAGAGGATAGAATTTTACCAATTCGGGTTTGACTTTATAGTTAGCTTTTCTTATATAACCCACCGTTCCTTCTGGAACAGTTAAAGTATCATCAAGAATTTTATATAGTTCCATAAGTAATATTCCTTTCCTTATTTCTATATATATTATATCAAAAATTTTAAAAATTTTCAAATTTTTTCTTTCTATGTATTCGCGCGGCCGGTCGTCCTTGACCGTCATGAAGCAAAATTTTCTATATAATTTCAGAAATTCTATTTCATAGAATTTCTTCATTATAAAATAATTATAATTGAATTTTAAAATAAAATCAAATTTTAACTTTGACTCCAAATTTGATTTTTTGTTAAAAATTTGATATAATATAAGTAGAAAATAGATAAGGAGATTTATGTATGGAACAAGAAACTATTAAGTTATATGATAAAATAGTTGGAACTATTATACAGAATGTGTTGGCAGAGTCAAATCGGGCTGACGGAAAGATTGTATTGTGGGATTTCCAACCAGACAACTCAATTGATAGATTGTATTATCAAGTGGCTTGCCTGACTGCAGATGTATATGATAAACAAATCTATTTAGAAATGAAGTTTTTAGACTTTTTAAAATTTAAAAGGTTTAATAAAAAAAGAAAAAACATCCATTGGGTATGGCGCAAACATACGTCTCTACCAGATGAGTGCAAGACAAGTGTTTATATTTTAATGGAATATATTAGTAATTATTACCACATACCACTTGAAGTTTTTGATGATATTTTAAAGGAGTATTATGAAAATACTGATAATTAATGGGAAGCCAAGAACTGGTAAAACAACTTTTTGTGATGCGGCAATTGAAAAGCGTGGACTTGTATATCAATATTCTACTGTTGATGAAGTGAAAAAGTTAGCGCGTTTATTGGGTTGGAATGGAATTAAAGATGGGAAAGGACGAAAGTTTCTTTCTGACTTAAAAGATGCCCTGACAGAATATAATGATTTACCGCGCAAGCATATTATAAAGCAAATCGAAAAGCGTTTAGAATTATATAAAGATGAGCCAAGTGCTTTAAAAGATATGATAATCTTTATTCACTCGCGCGAACCCGATGACATAGAAAAATGGAGAGAGTATGGAGCTAAAGCTATATTGATTAAAGGTAATGTAGATTTAGATAGTATTAGTTGGAATAACCATGCTGATGATGAAGTATTTGATTGTATTTATGATTATGTAATTGATAATACGCAAAGCTTAAGAGAATGGAGAGAAACTGCAGCTTGGTTCGTTGATGAGATAAGAAAAGAAGATTGGGAGTCACATATATGAATTGGAGCAAAAATGGAGCAAACTTATTGATTAATCATATATATAAAATTCACTTATATATAGAAACAATAAGGAGGAATTGAAAATGGCTCTAAGAGATTTAACAGGACAAAAATTTGGTAGACTAACAGTTTTACATAGAGACACAACCAAACCAAAAGGACATGGAAAACCAGTATATTGGGTTTGTCAATGTGAATGTGGTAACATTAAATCCATTTATGCTCATAATTTAACAACTGGAAAAACACAATCTTGTGGTTGTTTACATAAAGAACAATTTAGCAAATTACGTTTTGATGATATATCTGGTCAACGATTTGGTTTTTTAGTACCACTATATCCAGTAGGTCAAAATAAAAGTGGTAATACAATTTGGCATTGTAAATGTTTAAATTGTGGTGGTACAAAAGATGTATTAAATTCTTATTTAAAAGATGGAAAGACATATTCTTGTGGTTGTATTTCTTCTTCTTATGGAGAATTAAGAATAAAACAATTATTACAAGAACATGATATATCATTTATAGAACAATATAGTTTTGACGATTGTAAATCTAATAAAAATTATAAATTAAGATTTGATTTTGCTATTTTCAAGAAACAAAATTTATATTGTTTAATTGAATTTCAAGGTATTCAACATTATAAAGCATCAGATAAATTTGATGACCACGAAACTCTAGAAGAAAGACAAGAGCGAGATAATATTAAACGTGATTATTGTAAAAAGAATAATATTATTTTAATTGAAATACCATATACTGATAAAAATAAATTAAATTGGGAATATTTAAAGGAGAAATGTAATTTATGAATTGTATTATAAACGACTTCGATTTCTGGAATATGGAGGCCATGCGTTATTACGCCCCTTCTACTTCATGGAGTCCCGAAAAGAAAAAAGAAAACGCACAAATGAAAATTTTTAGTGGAGAGTGGTTGGCAGCCCGTAAGCGCGACGGCATATGGATGATGTTTATTAAAGATATGGAAGGAAACATTTATCTGCGCCCGCGCGCGAAGAATACGAAAGGCGAGTTCGTAAATAAAATCGACTGGGTTCCTCACTTACATAATTTTTTTAATGAAATAGATAATGGCACGGTTTTTCTTGGAGAACTTTATGCTCCATGGGATGAGCAAGCGAAGACAACAACATCAATAATGAATTGTTTACTTCCAAAAGCACTTAAACGTCAAGAAAAAGAAGATAAAAAACTTCATTACTATATATTCGATGTGCTAGCTAAAAATGGAAAATCATGTTTAAATTGGCCCGCAGAAGATAGATTTGATTTATTAAATAGTTTTTGGCGTGCCTATGGAGAAAACTATCATGAATGGGCGCAATATTTTTATGGACAGGAGTTATGGGATAATCTACAAACTATTCTTGCCGAAGGTGGAGAAGGTATGGTTATTATTAATGAAAATTCAACTTATCAGCCTGGAAAGCGCAGTAATTCTGTAAGTTTAAAAATTAAGAAAGAACTTCAAGACACAGTTGATTGTATAATGATTGGAGCGAACGCTCCGGCGCGAGAGTACACAGGAAAAGAAATTGAAACATGGCCATATTGGATTAACGATAGAACCAATGAAAAGATTGTTGATAATGAAATATCCAATGTGACCGAATGCACAAAAACCTATGAAGATTATAGCAATGGAGAAACATTAACTCCAGTAACTAAAAATTGGTTCTATGGCTGGGCAGGCTCATGGAAGCTTGGCGCATATAAAGATGGAAAGCTTGTACAAATCGGAAGTCTTAGTGGTTTAACTGATGAAATGAAAGAGAATTGGAAAGACTATGTAGGAAAAGTTTGTGAAGTTAGCGCAATGGAAACTTCTGAAAATCAAGAAGGTGGTCGCGGACTTCGCCATCCAAAACTTATTTCTATCAGAGATGATATAGACCCTAAAGAATGTACATATGAAAGGATATTTGAAAAATGATTACAGCAATGATAATTTCAATTGTATTTGCTTTCGGCGCGCTTGTATGTTATGCAAGTTGCGCAGCAGCCGCGCGAGCAGATAAAATAGAAGAAAAATATTGGGAGGAGCATAGAAATGAGCTTCATGGACAAAACAGAAACAACAAATAAAACAGCTGAAAGTATTACATATGGAACTAAAACAGCTGATAGTACATCAAAAACTTTTAATCTGGGTGGCCAACATTCAGTAGCAGGTACATATGGTTGGATATGTCCGATTTGTGGACGAGGTGTCGCGCCCGACCAAAAATATTGCGGATGTAGACCTCAACTAACTCCAATATATCCATCTTATCCAGTTTATCCTTATTGGTGGTATAAAGTAACCTGTGATACTACAGGCACTACCCCGGATGCAGCGACTACCTATACAACTACTGGTATGTCAACGAAAGTAGAGGTATAAAATGAAATATAATATGAGAGAAAAAGAAACTTCAAATGTATACAATGGAATTAGTTTTTTCGGATTACTACAAGTTGTATTTATAGCTTTAAAAGTAGCTAAAGTGATAAACTGGTCATGGTGGTTAGTATTCTTACCTACTTGGATTGATTTGGGAATATGTTTAATAGTTATAATTATAGCAATAGTAATAGCTACTATTCTTAGTAAACGATAAATAAAAAACGACTAGGTTAAACCTAGTCGTTTTAAATTATTTATTTTAAAACCTTTGCAGCCGCTTCTAATGTTTTATTTCCAATAAGTCCATCTCCTTCGCCTTTGCCAATTTCATTTTCTTGGAATTGTTTTGTGTATTTTAATGTTGTATCTCCATAAATACGGTCTTCAGCTACAACATGTGAGCCAAAATACCAATTCAAATACATCTGCCACAACTTAACTCTATCACTTACTTCTCCATGACGAATTATCGCGGTTGTATTAACAGAAGAATTATAGCGATATACGCGTGGGAATTTTGCATAATTAGCATCAGTTAAAGCTGTAACTCTAATTGAGTTATCCCACTTAGCTGAATTTCTAATATTATCATCTTCTCCACCAGCTTCGACAATTTTTCCATCGCCATAATATAAAGCGACGTGTGTATCACGACAAAGTACATCACCTTTCTTTAAGTTGGCTTTAGCTGGATGACCGACCTTGGTAAAGAGCGAAGAGTTGTCATAACCTTTACCTTTGTGATAGTCCCAAGAAGTTCCTTTCTGACATAACTCCATTGCTTTTGGTATGCATCCACCATGTGCCAAAGCAGCACCAACAAATGGGTTACAGCAATATGATTTTTTATAATCAAGGACTCCCGTTTTCGCGCGGCCGCCCGAAAGTGTATTTGTTCCGCAGAAATAGCAACCATTGTGATGCGCAGCTGAGCCATGTCCATAGTGGAAGCTATTGTCTCCCGCAATCCAATTTGCCCAAATTAAAGTATCAGCTATAACTTGTGCATTGGTTTTCTTTAGCGTCAAGGTTGGAAGTGTACCAGAATATTTGGTGCCATTTGGAACAGAAATAGAAGCAGGTTCTGGTTCAGGCTCTGGTTCGGGCGCGAGTACTGGTTCAGAAGACTCAATCGTTTCAATTGGTTCGGTTGGCTCAACCGACTCAACCGGTTCAGTTGATTGTTGTGCCTCCTCTTCTGCTTTAAGTCTAGCCTCTTCCTCTGCTTTAAGTCTAGCCTCTTCCTCTGCTTTTTTACGAGCTTCCTCTTCAGCCTTTCTCTTTGCTTCTTCCTCTGCCTTTAGTCGAGCCTCTTCTTCGGCTCTTCTTTTAGCTTCTTCTTCTGCTTTTTTCTTGGCTTCAGCTTCTGCTTTAAGTCTTGCTTCTTCTGCTTTCTTGCGTGCTGCTTCAGCTTCTGCCTTGGCTTTAGCTTCTGCTTCTGCTTTTTGTTTGGCTGTTAAAATCTGAGTAACTTTAGCCTGCACTTGCTCATAGTTATAACCAGCTTTTGTAAGCTTGGCTTTACGAGTTGTGCCACTACCCCATAAGCCATTAATAACTTCTTGAGCTATTACATCAACCGATTTTAGTTTAGGAGTTAACAACTCATTAACTTTTTTCTGTACAGCCTCATAATTATAACCAGCTTTTACAATCTTCTTTTTTCTATCTTCTCCACTTCCCCACTTACCATCAATTACTTCTTGTGCTACTGTTGCTATGGGTTTCAAGGGAGAGGCCGTGCTTTTTGGCGCGGCCGATTGAGTTTTATTAGCATAATCAACATAACAATAGTTTGTATCAACAACAACTTTTGTACCACTACCATTAGTAATACCATCTATTTTATTAGTAGAAGTATATTGCCAAAATGCATAGTTGCCCTTATAAGTTACATTAGTATTATATTGGGCAACCCATACAGTATATGGAAGCTTACTCATATCAAGCTGATTATTAAGCCAACTTGTACTTGCATAAATCATTGGCTCATAGCCATTAGCTTTAATTTCTTCACAAAAAGCTTTTATTGCTTCAGTGCGCTTAGCTTTAGAAAGATATTTTGAATTAGCACGAGGTTTTGAACTTTTATCGTTAATATCTTCTGTATCAATTGCAATTGGATAAGTAAGTTTAACGCCTGCTTTCTTTAAAAGCTTCAATGTATATTGTGCTTCGGCCTTACCCTCCGCCGCAGATATAGCTTCAGTAAAAAAGTAAATTCCTAACTTTAATCCCGCTTTATTTGCTCCTGCGATATGTTTTAAAAACATCGAATCTTCATTTAAAGTGGCACTTCCATAACCACGATAACCACAGCGGATAATTGCGCCGGCAACACCAGCAGCCTTAACCTTTGTCCAATTGATATTTTTTTGAACATATGAAACGTCAATTACGGTTTCTTTAAAATTTTTTGTAGTAGTTTTTGCTACTGTTGTAGTTGTTGTAGTTTTTGTGGGCGTAGTTGATGCCACAGGAGTTGTAGTTGTTGGTTTTGCTTTATAAGCTTTTGCTTTTGCAAGTGTTTTTGCTCCTGCAATTCCATCTGCCGTAAGTTTATTCGCTGCTTGAAATTCAATTGTAGCCAGTTCTGATTTATTACCAAATACTCCATCAACATCTAATTTAAACCCATACCACCAATTAAGAAATTTCTGCCAATTTTTTATGTCAGCCTTCGTACCATAATTTCTTCCTACTGTATTAGTTGGAATTGTGCCAGTATAACCAGTCTTTTTTAGGGCGGCCGCGTACTTATTCGTACTTTCCTTTGCATCAGGCAAAGTTCCGACCCAAACTTGTCTTACATCACCTCTCATTGATTTCTCATAACTCCACCACTTATCATGATGACGGTCGCCAGAATCTTTGAGATATAACCAATGCTGACCTTTTTCATACTTATAGCCAACAAAAGCAATATAATGTCCTCCAAGTGTCCATACAGTACCATCTGGCCCTCTAGATGTACCAAATAAAAGAACTCCTACGCGGTTACCTTTCTCACACTCTTTCCAAAGAGCATTCATTGTATCAACATTCTTTACATTTTTCAAACCATAGTGCTTCATGGCAGTTGGAATACCAGCCCAAGTGGTGCCTTGACCACTAACGGCAAACTGTTTCATATATGGTTGAATATCAGACGGCATCCAGTTTTTGTACTTACTCATCTCAATAATGCAGTGAAGTACAGCGCAGGCGCCACATCCGTTTCCACCAAATGAAGAAGCTTTGGTTGGATAAGCCAAACTAGACCATCGTTTATCTGTTTGACGATATATGTGACTGTTCATAGTCTTATTACCTCCTTCGGAATTTTCTCCTATAGATTAAGTGGAAAAAATAGGTCGTTGCTTTAGTTATTTAAGAGAATAAAAAAAAGAACGATTGAATCGTTCTTTTAAATTTATAAATATTTAATTTTTATTATCATACCCAACTTTATCATTGTAATAAAAGCTTTTCGATGATTTATCATTATTAAAATCACCCTTAACATCAACTACAGAATCAATTTTATTAAGCTTAATTTTAATTGGCTGTGATTGCGCAGATGTCAACTTTACTTTAAATGTTCTATCTTCACTATTCATTACTCAATCACCCCATCTTTAAGAATACCAAAAATACGTTCAGTAATTGGTTCAGAAGCATAAGCTTCACCATCTGTAGTTAAAATTCTAATTTGAATTACTGCAAGATTCTTCTCTGCCGCCGGATAGAAATGGAATTTAAGAGTATCTTCTTGAGTTAAATGAATTGTAAGTTGAGAAGAAGGAACAAATTCTTCCGATTCTTCATTCATCGTAGTATTGTCGAGGTTATCTGCTATATCTTCTATAGTCATATCTTCAATTGATTTATCAAGTATTACTACATTATTTTGAAGATAAGTAATATAAGCTGCACTTATTTGGTCTGTGGTTAATGGTAAGACAAAACTACGATAAGGTGTTGTTCCACGAGTAATCATTAATTAAGTCCTCCTTTAAAACCTATTCTCTTAAATAAGTAGTGTTTTAAACATAAAGCTCTATTTTATAGAGCAAAATAAAGAGGTAGATTACTCTACCTCTTTAAAAATTACTTACCCATTTTTGTAATAGCTTCTTGAATAGCCTTCTTTACAGTCTCATCGCCGGTTTCATTCATCATTTTATGAAGCTCTTCAATCATTTCAGATTTAGAGGCTGTACGACTATAGCCGCGCACTATCGAATTTTCATATCTTGGGTCATAATACATATATGAATTACCACCATCATATACACGACCCATTGAGTAACCATATGAATTTCTCATATCATACACGTCGCGGCCGCCATATGAATGACCCATTCCAGGCTGGTAATCAGCATCTATATAATATTTACGCTGACTATAACCTTTATCTTCCCATTCGGACTCTTCTTCCCTTTTGTACTTCTTGATTTTCTCCAAATTCTTTTCAGTTTCAACCAAGTCTTTAAGTACATCAAGGGTTTCATGGGATAAAGTACCCTTTTTAGCTATATCCTCAATCTCTCCACAAAGCATCGCATGGAGAGTATCCATTACTTTCTTATCCATTTTAATCCTCCTATGCGATTCTTGTAATTACAAGATTTGAATTAGTTACATTAATTGAAGGGGCCGGTGTGCCCGCAGCATCATCAACAATTCCACTGACCGCGCGCACTGATACGGAGAAGCAACAGCCTCTTGGTACAGTTACAATTGCAGTAGAAGTTACATTGTTATATTCTTCTACCGCGGCCGGTGTTACAATCGCGCGACTAGTTGGTCTAGCTTCGCCATTTACAGCTACAGAAACTGCAATTGGACCGACTGTTCCACCAGTAGGTACAGCTATATTTCCATTAAAAGTAACTTGGTATCTTGCAAAACAACCTGTAGAATTTCCTCGGAGAATAAAAATTCCAGTTTCGTCTTCGTGAACCACATTTCCACGATTACATGGAATAGAAGCACTAAACACAATTGGTTGATTGAGTTCAACTAACTGTGTTGCATTAGCTAAATATTCTGCCATAGCAATTACCTCCTAAAATGCACAACCGCAAGAAGTATTGCAGTTACATCCATTAGGATTTTGTACTATGTAAGCTGGACGAGGAACTGGTGCGAGATATTGTTCAAGAGCTGAAGTTTGAGCTTCATTATTGGCAATAATTGCAGCTGTCTGTGCGCCCTGTGAAGCAGCAAGATTAGCCATTGTAAGCTGACGTTCAAGGTCTGCGATTCTTTCATTCTTCGCATCAATCTTGTCTTGGCACATTGTATCAAGAATTCTCTGAACTCCTGCATTCTGAGACTCTAATACATCGCGAAGTGCATCACTTAAAGCTGTTCTATCTGCACAGTTTTCAGTCGCAATTGTATACTTAAGGTCTGCAGATGCTAATCTATTATCGCAGCAGCATTGAGCAAGCTGTGACTGAAGGCCAAAGTTAGTCTGCATATCTGCAATTTGACGTGCATTATTAGCAATTTCAGCTTGTGCAAAACCATTAGCAATTGATGCATTAACACCAGCAAAACCATTACATAGCGCGGCCGCAGTGTCAACGAATCCATTAGTAACAGATGAATTGATACCTGCTAATCCACTCATAACTGCGCTCTGGTCAAAACCACGTTGAACTTCAGAACCTACGCCACCATTGCCGTAGCCTCCACCCCAATTGCCCCAGTTGCCATTAAAAATGAAAAGGAAAAGAACAATCAACCACCAAGCAGAATCTCCGCCAAAGCCACCAAAGCCGTCTCCTCTTGTTACTGCTGCAACATCAGCAGCACTTAATCCACTACCATCAGTAAGTGACATTTCGTCTACCTCCTAAATTTTAAAAATTTATTTGTAGACGCAAGACTCTATATATTTATTTTAAGAATTTTCGTAATTGTGTGGCTGTTTGTGCCAATTGACTAAATTGTTCTTGACTCATTTGACCAGTTTGAAGAAGTTGTCTAACTCTTGTTTCTGGATTACCAGAAAAATTAGAGCCAAACTGTTGAAGTTGGGTTAAGAAATTATTAAATTGCCCAAAAGGATTGGAGTTTGAATTGAACTCTTTAAATAAGGAATTGTTGTTCATTTTTCTTTTCCTCCTTTGGCTTTTCACCTTTAAGTTCTGATAGAATCTTGTTTAACTCTTCGTGAGTTACGTAGTCGTGCGCGCGGTCGTCCAGACTACTCGTCGCGACTTTATCTACCTCTTTGTATTCGAAAATGCGGAGAGGTAAAGGCATGCCACTTATATCGGATGATTTGACGTAGAATACGTTTGTTTCTGAATCCATTAGAAGTGCTTTTTGTCCTGCGGGAACTGGGACTGAACGTGCACCAGCTTCACCTTGAACCCAATTTATTGCGCCCAGTTGCGTCGGCGCAGTAGTCGGTTGATTCCATGATGGTAAAGTTTGACCGCCCGCGGAGTATACATATGGAGAATTCGAATAAGTTTGTGGAAAATAATTATTATAACTTGCCATTTAACTCATCTCCTTTGAAAATAATAAATTGGTATTTCATTACCTGAATCCCAAGAATCATAATAGTTCCCGTCTATAACACAAACAACGTGTTCACCAGTGCCAAGGATAAATGTGCCAGTTGGATTGTGACGACAAAAATCTTTTATCGTGTAACAATCTGGACACATGTCTGGCATTTGATGCCTCTTGAAACCTTTTGTCTTGAGATATTCACCCCAAACTCTATTAGCTGATGGCATATCATACATTTGAAAACCTTGAATTGCAAGGGAGAGATATGTACGTTTCCAAGACATATTCAATGCGCAGGATATTGCGCGGATTGTACAATCGCCAACAGATAGTTTGAGTGGATTTGGATTGTAGTAGATGTATGACATTTGAAACTCCTTTGAACTAGTTAAGGGTAGGCTAGCACTACACCCTAACGTAGTAGTTGAGTCTTACGCCTACTAACGTATTTGAGAAATGGGTTAAACTTATTTACAAAATAGCTTAACTCATTTTACTCATTAGTAAGTGGTATTTATTTGAATGGGTTCAACTATTTTGTGACAAGAGTTGAAAAAATTTTTACAATAAAAAAAGACCTCCGAAGAGGTCTTTTTAAATGAAATCTATTTAAAATTTTAAAGTCCTTGTGTAGATGATACATATAATACTCTAACTATAATTTTAATTTTAATTGCTGAACTATAAGTATTTCTAATGCCATAACTAAATGTATTTGAACCTTGATTAATAAATGCTTGATACATCATTGCACGAGAAGAACCAGAACCACTTGATGAAGCATTGACTGCATAAGCTTCTAATGCACCTATTGCAGAGTAACCTGTTTTCGATACACTAAAAGAACCTTCTTTATAGTCATTAGCGTTTATTGTAACATTATCAATGCTATGCTCTTCAGTGGTAATAATTTTATATCCTCCAACCCGGAGTGGTTGATTAGCACTAATAGTACCTTTTGAATTTAAATATAATGCATTACCATATATACCAGTTTGACCAATTGAATTATCATATCCACCCCATCCAAGCACACAACTATTACTAGAATTACATGGAGCTAAAGCATTTAGCCAACTTCCACCAGTGGTTTTTCCATAAATTGAATTATTATTTGGTATATAAACTGCTCCATTAATAGTAAGTGTACTACTTAAAGTTGCTGCCTTAGCTACTGATAAAGTACCTCTTAAAGTAGTATTTTTATCAACTATTAAATTACCAGTACTTTGAAAAGGGGTTCCATTAGCTGTGTAAATTTTCTCTTGCGCTATATAAAATCTACCAACATCACCAGCGTCTTTTTCATTTGTCCAAAAGGCAAAATATGGTTTCTTTTGTCCTGCAGCCCTAAAACCTAAACAACCATAATTCGTAGTCCCATTATTATATGCCACTATTGTTGGTTTCTTTTTTGTAGATACATTCCCATCTATTAAAATTGATGACCCCGGTATTTCAAAAGAGCCATCTGACCAAAAGCCAAAACGTTTTCGATTACCAATAGTATTAGCATTAGTATAAACCATTACTACATTGTCTGCAGTTAAATATAAATTTTCAGTAGTTTGTTTTGCATAATCTATATTGTTATCATATATATATTGTGGACTTTCTCCTCCGCCCACAATCATTGCGCCACCACTTTTAAGTATTAAATTATGGCCATAATCAGCTCCAGTATCAAAAATACGAATAAAAGCTTCAGATAAATTTTTTGTTCTAGCATAAAATTCTATTTTATCTCCAGAGTTGCCAAAACCTATATTGCCATCTTTCCAAATAATAAAACTATTTCTAGGAGCAGAAGCAGTACCAGTACCAACTATAAATGCTGCATCTTCTTTATCGGTGGCATTATATTGTCCAATTACTAATTGATTATTAAAATTTGCTACTAAACCAGTACCCACAGTCATAACATTTTGTTTTGTACGAGTTATATCCTCATTATTAACTAATCTTGTTGTTCCAAATAGATAATTACCTTTAGAAGCAGGACTGTTTATTATAACATTGGCAGTTTTAACATAAAAACCATAAGCATGCATATCCTTAACATTAATAATAATAGGTACTGTTTTTTCAGAAAAAGATACTGTTGTATCAACTTCTGTTTCTGTAACCTCACCAGTATCATCATCAATTACTATAGTAGTACTACGAGTAAATGCTGCATTTAAATTAAAAATAAATGCAGTACCATTGTAAAAAATTGTTCCTTTTACTAAATATAAATCATTTCCATCTTCTATACCATAATCATCTATAGCTATAGACTGTGACCAAGCCGTACCTGCAGTACAAGAAGTCCATACATCTTCTCCTAGCCATGGTATATTAACGCTAAAAGTGGTAGTACCAATTGGGGTTTCACTTAGTGAAATCGTAGTAGTTTTAGATGTATTACCATATTTTACATTGCCAGAAGCATTAATTTCCAATTCAGAACAATATGATTCATCAAATACTTGTTCTTTGTGATATACACTTTTAGGAATAGTAATAGATATAATACCAGTAGAAGTATCATATTCCGCTTCAATATCGCTATGATTTATTGCACTACCTTTAATTATATTTCCAAGCTTGGAATCTAATGTACAGCTATACGAAGTTTCATTAGCGTTTTGTAACTGATATGTTTTAAAAGTAACAGTTACACTATTAATATTACCAATACTATCACTATATACATAAGGTGTAGATATAACCCAACTTGTATCAATATTACCGTCTCTTTCAACACTTCTATTTGTTGTTGAATTGGCTAAATTATAATCATTATTTACAAGCTGAACATCAGTTGTCCCGTCTCCACGCGCGACACTTAAACGAATAGTTCCTATAGATGCTCCTAAAGTATTAGAAATTGTTAATCCCTCAGAATTCATGACAAAACGATTTATCGCTGGATTACCAAATTCTACTTCATTACCAGTAAATTTACCTAATAAAATACCACTTCCAGGCTCATATACATGTAATCCATTAGAGGTAATATTATTAGTAGTAACCTGTCCAAATACTGATAAAACTGTTAAACCCTTTCTTAATAAAATTCCAGGACCCCTATCATTTACCGCAGAATCAGTGATTAAAATATTAAAATTGTCACTACCAATTTGTCCTACAGTAATTCCACTACCAGTCATTGAAGCCAGTGTTACTCCGTTAACAGCAGCAGAAGTAACAGTAAACCCATTAGTCGCTGCAATATTGCCACTTATAACTGCATTAGAAGCATATAATGTACCAGCATTAGTAACTCCAAATTTTGTGCCAATGACTTCTCTCCACCGTTCCGTATTGTTATTATTATCTGGTGTATAACCATTAATTGTAATACCATCATTTCCTATTGGATGATCAGTGCTAGATAAATAAACATATCCTGCTTGTCCTTTAGTACCAGCAATAATACCGCCCTCTGCCAAAACCAACCCATTCGCATTTAAAGTTGCTGCTGCAGTTGGCTCATTAGCACTATTATAAGCTAGTGGCTTATAAAAAGTTAACGCATCCGCATCAAGCACCATAGCTTTCTTACCTTGCACATAGGTAGAATTATTAACCGCTGGTCTATAAAAGGTTAAACTATTAGTTGCTAATTGAACAAAATCTATATTCTTATATTTTAATTTTAAAAAGCCTGGCGCCATTAGGGCATTAAAAGCATATGTATCTGGCTGTCCTTGAGTTAAATTATCTACACTAGTGGTATTTTGCCCTGCAGCAACATGTGCTCCACTAGAATCCCACCAATAATGAGTTGCCTGAGCCTGTAAAGCATTAATTTCTGTATCTCTTGCCACAGACGTATTATACGCATCTAAAGCTTTTTGATTAGCAGCGGTTAAACCTTGATTAACGCGTGCAGGACTAGAAATTGGAGATGTGCCACTACTAAATGAGGTTTGTATACTTGTATAGTATTGTGCCCCAGCCACGTAATCTGGCACAGCTGTAGTCCACACTCCCGTACTAGTAGAAGTTGAAGTAATATCAGTACCATCAGCTGGCGCAGTTGGCACAGAACCAGAAGAAGTTTTTAAATAATAAATTTCTTTAACTCCTGTAACTGAAACCCCCTGAGGCCCTTGACCTCCATCAGTACCAATATATTTCATCCAAACCCAACCGCTATCATTCCAAGCCGGTGCAGTTGAACTTGTTGTCGTTTGTATACCAACATATGATTTTCCCGTAGGAGAACTACTCACATCACTTGAAGAAGTTGGCGAAGCTTTAGAAGAATATAATATATGAGTATAGTAAGTTTGTCCATCAGCACCTTTTATACTAGTGGCAGCACTTAAATATACATATGAAGAATTTACATAGCCAACACTGTAATGATTTGAATTATATTCAACTATATCTCCAATCAATACTTCACTTTTACCAGATTGTGTTTTAACTGTAGAAAGTGGCATCCGATAAGAATAGCTAAATCCACCCGCAGTTCCAGATGTAGATGTCGGCGCAGTTGTCACTTTTAAAATAGATGTACCACGCTGACCCGTATCTCCATATATACCAATAATACGAGCATCTGAGTAACTACCTTCTGCACTTGTTTTAGAATAGTTAATTACTTGATAATTCCAAAGATATCTATTCTCGTTCGTCGGAACCACTAAACTATTTTTAGTCCAACCAGAGGACCCAGGATTACTTGTAGAATTAGTAATTTTATAATATTCATCAATTGAAGTAATACTATTTCCATCTGCTCCATTTTGTCCATTAGTGCCAAAATGCCCAATAATTATTGGGTCAGTAGAACTAATTTCAATATTATCTGTACCTAAAATTTGTTCATAATTCCACAAATATTGTTTACTAGCATCCATTTGTTGAATGGTAGTAGTCCATCCAGAAGTATTTTTAGTAACTCCTGAAGAAGAATTGGTAGCTAAATACCAATTTTTAATAGATTCTATATCTGTTATATCTGTAATGGTAATAGTACCATATGAAATTTGTGCCATTACTCCTTTCTCTCCCAAGGATAAAAATATTTCCATCCTATTCTATAATATGGTTTCTCTTCTAACCCCAACTTCCATTGTAACCAGTCTAAAAAAGGTAAAGCAAAAACCGATATTATAATCCAAATTCCAAAAAATAAAATATTTACTTGGTCACCGAGTATATGAATAGTACCCCATAAACCTCGATAATCCCATATAGAAAAATCTCCATTGAATATTACACCAAATAAAAATTCAAAAGTAGTACAACATAAAGCAGAACAAAAAACTTGTTCTAAAAAATCAGTATCAAATTCAAGAAGATTATTATTTATATTTGCCATAACTAACCCACATAGACCAGCACATAAAAACATCGTCCAATGAGTATGACCACGCCATAGCAATTCTAACATCATATATATTAAACCACTTACTACAAAAATAGTCAAATAAGGGATTATCGTTTTTTTATTCATACTATTTCCTCGTATAAGTACGCGGCCGGGTCTTTAAAGATTAAGACTCGACCGCGAGACTATTACATATTTTCAAATTTTTTAATTTCTTCATTTCTTTTATCTAAATAAAGACCTAATACAGCCTCTAACAGAAGAACAAGAACGTCTTTTTGCCATGAACCAACTTTTGATTTAGTTGTTTCAAGAGCTTTCATTAAATCTTCAATTATAAAATCATAATTTCTCATTATTCTTCTCCTCCTTCAACTAATTCCTCTTCTCCAACAATTGGTTCCACTTCACCAAAATATTGAGCCTGAAGTTGAGCTGCTAATTCAAGTGCTGGTCCCATAATTGCTTCTGCACGTTCTGCCCATTCGATTGGGAGTGGAGTGTCAAAGTCAATAGCCATTGCTTCTTCTTTTGTAACGCAAGAGCGAACCCAGTTAAGTCTCATGTTGACTTCAGTTTGGATGCGTGTACTGAAAAATTGGAGTGTGAAGTAAACTGCAAGAATATCGCGTGCATTGTAAAGTTCACAAGGCTCTGCATGGCCATGGTATGGGATAGAGATTGAAAGGTCTCCAAGAGCTTGGATTATGAAGATTGCGTTGAGCAGGTTAGATTGGTCTTCCATATCATATGTAAAATTTTTTGTTACTCCATTAAGAAGAGTCACATCTGTACCTGCAAAAATAAGTTGTTCACCTATTTCAGAAAATTTATTGATTTTCCAATTTTTATATTCTTCTAATGTCATTGAGTCTATATCAACAATTTTATTAACTTGTTCATTTAAGCGCTGAACTTGCTTTACAAGGTCGGTCTTTGTAAGAGTAACAACCAACTCATTTGCAAAACTACCAAGTTGAGAAGAATAATTATAACCAGAAAAAAGAATTGAACTAAAACTATCATATTCAGTAAAAGATGCAATAAAATTATCTTGTTCATCGGCAATTTCAATTAAATTTATATGTTCAAAAACATTGCGAACACTTGTAAGGTCATCTGTGGCAAGATGAAGTTGAGCCATCCCACGAAAAAAATTTGCATCCCAATTAAAAAGTGGAAAACGATTGATTGAATTTATAATCGCAAAATATTGTGCCATTTATTCTCTCCTTATATAACTTAATAAAAGTAAACTTTCTACTATATAAATTATATCATAAATCTATTTATAAGTCAAATTTTATTTCAAAACGTATAGGTTTCGCGGCCGTGCTAACTCTCGTTTTGCATTGGTTTAACTTATATTTTTCAAGACCACCCGCGCGCGACAAATACAAAAAAGGGGTTCAGTCTGACACATAGAACTGAACCCCAAAAGGAGAAAGACTTTATTTCCTACATATAATTTTTACTAATCCATTTTCAACCTCATAAAATTCCCATAACTCATACTCACTAAACACATAAGTTTGATGCTCCATTTCAATTAAAAACGGACTACTATAAACCTTTTCAATTTCCTCTACGTCGGTGTCGACTAACAATTCAATTTCACTTCTAAGGTCTTCACCAACCTCCTCAAAACTACAAGTAAATTCAACGCATTCCATTCGTGCGTTTTTAAATTTCAGGTGAATCATCTACGATTTCTCCTTGGCATTACGCCTTATCAGATTTGAAATAGCAAACTATAAGATTTGTGTACACTTTTATCTTACAATTATATTATATCAAAAATTTCCAATAAAATCAAATTTTAAAATAAAAAAGACCACAAAAGTGGTCTTTTAAATTATGAATTGGTTTTTTCAGTAACTTCTACATCCATAATTAGCTTTTTATTAATTACGCTTGCCCCTAAATATAATGCTTTACCTGACATTGTGGCATTACCATTATAAGTTGTTGCTTCACCTAAATTATTTCTAAAAGTCCAAGTATAATTATAATCATATGGGTCTGTAGCAACAGTTTGCCAACTACTACCATTATATTTCATTAAAGTACAAGTAGCATTTGTTTTATTTAATAAATAACAATAATCACCACTTGTAGCTCCAGTTATTTGATTAGTATTCGTAACAAAATTAGTCGATTTAATAGTATCAACCTCTGTATTATTTAACATAACCCTCACAAATACCGCACCATCACCCACTCCATTAACAAGTTGCTCTCCTAAAGTAGAAAATACTTGAATTTGTAATGGGTCAGTTACGTCTCTTACAGATATATAACTATAATATGTCTTACTATTATATACTGCGGTGCATCTAAAAGCACCATACCCATCAATCCAACTTGGGTCTATAGTTAATTCTTTAGTTGTACCTCTTGAAATGGTGTAATTAGTTCCACCCCATTGTGTCCATGTATATGATGTAGCAGTCTTTTCAGTGGCCCCTTCTAATAATTGAGATGTTAAAATAACTGTATTTGAATTATTATAAATTACATCTCCATTTTTACCATAACATTGGAAAGTAATTACAGGGTCTGCATCTGTTCCTGCAAAATTCTTAGACCATGAAAATTTCATTGGCACAGAAGTACCATCTATAGTAAATGTTAAAGTAATTTCACCACCATTGCTTCCACCCAATGTAGAATTATTAGCAAACACTAATTGAATTGAACCAGAAGTTGTTCCATTATCATTTGTAATAGTTCCTACAGTGCATCCCGTTGGCCTTCCAGTAATATTCGCTGAAGTAATAGAACAAGCTTGACGAGTGGTACCTTTATAACCAGTAAAAGGAATTGTTACTGTTGTTTGTGCTTTTGTTGTTCCACCACTTGTACAAGAGATTCCCTCATGCACATTACCAAGAACAACATTTAAAGCACCCTCACCTTGTTCACCTTGTGCACCATCAGAAGTAACAACCACTGTCTGTCTATCTAATATGTCACCACCACCACCAGTTTGATACAAATAAACAGTTAAATAACTTAAAGTACTTCCACTTGGAGTATATGTAACAGGAGTACTTGCATCAGTCATCGCACCGCCGCGATTTGTTCCAGTAGTACTATTCTCATAAATTGCAATATATCCTTGATAAGGAGTTTTGGTTGAACCAACTATTCTATTTGCACTAAACGATAAAGTACTTGGTGAATATACATTGCCAGGAGTTGTTCTATTGGTCGCTACTGCAGAACATATTAATTCATAATATTCTGGTGAAGTACCGTCTTGACCAGTTCTAATTTTAGTTAACTGCAAATATTTAACTAAATCATTTTTACCTGTTTTTGTAGCCCTAAAAGTAACACTAGCTACGTCACTACTTCCAGTCCAAGTAGATAATGTCCAAGTACGAGTAGATGAATTCCAGTTACCCGTAATAGTATTTGCTGGACTTGTGGTAGGAGTAACATAAGTCCAACCAGAAGCTAAGCTACCTTCTTCTAAAATACTAAAAGTTGTATATACATTACTTAAATCAATGGTTGGATTATTACTTGAGTCACAAGGAATCATCTGGTCTTCATTGTCTAAAATCGCTGCAGTTGTCGCATCGGCAGATGCGCCATCATATAATTGTACAATTGTATGAATGTCGTAAGTCCCAGGACTATTTTCATCTACATAATCAGAACATAACTTTCTAATAGTAGCAATTCTATCATTAAATAATCCACTAATACTCGGTTTAATAACAATAGTAGTACTATTAATAGTTGGATTATCAGTACTTGTACTAAAATTAACCCAGTTGCCACTTGAATTTTTATATTGCCAATTACCATTAGTTAAATCCGCACCACTGATTAAAGCTGTCAGGGTAATAGATGCTGGAGTAAAACTTGTCTGATTAGAAGCATATTTAAATGCACTTTCTCCAATAATACTACATCTCTTTAAAGTCGCCGCTTGTTTAACTAAGCTAAAAGTAATTTGTCCTTGAGCCGTTAAAGGTCTTTGAGTGTCTGGCTCTAAATAAGTAGCAGAGCAAATATAGGTTAACATAGCCATATTTGTATCAAACTGATTTTGATTAACAGTTAATACTCCATTACTAACAGTTTCTCCTCTAGAAGAAGAAATTGCTCCTGCTGCGCCAGTATCAACTTTTCTAGTCCAAGTAATACTTAATCCACTTGCATTAAGTGATAAAGCGTTACCAGCATAATATACAACTGGTGTTAAATGTAAAGCATTTACATATACGTTATTTTCTTGCCTGCCCCAGTCTGGAGTATACTCATTATCATCTGGTGAATATACAACCGATAAAGGCAAATCACAAGTTGGATATAAACTAAATTCTCCTATATCTGTTACATCAACAATAGTTATAGAACCATAGCTTGTTGTTGCCATTTCTTTTCCTCCTAAAATTCCACTGTACAAATAAAAATTGCTTTTGCCTGAATATCTGAAGCATCTACAAGTATTGAGCGTCCATCCATAGAGGCTAAAGTTGGTATCCAATTTGCATCAATGGTTCCATCTTGATTCTTTTTTGTCCAAGTAAAAGTTATTACTTGACTAGTTACATCTTGTGTACCGCTATATACAGTACAAGTTAAAGTAATAGTAGTATCTGTACTTAAGATAAAATTACCCAAATTTGAGTCAATTCGAACATCAATAGCATTTTCCCCGTCTTTTAAATCAGCTCCAATTTCACTAACATCGCCCCATTCTCCTGTAGGTTCATGTGTTTCAGGGTCTGTTATTGCAAAGACAAGTCGATTAGCTTTAATTACTAATTGCTTATTACCACTTCCGTCTTCATAAAAAGCTATATATTTACTTGAATCACCAATATACATATTATCAGTATAAATACCTTGAGTACCTCTCATATTAGAATAGATACTACTATTTACACTTAAATTATTTGTTCTTTCATCTGGTAAAGTACCAAGTATACTTCTATATATATATGAAACCTTTGGGTTTTGATTTGGATAAATAACAGTTTCAAATAAACTTATCGCGCGCGGTGGTAAATTTATAAAACCATCAGAACTATTAATTCCTATACCATAGTTCTTAGTGCCGGCTTGATTACCCATATCTATCAATGAACCGCCGCACAAATCATTTAAAGTAGTTACATTATTGTCTATTATCGCGGCCGCACCAGTAAGTCTAATTTGACGTTCATTAATTCCTCCAACCGGTATTGGATAAATATAAGTTAAGCCAAACCCATTTAATTCATCTGGTTCTACTGTATCACCCGCAGTTTCACTAGAATAATTACTAACTTTTAACCACGAACCTTCTTTAAATAAACCTAATTTTTCTACTGTAAAAATCAAATCATTACCATCGCGCACTACTGAGCGAATGGAGCTTGAAGGTCTAAATAAAAAAGCTCCGCCTACAGCCTGAATTTCTTCATATTCAAATACGCTCGTTTTAATTGAACCTCTTACAGTAACATTATTAAATACTGCGCTACCATCAGTATCAGAAATCCAAAATGGTCGAGCGCTTATAGAACTATCAACGACTTGGTCTGGTAAATTTGGATAGGTAGAATAGATACCATCTTCTGGTTCAAAGACTATATATCTCATAGTCATTTTATCATTGTCTACGCTCATGCCACCAATTTCACCAGCATTTGCATAAATAGTGCCACTAATAGTTAAATCACCATCATTATTAGTACTTAAAACAGAATTACCATTTTTGTCTTTAATACTAATTCCATATATGCGGTCACCAGTTATTTGGTCAATACCAAGTGAACCAATTTTAATTCTTTCTGTATCACTTCCATCAATAACTTGAAAATCATTATCAGAAGTAATGCTCACACGACCGCCATCTTCATATGAATTTTTAATAAAGAACCCATCCCATGTAACAGCGAAATGCGCTTTATCTTTTACGTCTTCAACACTTTGTGCTTTAAAAGAAGTATTGTTCTTAATTCCATATAATCCGTACTGGTCATAACGAACATAGGTATTTAATTCAGTTGCCTCTGTAGTAGGATTAGTTTTATAAGCACTAATACCAGACCTGTCCCATCTAAAATTCGGATTCTCATCACTTCCAATTATAACCAAATCAGTATTGAGTTTACCTGTTCGTACCGCGCCTATATCAATGCCTTGCCCATCAATAACTGTACGCCAACTGTTTCCCCCATCTGAAGAAATACTTAATCCTAAACTATTAACCTTAACATTATTTAATGGGTTGGTAAGGTCTGTAATTATTATGGCGTCACCTATAACCTTTACAGAACCATCACTTGTCAAATTATATTCTTGACCATTTAAACGATTAAGAGAACTAATTAATACATTTTGATTAATTGTTCCATCTGGATTGATAATTGAATCAATTTTTGCATAGGTTGCTTCATTATATTGAACAGTTTGAACGGCCGCGCCAACGCGCTGGAAAAAATCTTCAAACTGAGTTTTATAGTTTTGAACTGTTATTGTATTCTGGTCAGGCTCATCAAGATGCCACTCGACCTCAGCTACAATTACTTCTTCGCGCGCCGGTGTTAGAACACCATTTTTATTCGCCCAACCAAAGAACTCTATATCTTCAATATATGTTTTGTCACCAGCATCGAATGTATACCATTCAAATCCTTCTAATTGACTTATTTCAACTACATTGATTGAATAGGACACAGCAGGATGGGCGGAAGTATTACTAACTTGTAATGCATCGAGATAGTATAGTTCTGAATCTATATAGTCAGAAGATTCCCAAGTTCCTTCTTGAATGAAACGAGAATATTTATTATTGAAGTTGTTAACATATTCTTTCTTTTCTTCAATTTTGGCTTCTATTTCATCAATGACGCCAGTTTTTCCAGTAGTAGAAACAATTCTATAAGTAATGATTTCATTATCTTTTATATCTATACGTACTGGAAGAGATTCTGTTTCTTCTTTATGTTTAACTTCATAATGCTCAGGCACTGAAGTAATTTCTAAAAATGTTGCACCAGTTTCTATATCAAAATCTTTCTCATTTTCACCTATGGTTATAGTTGTAATTCTATCCTCTTCTCTTTCCTCATCTTCTTCATTTATTTGAAGCTGCGTTCCAACGAGATAGTCACTCATTCGTATTATAACATGACGATTATTATGCGAGTCTCTATCTGTATAAATAGTAAGCCTGAAACTTTCTGAGCCTTTTAACTTTTCTCTTGTTGCTACATACTCACTCTCTATCGTAGATAATAATCCACTATAGTTATTAATCACTGAAGAACTACTATATATAGTACCAAGCGTATCTAATACAGTATCTTCATCTGTATATTTATCCTCTAAATAAGGATGACTATTACGATAATTGGTATAGGTTTGACCTGTTAATGATTCAAAATCTTTTAATGCTTCGTTTCTACTCTTATTAGCAGCATTAATTAACTCTGCATATACATTTCTTTTACTACCGAGTTCAGTCACTGCTGCTTCTAGTTCATTACGTTGCTTTTGTAATCCAGAAATTTCTTCATTTCTTTCTCGGACATCCTCATAAAAAGCATTTAAATCTTTTTGATAATTTTCTCTATCTGGAATTAGTCCTTGCTTTAAGTAGTAATCAAAATTCAAAATGTATGATTCTTTACTTGGGTTAGAAGGGGCATTTTGAATTGAAACGTATCCTTCTGGAACACAATCATTTTGAGTCTGATTAACAATTAATTTTGTTACTATTTCATCTGAATTAACTGTTCGTTCGATTGTATCTAAGTTAATTCCATATTTAAAGCCAGCATAATTATTTTTACCAGCATATTGTTTTAAATATACGTATTTCCGCGGCGAGTCACCATCGAATATAATTGCACCGTTGCTATCATGCTCAACTTGTAATTCAACCCAACATTCAAAAGTCTCACTAATTGTTTGTAGTATACTAAAACAATTAGATTTTGATTCACTAATTGATAAAATCTTTTCAGAATCTTCATTATATACAGGAACTGGAAGACTCCCCCAATTTTTAGCCTCTCTTAAAGCATCTAATGTTGTGTATAATTCTACATCCGCTTCTTCTTTACTTGGGTCCGGTTTTTCATAGTAATAAGTTCGCGTATGAGTTGTAGCTTCTGGAGCATTTCCTATGGTAACAATGTTATTATTAGCATCGCGCACTAGTGGAAATAGTTGAATATCATTAATATAATATGGATTGTTTAATGTTGATGTAGATGATTGTCCTACTGGTCTTCCAACTGCATAAACAAATAATCCAATTTTTGTGCTTGGGTCAGTTAAAACCTTATTAGAAACGGATTTGTTTGCTGTGGCGGTCCAATAATAATATGGTAAAACTTTTTCATCAAACTTTTCTGGAGAAGTTACATCAATATATACTTCTTCCCAAAGGCTCCACACATATGTTTTATTATTATTTTTATCTATGTATATATATTTACTTGAAGGAGTTTGTACTACTCCATCAATTATATAACTTTTGCCATTAGTAGAATTCTCATAAAGAGTCATAATACCAGTATTAATGATATTATTTCGTTGATGTCTATTATTGTTATCACCATTAAATAATAAAATAATATTATTAGGGTCAATAGTCTTAATAGAATAATCACCAGAGGTTGCCTCTGTATATCTAGCTACAACCGCGCGCAGGTCATATGCATTATATAAACTTTGAAGATTAGGTCCCGCGCCCGCGCGATAGCGTAAAACGAATTCTTGTCCTTTAGCAATTGAACCTATGGATGAAATATTATCTTTAAAACCGCTATTATAAATTGCATTTTTTAAATAATTAGAACTATTACTAGGGTCACCAGAACCTAAACCAGGAAATTTAACTTTTAAAAATCCTTCAACTCCAGAAATAGATTCAAGAGCAATTAAATTTTCATCACTACTTAAAACGGGTCTAGTAACAAGTTCTAAAGGCTGAATTGCACTAGCGCCAGAGCTACGCGCAACATATGGGTCCCACCCTTGTACTGACCCATCTTCAAATGCATTAAAATTATCTCCATTAGTAAAATAATTTGTAATTACATTTGAAGTTACATATGTATTATCTTTATAAGAATAAATTTCATGTCCACCATATTTATACTTTTCTACGGTGCGCTTCATTACTGGGTCATATGTGGTGAGTATATTGTAGGTTAATCTGTAAGCTTGATATTGAGTTTCTATTTCTCCAAGACTTATAATATTAACATTACCATTCTTAAATACCCTATTGGTTTCATCATATGTTAAATCAGTAGTAATTCTAAAATTAGTAGCCATTATGACATTATTGTCGTCAACTACATATGGCTCATTGTCATGGCGCGCAATAAATTGTACAAATTTTCCATTCTTATTGGCCACATGGCTATAAAATACATATATACTTGACCCAGCTGTAGGAACCGACTCTTCATTACCACTCGCATTAACAATTGTAATTCCTGACACGCTAGACAAAGTAGCTCTATAAATAGGCTCTGCTATCTTTTGTTTTTCGATTTCTGCACCGCCCAGTTTCCAATCGGTTCCTTCTAATACTTTCGCCGCAAGTTCTCTAGCAGTACCTTGATTATTGTTTAATTCAGAGTCAAAAGTTAAATCATAGCCATTTTTTGAAAGCTCAAGAACAAAAGCATCTGTACAAGTATAAGTCCAAATTAAACCATCACTTGACTCTGTATGCTCTTTAATTATAAATTCATACCACTGGTCATCATATTTAAGTTTAATTTTACGCTCATTTATAAGTAATGGTGCAAAAGGATTGATAACTTCCTCATTACCACTATATGGGTCAAAATATTTGTATTTTAATGAGAAAGTTAAACTTTTTTCACCATTAGATTTTTTATTAAATACTGGTTCATATACTTTATTTGGACTATCCATTGTATTTGAACCAATAATTGCTAATTTCTTTTCCTCAAATTTATATTCTACTGGGTCAGAGCCTGCAATTTGAGTGAGTCTATCTTCCCAGACAGAAATTTCATATGGTTTTATTAATAGTCCACTCATTTAAACCTCCTAGAAGTATAGATAGTCATAAAAGATTTCTATACCTTCTTTTCCTCCAGTAATTTGTAAAGTGGCATTATCAATTAATAGATTTGGCTGTAACTTAAAGAAATAACCACTATTTATATATTCATTATATAGGTTTCCAGAAGTTACAATCTGTCTATTCATGTCTTGATTATAGCCAATTGACTGAACACCAACGATTAAACCAACATTAGTGTCAATTAATATTCCAATATCATTATCTTTTAATTCCATTGAATTCACTACTAATGCAGATGTACTCGTACTTCCCGCGGCCGGTGTATATGACAACGAAAAATTATCAATTGTTACACTAGATGGATTTTCATTTGCTGTTCCAGGTACATATAGTCTAAATCCGGTCGGAACATCACCAGCATTATATATATTAATAGTACCATCTTGAGTATTATATGTATCTATATTCGCATAAGCTTCACTTGTTAAAATTCCACTCGAAACGGCCCAACTACTATCTTTTAATTCATCTGTATCAAGAACTTTAAAGCAAGACTTAGCAAAAGGAAAATATGCTATAAAAGAAATTTTTCCCTCGCCCTTATACACACGCTGCTTTCCTGTGACCGCGCGCGGCACCTGCGTCTCACCATAAATTCCGTTAAAATCAACAAGCTCTTTCTTTGGCTCATCGAAACAGACATAAGATAGTTCAATTGGGCTTTCAATTTTTACCATATATTTTTTATAAGGACGCTCATCAAAAATTAGTTCTCCAATTTGTTTGCGTCCAAAGACTTGTCTTAATCTTCTAATATCACTTTCTGTCATATGGTCGTAAGCAATTGATATATCAAAAGTACGATTTCCATATGTACTGCCAAAATAATATTCCCCATCCATGCCAGGAATTTCAGCAGTTATATCTTTAACATCAGGAATTAAGTTCTCATCAAATCTATCACCATCGCTTGTACGAATGATATTTAAAGTTGAAGAATGTATTCCTGCAAAACTGAAACCGATAAAATCTCCCCTTTGCTCCATTTCAATTTCTCCTTTTGGTCAATAAAAAACCACTTAATCTCATAGATTAAGTGGATTTTATTAGAGTCGTCTTCATTTATTCAGACAACTAATTCATCTTTCGATAATTTGTATTTGTATCGAATAAAGTAGACCAAGTTGAACTTGATTGTTCAACCCAACTACCATTTACTTTTTTATATATTTTTGAAACTTGTGTCCATGTACCATTAATTTTTATATAAAATTTTGGTTGTGAACCACCACCACCAATCACTACTGCAATTGTAGCATCACCACTAACTGTATAACTATATGTATAATATTTTGGAGGAGTATAACTAACTGTCCAAGTAATACCAAAAATATGACCACCATAATAGCCTACCACAAATCGTAACTTTGCTGATTGTAATTCATCTCTTGTCCAAGTACCAGGAGAAGAAATTGTAATTGTACTATTTGATGTACTTGTAAATTTCTGCGATGTACTTTTTAAAGTTGCCCCACTATATAAGGTAATTTCAGAATGTGCTGTTGATTCAGAAGTGCTTTCTGTTGCTCCATAACACTGTACAGTTACTGAATTAATAGTAGAACCAGGTGGTATTGAACTAAAATCAAACGAAAAATCTACATATCCAGTATTATTGGTAGAACTTCCATTTTCTTTTACATATGTCCATGAACCAGAACCAGAACTGGTTGAACCAGGACTCGCCGCGGTGTGACCAATCGCATAGTCAAAGTTATGACCAGTAGATGATGATGATGTATAAAATGCCATATTTGAGCCACCAGAGAAACCAGTGGTTAAAGAATCTGCAGTAGCTGATATACTTTCAGAACCAGTATGTGCGGTTAAAGTAATATTTGAACCATTATTAGTAGCAGTTACACTAGCATTTTCATCAGTAGGAACAATTATTAAATTATAGGTTTCTCCATCGTACATCGTTTGTGTACCACTTGGGTCAATAGTGCCATTACCATTTAAAGTTGTGGTAACTGTTCTACTTTCTGCGGTATAAGTAATTGTAATTTCAGTACCATAAATATAAATATATTTACTTGATGTAGAAGAAGAACCAGTACCACCAATTCTCATTCTTAAATCATTCAATTCTGAACGAGTCCACGACGTTCCGGTTGAAAGATTTATAAGGGCGCCGCCACTAGAAGTAGATGAAAAATCTGTGTTTGAACCTTTTGCAGTTGTCCCTGTATATAATTGACAAACTCTATTTGTAACTCTTGATGTATTTGAAATACGAAGTCTCGCTTTAGCAGCAACACTTTGAATTGTTGCGGTTGGAGGTATATCCGATGTATCATAAGTTAAATATACATATCCAGTTGTAGATGTACTAATTGAATATCTTGCATAACTTGAAGTATCACTACTACTATCATATGCATTTGTTATAGGATATGACCCAGATATTGTCATACCAGTTAATCCAGTATTACCAGAAGCAACTAATGTAATTGAAGCCATTTAATCCACCCCCTATGTTTGAAGATATAAATCTCCATTACTTCCTGTTGAGGAAGAAGGAGCAGATGAGCCTGTATAGTAGTTTTGAAGAACAACGTTTCCAGTAACTCCGAAAATTTGTACGCCACTTACAATATTGGAAGCTACTAAGTCAGCATCTCCCGCAATTGTTTGAGTACCAGTGAGATATGTGCCGGCTGCAATTGTTTGATTTGTAGTTGTAGGAGTTATTGTGGCTGCGGCCTTAGTTGTAACAGAAGCGGTTAAGCTAACCGAACTATTACCAGCTGTTCCACTGCTCACATATCCCGCACTAACTGTCGGTGTCACACTAATTGTCTTTGTAAGTGTTAATGTATTGGTTCCTGTACTGATACTCGCGGCCGTGCCACTGATTGATGCCGGCGCGGTAGCTGAACCATTGGCTACTGCACTGATTACATAGTATGCCCCAGTACTATTATAACCAGGTGGTATATTTATATACTGGGCCGCGGTACTACGTCCAATTGTTGCTTTAGAAGTATAACCTGACGTAGCAGATGAAGCTGCGGCAGTTGGAAGTGTCATGGAAGAGACCGATTTAGACGCGGCTTCCGCATAGTAACCTGCTGGAGCAGTCACGGTAGCACCTGAAGCAGTTAAATCGGTTGAGCTTTTCCTTGCAATTCCACTACCTATATAAGTTGAACTAATTGCATCAACTGTAACTGGCTTATATCCATCTACACCAGATGCATTAAATGTTTGTGCAGTTTCACTTGGAGTTATATTTAACGACTGAATTGTTGGTGAACCGCTCGATACTGAAACATGAACTTCTGTGTATACACCGTTACTTGGATAATAATCACCATTACTTGTTACATTAAGTGTTAAGTTAGCTGATGATGAGCTTGTATAATCAATTTGCCCATTACTACTATATGTTATATCTACCGCAGGAAAAGCTTCGTAAAAAAGTGTATACACAATCTGATTGCTATTTGCGCTCCTTATAACAAGCGAATGTTCATCTGCCCACGGGTCGGTGTCAACATCATATGTTGCCTGATAAAGAGCGGCGTTACTATACTCATCAGTCTTTCGTGCATAACATTGAGCAAATGTTTTGTTACAGCTTGCCGACAGAATATTGTAATTCGAATCAAATCGAAATGTAAACACGGGTATATCAATACCAGCTGTAGCTGTACCCGTTATAGACAACCCATCAGCTCCATGCGCGGTGTAGCTTTGCAGAAGATTGTTGGTGGCTACCGTGTCCTGAGTTAAGTCCATCTGGGTGACCCCGTTTAATATGATTTTACTTATTGCCATGAGTCACCTCCTTATGATGTTATTCCTCGTTCGAGTTTTACATAATTCGTATGTCGTGAAAAATCATTAAAATCAATAAATAACCAAGCCGAAGAAGTAAATGGTGTTATGACATAAATACCATTTGTTCCATCCGTCATACTATTTATATGCCATTTTGCACTTTCACCAGAAAAAGGTTCTCCATAAACAGCAGTATGTATTTTTGTTTCATTGCCCCATGTGACACGCCACATAGAACCTTCAGTTATACTAATATTTGAAAGAGAAGTTATATATGCATATGAATCATCTGACTCAGCTTCAAACTGTGTATTTGCATCATAAACGGTTTCCCAAGTTACATTAGGTCTTTCATACCATTCAACACTATCTAATTCTGCTGTATTAACAGTTTTATTATTATAAGTTGTTGGTGTATAAGCCGTAATTATAGTACCAATTAAACTGTTGCTATAATATGCGCTAATATCTATATCTGTATTATCAGTAAATTCCAAATGAACCGCATGTTGTGTTGGTAATCCGCTACCAACACTAACACTCGCAGTTGCATAATTAGTTACATCTATATTATTACTATTACTAGTTATAGATATATTTCCTTGTGGTATTATATATGTTAAGGTTTGATTACTACTATTAGTAGCTTTAATACCGGTAACTCCAGTATATTGAGTTCCAAATATTGTTAATATTTCTGACATATCTCACCTCATTATGTAACTAATTTTTCTATTTTCATTGGAACAGTTGTATTTGTATTAGGAACATCAATTTCACCCGTCCATGCGCCATAAAATGGAGATACAAAACATAATGGTACATCTGAGCCATCATCAGTTCCACCAGAATATTTTGGATTTCCAATAACGCCGGCGCCAGCGTCAACAACATTACAAACAAGTCTATATTGAACATTATTATACGTAACTCTCCATACAGAACCTAAAATTATTGGATATGTATCTCCAAGACCACTTATCCAGCAATATGGATAATCGCCATTACTTTCATAATAAAAGTCTAAATTACTATCATAAATAGTCTCCCAAGTCTCTGTTGAAGGAGTTACATCATACCAAGTCACATTATCCAATTGTGCAACATAGACAGTCTTATTATTATATGTCCATGTAGATGGCTCATATGCAGTTATTGCAGTTCCAAAAAAACTATCATTATAATACACATTAATATCAGTATCCGTTTCATCTGAAAATTCTAAATGTATCGTATGAAGAGTAGGACTAGTCACACTTACATTCAATGTTGCATAATTGGCTACATCTATATTACTTCCATTATTATTAATGGTTTTTGTTCCTTGTGGACGAATATAAGTTGAATTAGCATTATTGTTGTTAGTGGCGATTATGCCAGCCACGTTGGTGTATTCAACACCAAATATTTCTAATGTATCTAATGCCATCAAATCACCTCGCTCCACATCGTAGGCGGTTCGTATACGTTGTAGTCGATGTCAGACACCCATACCTTATCGATGTGTCTAACCTTATCGCCCTTCATGTACGGATTTGTGCTGTCAGGCTGTTCCCATTCGGGTATGACTTCAGGGTCGGGTATCAACACTCTTACCCACAACGATGGTGCATCTATCGGTATCCAGTCTGACTGTGACGTGTGAGCTATAAGGCATTTGTACAATATATCCTCATAACGCACTCTATCACCAATCTCATACACCTCGCTCTCTGCCCATTTTGGAAATAGCTCGGCGCCCTTAAGCGCATCTTCATCATCAAGTGAAGTTGCAGATTTTTCAATCAAACTTCTCAAAGTATTCACCTTTGTTCTCGTTATCATTCCGCACCCCCTGTCAGTATTTCGAGAGCTTCTTCAGCATCTATCTCGTCAGATGGCTCTTCGGGTATACGCTCATACGGTTCCCAAGTAAGGTCGGTCTTAAGATGATAATCCGTGTTGTTCTCCCACGCTGGTTTCTGCTGAATGACCGCCATAATAGCATCATGTTCTGCTTCAGTTATCTCTATACCGCCGCCGCCTGTGCCGATTGCGGTTATGTAGCCATCCTTGATGTTTTTGTAGTATCTCATGCTATCCTCCTATGTTGTTGGCGCCCATACCGCTATCCATTTGTAGGTACGACCAGAACGCCAATAGCGACCATTTCCGAAGGCCAAAATGCCTGTTTCTGTTGCATAATAGCGAGAGTCAGATGTGCTTGTATTCGATGAGTCTGTGTATGATTTCGTCAGCGGAAAGTTTGAATTTGATATCGCTGTTGCTGAACTCCTATAGCGCAGTCTTACGTCTCCATAGTTGTAAGTCCCACTATCATTCACGTCAAAACTTGCACCCCAAAGTTGATGGTAATTGAAATAGACCGTAAGATAAGCCGTTCCTGTTACACCAGAGTATGTGCCTGTTTCATCAGACACAAGGTAATAAAACGGTGCTTCTGTATGTACATTTGCAAACGGAATTGTGTACGTATAAACATCCTCACTCGGTGTCCACGTTCCTGTTTCATATACAAGACCGCTCACACTCGGGCTACCACCACCCGTACTTGGCAGTACGATATACCCATCTTGGTCTTGCGTTACGGAACCACCACTTCCACCGCTTCCCGTACCGGCGGTTTTGACCCCAGCAGAAGTATAAAAATACTTTCCACTCGCCACGTCCGAAGCAACAGCTGTTGTATCAGAAATATCAAGAGCTGTAATCTCTCGAATAGTTCCACCATGTGAATCTGTCGTATCTACTACAGAAATAGCAGCGGTTCCGCCACTTACATCAGTCAATACAACATCCCCTTCCATATATTTACCCGCTGTCTTCAGCGTTTTCGTATTGTTATTAACGGTAGCAAGAGTACTACCTTTATATGTTACTGTTGTACTCATATCTATTCCACCGTCCCATCATATATTGGTAAGGTCGCAAGAGTTAAATATCCATTTGGATTTGTAGTTCCATTATATGGAGTATATCCAAGTGCATTTGTTACCATAGTAGAATTAATTCCTGTAATAAATCCACTAGTCTCATCGACTAAATTATATGTATCACCATTCGGTAATTTAACTTGACTAATATCAGCCATATCCTTTTCACTCCTTGTACGTATTCGTCATACTTATACTGCGCGCGGTCGTCCTTGTATGTACAAGAACGGCCGATGACGCACAAACATCACCGGCCGCGCGCAGAATACGTACAACTTGTAAATCTATCTATTAACCTTTTGTTACGTCAACATCAGTTGTACTCTTCAATACCGTAACTGAATCTTTATTATTCCAAGCAACATTACCACCCGATGCACTGCCCTTAATATAAGTAGTTGTTGGTGTAACTGTAACTGTACTACCACTACCAAGAACAGTATCAGTAGTAGGCGTAATTCCTGTAATTGCACTACCAGTTCCATTGGCTCCAACTGCTGTACCACTTGCACTTGCACTCATATACTTTGTAGTAGCAGCGCCAATACCCGTAGCAACAGTAACATCACCCGTTGAACCACTAGCAATTGTAGCAGTAGGACTTGCATATCCAGTAACAGCATTAAATGTATCACCAACACTTACATCAGTAACAATATCTGCGCCACTACCAGTTGTTGTTGTCGCGCCAGTTGCAACTGTTGTAGCACTACTTGCAGCGGTAGGAACAGTAATGGTTCCTGGCGCATTAGCACTATATGTAGTTTGTGTAGCTGGTGTAGCAGCACCAAATGTAAGCACCTTATTAGTAACACTTACACCTTTTAACCAATCTGTGTTAGTTGTACTTGCGGTTGCTTCACCTGTTGCAGTTGTTTGTGAGGTTCTACCTTGAACTACACTAGGAGTAGTACTTCCACTCACACCAGTAACTGTTGTAGTAGCTAATTTCTTTGTAGTTGGGGTAACTGACTTAACTGCACTTTGTGTAGAAGCAGTACCTAAATTAACACTAGCACTTAACTTTGTAGTGCTTGCAGTACCCTGGCTTTCTACATAAGTAATTCTACCAGTATCAGTCTGTGCATTTGCAGTTAAAGTAACGGTTGGTTGTGTCGTAACTTTAACACCCTTTAAAAAAGTATCGGTTGAAGGAGTGCCAAGTCCAGTAACAGCAGTAACCTCATCACCACTAGCACTCGCGCTTGAAATACCAGTTACAACCTGAACCTTACCCGTACCACTTGTTGTATCAGTTGCTAATGCTACTGTTGGCTGTGTAATTGTAAAAGTCGCATCAGTACCAATTACTGTATCTGTCTGCTTTGTAAGAGAAACGGCAGTTACAAGGTCACTCAAATCCGCTTGCGTATTACCAATAAGTTCCCAAGTCTTACTTCCAGCTTCGCCAACCGGTACATACTCATCATACACATCCATATCAGTCTGTGTACTAGACTTGACTAAATAAAACGCGCCCGGCGCAGCATTATTTGCCGCAAGTGTACCTGTATAAGTCGTATCTTGATATACAACTTCAACTCCCGCAGGAATGTTTCCAACTACTGGGGTTGAACTTCCATCCCAACCAACATTATATGAAACGCCGCCAGCAATAGTCTGACTTAATGTATCAACAACATCTCTAATCTCACGGTCTGCAATCCAATAACTATTACCAGAAGGCAACGTAATCTTTTCAATAACCGGAGTATTATTATCTACATATGCCATTTTCAATCTCTCCTTAATTTCTATTTAAAATTAACGCACCATCTACTAGCTCGGCCGCGTCATTAACATTCAACTTATTGTTCCAAAAAAGTTTTTCCTGAAGCGTCACATGGATGTCAGGATTATCAATATGATTCAAGATTTGGTCTCTCAAATCTTCATTTACAAATGGAAGGTCTTGTACATATGCCATCCCATCACCAATTTTAATAGCTGGTATTTGTACATTCCTTAACTCCCCGTCAATCTCCTTTTGAATTGTCTTATAGTCATTATAAACTATCAATTCACCTTCCAATGGAATAAAACCCAATGCTTCATTCCAATACTGAGTAGTTTCTCTCTTTAACTTAATTCTCGCACCGATTGTCGCACTCATACCAACCTCCTAAACTGTGGTACCTTGGCCACAATCTATTATCAATTCATCAATTGAAATATAATGCTGTTCATCAATTACAATTCCATTACCTGCATAATATTTATGGTCAATTATTTTAGGAACAGTAATATCGCCTCTAACAGTATACGTTTGATCAATATTCCCTTGTAATTGCCCATTACTGCCAATTGTCGCTGTTAATTGACCACTCTCTATAATCCCTGCCATTAGTATACCTCTTTATCTACGATAAATTCTCCTAATAAAATTGTTGATACATGGCCATAAGAGTCAGTAAATTCAATATCATACTTATACTTCTTAAATTCTAACTCCTTTGTATCTTGTGGTTCAATTTCTAAAATGCAAGTGTCCAATGGAATTTGTTTAGTAAACAATGTATCTCTGCCCCAGTTTTTACCTAAAGCAAAGCGAAGGCTATCTCCTTGTTGAGGAGTATATGCTTCGCCATCTCTTGATTGGAGATTTATATGAAAAATACCAGTATCTCCCCTTGTTAATGAAATATTTTGGTCTTCGTCTATATAAAGCATCTTCTCCTCCACTAACTACTGTTTTTTCGTATAAGTTAAAAAATCATGGTTGTCCACGCAATATTGATAAGCCTCTTTAATTGTATCTATAGCCATTACTGCTTTATTATTTACAAAATCAGGATGAGACT
>Ga0265301_10000753_pt1 | contig 44560 bp, 27 predicted proteins | sample AusTroGonzalo_MG_2_FD_193488 | JGI IMG/M metagenome (GOLD analysis project Ga0265301, IMG submission 193488) | Bovine rumen microbial communities from tropical cattle in Woodstock, Queensland, Australia - Gonzalo_04 | ecosystem: Host-associated > Mammals > Digestive system > Stomach > Rumen ...
TATAATGTTGGTACTGAAGCATACTATGATACTTTGGAAGAAGCATTAAAAAGCAATATGGATCAACTTATGCAAGAAACTCTTGCAGAGTATGGTGCAACAGATATTTCTCAATTGCCAACAGAAGGTGGAGTACGTTACAAGTGGAAAGACCAATGGTACGACACTTATGAAGATGCCGTTTCTGCAATTGATCAATATTGCAAAGAATTATTTACTTTTGCAGAAGACGCAATTACTGTTGACGAAAACCATGTAGATGCGTCTAAGCTTGTTGTGTATAAAAACAAATTTATTGAAGCGTTAAATTATGATGGCGACAAAGGCTGGTTGACTCAAAACAAAGCAAAAGTTGATGCAGATTATATTACTGGAATTATTCAGTCTGGTGTATACAAACAAGAAGGTATAAACGATCTTGTTGCTTTTATGCATTATATCAACTCAAATGATACTGCACAGCTTGCGTGGCAAACTGTTGGGGCTAATGGTGATATTAGTAGAATACTTGAAGCAGCTGGATATGATCCAAAGACTCAAACGTTTAAAAATCCAGAAGGGGTTCTTGATCAACTTTTACATACAACGCAAGGTTTAAGTTTAACTCGTGGAGCTGCAAATTTAACAACTCAAAAAAAGGCAGAACTAGCACAAGAAGCCTATAATGGATTAATTAATAATGGTTGGTTTGTTTCTTCCGAAGAGATGATTTCAGCGCAAGATAATGCTTGGTTGGAGTATCAAAAAGAAAAACGTGTTGCAGAATATACAAAACGTATTGCAGACATAGAAGCTGTTGAGGGAATGCCCGAAACAGATAGGATACAAGCAAAAACGCAAGTTCAGAGAGAATTTGGCGACGTAATAACAAATAAGGAAGATTTCCTTGCATCTCGTCCAGATCTTACAACTGGTTTTGTTTCTCCTGAACAGATGACATATCTTAAAGAAGCTCTTAGCGATCAAATGTATGCTCGTGTTATTGAAGCAAGCACAGGTGGCAAAGCTTTAACAGCAGAAGAGAAAAAATACGTTGGTCAAGTTCTTCAAAACCGTATGTATGGTCTTACTTCTTTAACGGCAGGACAACAACTTGAAGGAATTAAAGATGTTCGTCAAGCAATAAAAAATAAAACATACGGGACTGAAGGCGGATATTCAACTGTTTTGGCAGATCAATATATGTCTCAATGGTCTAACTGGGGTGAGTATTCTGCCTTGTTGCAAAAACAAGCAGATCTTCAAGCGAAAGGGAAAAAGCTTGATGATGATGATGTTGCACGACTTAAGGATTTAGAAACTTCTCTTGATAACTTCCAGAAAAATGCAGAAATAAAATATGAAATTGAAGGACTTCAGCAACTTGAAGAAGCAGGAGATTTGCTTGAAGGTACAACGGCTACAATTGAAAAACTCAAAAAAGGTGGAAGAATTGAAATTGAAGCTGTTGTAAAGCTTAGACAGGATATTCATTCCGAAAGTCAATTAGCAGCAATGCTTTCTGGCACGGAAGAACAACAGCGCGAAGCTATTATGCAATTAACAGGTGCTTCTGAAGCCAGTGTAATAAACAACACAGAACACTGGAAGGCAGAGGCTCAGCGTATTAGTTCCCAACAAAGAGAAGAAAGAGCAAAGTCTTTATCCGCAGAACGCGATTTTGCTGAAGACAAAGAAGCTTTCGACGCTCTAGCAGAAGAAGAAGGATATAAATGGGTTAGTGATTATATTCTTCCCAAAGGATATACCGTTGATGAAAACGGAACAGTCTATAAGGAAGGTTCTTCTTATGCTGATTATGACGAGACTGAACGAAGAGAAAGTCTTATTGGAAAAGGACACTATGAAGATGCTGGAGTTCCAGATATTGATGTAGTAAATCCTCTTCGTACAGAAAAACAAACATTTACAAAGAAAGAATCTCAAGATGCTTTAAATAAAATTCTTTCCGGAGAACTTGAATATTCAAACGAAACTGCAGATCTATACGAAGCTGGACTTTCTGTTGCTGGAACTTACACACGCGAACTTATTAAAAGAAAAGCTAAAGGTTTAGCAATTTCTGATAGTCTCCAGAGGGCTTCTGACAACGAACGTCGTAACGAGCCTACTTTTACAGAAGAAGACTATGATTTAAGTACAGCAGCAGGTGCACTTACGTATAGTAGACTAAACTATGAGCAAAACAACAAACAAGCTGTTGCCGCAAATGCTGTTTATCAATCATTAACTAATGGTAGCATTAAATCTGTTGCTGATTTAGCAACTGCTGTTAATGATTCAGACGTAAAAAACTGGAGCGAACTTCTTTCTTCTTCCGACGATTTACGTAAACAATTTGATAAGCTTGGCATTAAAATCGGACAAGATGGAAAGTTAGATTTTTCGAACATAGAAGATTCCAGTGAAGGATTAGCGTCTGCATTAGGTTCTCTTGCCGAATTAATTGCAGGAATATCTGACGAACATAACAACGTAAAACCAGTTCAATCTATTGGCGAAACTTATCAATATGCTACTAGTTTCTTGAATGGTTCTATTAGTAAAGCTGACGAAGAAAAGGGTTATGAAGCACTTGCAGAAATTACTGGCAATTCTGAACTTGCTCAGACCGTCAGAAATAACTATGATAAATGGGAAACTGCAAGAACAGAATATGACGAGTATAATGCATTAAATAGTCGTGATAAAAAAAAGTGGAGACAAGACCATGATGGTCGTGTGCCTACTGCTCCAGAAGAATTCAACCCGTATGAGGGTCTTACCCAATATAACGCTGATTATGCTGCGTTGTTGTTTGAAAATGCTGGATTTGGTATATCTGGTTTAACAGATATTCAAAGATTCGAAAAGCTTCAAGAGCTTATTGCTGCTGCAAGTATTGGCAGCTCTGCTAATGGAATTGGATCTCTCAGAGAGCAAGATAAAATAGGTGCTTTCGCTGATTATACTTCTGGAGTTGAAGGTGCTGATAAATGGCTTTCTGCTTCTGAACAACTTGAACAATATGGTCTTACAATGGCGCAACTTTCAGGGCTCCAAAAGGGCACTGAAGAGTATGCCAATGCAGAAAAAGCCATAAAAGGTATTTACGCAAGTGTTGAGCAGGCCGCAGAAGCACACGATGATTTTATGGATAATGTTGCCCAAACTGGACAGCAACTTAAAACAAACGGCAAATATATGGATGCATATAATGCCGGATTAAAGAAAAATAGTAAAAACACAAAAGAAGCTGCAACAGCTACAACAAACTATAATAAAACTGTTTCCGATGTTTTAAAACGCCAAAAGGCAAGAACAGAATTCAAAAATAGTGGAAAAATATCTGATGAACTTGTTCAAATGTTGGGCAAAGATAAAGACGAAATAAAAAAAGATAAAGAAAATGCCTTAAAAGATTTACAAGTATTCGAAGAAGCAGATAAGCAAGAGCTTGCATCCGCAATCCAGGGAGAATGGGATGCTATTGCAGGCGATGTTACAGCTCAGCTTGCATCGAAAGGTCTTTCGCTTGGTGAATTTACTTCAATAGTTGATGGTGAAGCTCATCTAGACTTTGGCAAATTAGCTGGACAATTAGATGGACAAGCTCAACAAGGAATACAAGCTATAGCGTCTGCGCTTGCTGGGAAAGGCGTTACATGGTCTGCTGTTGTTTCAGGCGACGGGGCGAACGGTAGCGTAGTTATCGTTGTAAACGACCTCGGCAAAGGTAGCGGAAAAACCGGCGGCGGTGGCGGTGGCGGCAAATCTGAAATTGACAAACTTCTTGAAAAGCATAAACATAAGATTACTGCAATTGAACACGAGTCAAAGATGCTTGAAATAAAAGAAAAGGGTTATGACTTTGTAAATGACTATGTATCACAAGAGCAGACTGTTAATGAAGAAATAAACGTACAAGAAAAGTTAAGAAGTACATATGCTGAAAACATCTCAGAGATGGAAGAACAGCTTGCCAAAGTAAAAGAAGGCGAAGATGATTGGTATAAGTTAAAAGAAGCCATTTATGCAGCTGAAGAAGCGATGGCGTCAATTAACAATACTATCAACGATCTTAACGGAAAGAGAATTGAAATTACAGAACAAAAGCAAGAAATAGAAGACAAGCCTACAAATCATACGCTCTCAATGCTTTCGAAGTATGCTGAACGTTATCAAAAGATGAATAACTTCGAAACATACGAAGCGGTGATGAATCAGACCATCGATGAGACAAAGAAGCAGATTGAGCAAAATAACAAGCAGATAGAAGAATGGGAAAGTTTGCTTTTAAAATACAAGGAAAATAGCGATGACTGGATTAAAACAAGAGATAAAATCTGGTCTATGCGAGAAGAAAACGCAGAACTTGAAAATCAAGTTGCTGCTGATACTATTGACCTTCAGGAAGCAAAGATATCTCAAATTGCAAGAGATCTTGAAAATCAGCAAGCACCTCTTACTCATGCAAACACAATGCTCGATACGTTTGCTCAGATGTATGAAAGTACAAGAGATTATGATCAATATCAAAATGCGCTTAAATCTTCAATTGAAAACAACAAGAATCTTAAAGACATGAACGATGCGGCAATCGCTGAATTAAAAGAGCAAATCAACGCTCTTGAAGAAAGCGATCCTGCAAGAGAAAATGCAATCAAAACTCTTTATCAGCTCGAAGAAGCAAGTGCTCAATACGAAGCTTCGATGCTCTCTAATCAACAGGCAATAGAAGAATCATTAATAACAGAAATGACAGAAAAATATGGAGATAAAGATTCTGTCTTTGAGCACGAACTGGCTTTATTGCAACAAGAAGAAAAAGCCGCCAATAGAGATAGGAACTATGCGCAATATCAGAATATTCTTGGAGAAGAATCTCGCAATATTGCTCAGACGTTGGCTAACCAAAAAGACGAGTTGCAAGATCTTCTTGCTCTTCAGAACAGCGGGTTAATCACAAAAGGCAGTCAGCAATGGCGTAGCCTCGAGGAAGAAATCCGCAAAGTCGAAGAAAGCATCGCTTCTTTAGGAAACGAATATCAAGAGGCTCTTGATAAACTTAATGTTGCAAAGTTTGAAGAAAAGCAAGAAAAGTTCAATGAAGTATATGAGCTTGCTCAACATACTCAGAAAATGATTCAGTATGAAGAAACAAAGTACCAGACAAATGGAGAATTGACAAATTATGCAACAGCTCTTGGCTGGGAACATGATTCTTTATTGAACACAAGAGATGCAATAGAAGCTTATATTGAAGAACTAAAAGAACAACAAGATCTTGTAAAAGATCAACCCGATTTATATAAGCGCATTACAAACGAACTATATAAATGGGAAGAGCAACTTTCTCAAACAAACAATGCAATTGAAAAGAACACATTGGCACAGGAGAAGAATCAAGAAGCTATTCGTAAAGCTCAAATCGCAGTTGAACAGCAAGCAGATAAAGCTATTCGTGAAAGAATTCAAAAAGAAAAGGATATGCTCAACGCTACTGTTTCTATCGAGAACTCGATTCTTTCTGTGATTCGAAAGAACTATCAGGATCAATGGGATCTTGAAAAGAAGACCATCGAGAAAAAGAAACAGGCTTTACAAGAAGAAAAGAATCTTATTAACGAACGTCTGAATGCTCGTAAGAATGCAGTTGATGAAGAAAACAAGTACGAAGAACTGGCAGAATACCAACACCAGCTCGTTTTAATCAGTGCTGATACGACGCGCACCAAAGAGCAGGCAGAATTACGCAAGAAGATTGCTGACCTCCAGGAAGAACTCGCTTGGGACGTAGCCACGGAAGAAGTAAACGCCACAATAAAGTCTATCGACGATCAGATCGCAGCATATGACACTTATGTCAATAACTATTCAGAAGACTTAAATGAGATGCTTTCTGACGCTAATAACTTCAGAGAAGAACTTGATGTTCTTTTGAGTGGATCTTTTGAAGACTTTATGGCATGGAATGCTGCTGAGAATGAAGATTATATTAAAAAGACTGATGAAGAACGCAAGCAGATGGAAGAAAACTGGCATACTACTTGGCGTACAATGAAGGATGAACTTCTTACCTATTGGGACGAAGTTGACGAATCCATGCGTTCTAAGGATAGTTGGCTAGCTCTCGTTACAAGTCAAAACTCCTATCTGAAACTTTCCGACAAAGAAAAAGAAAGTTATCTGTATCAGATGGGTAAGTTATATGACGATTATGAGAAGTCTTTGATTAACAACGCTGAATTTGACGATGAACATCAAATTCTCCAGACGCTTTCCGAAATGAAAACGTGGACGTTTAATGTCAGAGATATTAGCAATAGACAAGGATATAACACTAATTCTCAGTATAGTGATTCAGTGTATAACAGAGATACAAATTTATACGATATTGAAGCTGAGAATTCTTATGCTGGTGTTGGGTATGTTGAACCACCTAAAGTTACAACACCTCAAGTTCAATCACAAAACAAGTCTGGTGGAACAACAAAGAAGAATCAAACATATTATTTTACAACAACAGACACAAGAGGAAATCCAACAAGTCAGGGTGGTTCTGTTGAAGCTTCAAGCATGAAAGAAGCTATGGAAAAAGCCAACGCAGAAGCTGCAAAAATGGGTAGGCTTGTTGATGTTGTCAGTGATCAAAACAAGAACTATACATCAGAAGGCGCAGATCTTTCAAAAGCTATCAAATCTACAGAAACATTAGAATCACCATGGAAATCGTGGGGAGAGCCTGTCAACGATGAAAAAAAGAAATATGCAACAGGCGGTCTTGTAGATTACACAGGTCTTGCGTGGGTAGACGGAACAAAAGCCAAACCCGAGTCTTTCCTTGACGCCGCAGATACTAAATTATTACGAACTCTTCTTGATACGTTTAATTATGTTGCTATTCCTCGTATGAGTAATATAGATACTGCTAAATATGGAAACGATATTTCGTTTGGTGATGTAAATGTTACTATCAACGAAGCTCAGATAAGTAGCAATCAAGATATAACAGACCTTGCGCAACGTGTTGGTAAAGCTTTTACCAAACAGTTGCAAAAAGACGGGCTTAATTTAGCCAACTATGCATGGTAATTTTCGTATTGTTATTATTTCTTTTTGTTTTGTTGAAAATGAGACACTTCGAAAATAACCATAAAGGAGAGAGGATTCTCGCAATCCTCTCTCCTTCTACTTTATTGTAAAGGGGGTGAACTTGTGAGTTGTGACAATATTCGGGGCGGGTTTTCCTTTTGCGGGATAGACATTGCAGACTTAGGTTTAAGCTATGCTCCAGAGAAAGAAGATGTTTATGTTTACAGGCCTTCAGATGTCAATGTGCATGAAGAAACATTTGATGGACATAACGGCGGATATTTTTACGGTGTCTCACGACAACCAAAAGAATTTAACCTCCGTTGTTATTTCCAAGACTCTGTTATAGACAGAGGTATCATGGAACAAATTTATTATTTGTTCAGACTCGGAAAATCAGGAAAACTTATTTTTGATCGAAGACCGTGGTGTTATTATTATGCAACAGTAACAGGTTCACCAGCGCCAGAAATTTCTAATCTTTATAATGGTTTAATTACCATTACAATGAAAGCTTATTATCCATACGCAAGAAGCGAATCAATGTATGCGTTAGCGGCATCAGCAACAAATGCTTCAGACGAAAAGTATGAGTTTGCAATGAAAAGCACCGCCTTATTTGATAAAGCAAACATGGCTCCGGCCACATCGTTTACAAACTTATCTTCTCGCACGTCGCTCATTTTAAATAACCCTGGGACGGAACGTGCTCAAGTTAGCATTACGATTGCAGGAAATGCAGGACTTGGCGTTGTTATTCGTAATAACACAACAAATCAAGAATGCAGACTTATAGCTATGGACAAGGCACACACAACAAATGTAAACAAAGCAGTATATATAGATGGTATTAATGGAAGTACAACTCTTATAAATACTTCTGGCGCTAACACCTCTCCTACTCCTGCTTTCTTATATCATGATTCTGGTTTTATTGAGCTTGAACCTGCTTATCCGGCTGTGCGAAATATATATGTAGAAGATTGCACAGATGATGTTATTACTTTGTATAATACATTATATACAGATGCAACAGGTCTTTATATATACATTAATAATGCATGGCATAAAATAATAGAACAAATAGATAATAAGACTTTAAGACTTGAACATTCAGTAACTGTAGTTTCTGAAAGAACTATGATTACAAAAATGAACGAGCTTGAAATAATACCAGATGACACTATGGATTTATCCAGACTGTCTTTTTCTTATAAACCAACTTTTGCGTAAAAGGAAGTGAGGAAGGGTGCAACGCACAAGAAAGCTTTATTTGAGTATCTGCGATTATAGCAAGACCGCAGTGTGTGATTTATACGATAATCAATCGGATATTTCTGGACAAGCCACAAATGTTGTTATCACGACTGAACGCAACGGATGGAAAGAGTTAACGTTTGATATTCCTTCCTCTTGTATGAACGAAAATGGTTTAGAAGAGAACTACAGGCTGAAATATCTTATTGCTGAATATAAAATCAGAGCTATTACAGATACTGAAACTGATTGGTTTATTATTTCAGAACCTAAAATTGTTCATAGTGGGTTTTCTAAAAATGTCACTGTTACTGCAGGACACGTTTCCCAAACGTTAAAAAACAAAAACGTTGACTTAGAGTTTTCAGACGATGAAGGAAACAATGTTGGAACAGCGGAACAATTATTAACAACTATTCTTGAAGGTTCTGGATGGAACGTTGGGTATGTAGAAACATTTACAGAAGATGATGGAACTATAAAACATCGTTCTATTAGCGGTGAAGCTGGAACTGGGGCTCTTGGATTTATCGAGCAGTTGTGCGATGTCTTCGACGCAAAGCCAATTTATCATGGGGATAGTCAAACGGTTGATATTATCTCAATGAATCCATTTGACGATATAGATCCAAAACAAATACCATACGAACTTATCGACAATAACAATGTCATTGAACTATGTTACAATCGTAATACGCATAATCTTTCAAAAACGACTAATACAGACAATATGGCAACAAGATTATATGCTTACGGGTCTCATGGCGATATGACTGGTATTTGTACATTGCAAACTGCCGAACATTCAGAATACAGGTTTACTGTTACTACAACTGGAAGTGAATATTGTTTCGAAGATCTGGGAAATAAAAAACACTTCTTCAAAGGAAATGTTTCAGCAGGCAATATTCTTGTTTATTCAGATATGGATTTGACTTCGCAACTTTATATCTGGAATGAGACAAAACAAAAAGCCTATCCATTATACGATAAACCAACAGACTTATATGTAATATTATCAAATCCAGCATATTCGATAGAAAAGAATCATTTTCCTTATTTACTGGGTTTACAGTATTATTATGATGTTGGTTTAATGACAGATGAACAGTTTCAACAAGTGGCGCAATTCCAAAGAGATCTGCCTGTCTTGTATCAGGCGAGTGAAGAGTCTGCGGCTGCATATATTGCGGGAGAACAGGAACTCAGCCGCATAGCCGAACATAATACAGGTTTATTGAAGCTGAAAATATCGCAACAATCAATGGATAACGAATATGTTAAATTAACAATAGACACGACAGAAAATAACGGAGTAATTTTCAGAACAGATTACGACGTTTCTGACCGTAAGTTTTTTCAGTGGCATGTAGCAACAAAGCTTCAGGCAAACGGAGACCCTGTATCTGGAACCCCAAGTGTATTGCTTGTAATTCATAACACAAATCCTGTAACGTGGGATAAAGTATATCTGAAATCTATTTATGATAATAATTCTACGCTAATTGTAGGCGAAGATGGAAATCCTGCCGACTTTAAGTATAGTACCGGAAACTTCCCTACTGCTATTACTGTATGGTCAAAAGATCTTAGATGGTCTTCTACAGATAAAGTTTACTTATTCTGTACCAACAGTATGGCCGGACTTTTGGGAGCTAGACTTTCAGAAGATGAAGCTTTGTTAGAGAATCTTTATAATAAAACAGACAAGCATACTACTCAGTTCTGGAATGCTGACTCTAACACAACAAGACCTTCTCCCAAAGGCGAGGAGTATGAATGGTTATATGCATATCACAAAGATCCTGCAATTGTCGGAGACTTCTACTTCTGTTGGAAAGCTAAAAGCGATACAACATGGAGAAGGTTGTTTGCACAGGTTGATCAACCAAGTGTACAAAACAACGCATATTTCTACAATTTAAAGTATAAAACTCTTTGGCACGGAGAAAATGGTTCATGGGTAAAATGTGAATCAGCTGCCGAACAGCGTGTTGCGGATCATTTTACAAAAGTGTTTTACTATTGTAGACGCAGAGATATGTTATATAAAGGATTGTACGAGTACTACACTTATGCTTGTGTAAATCTTCCGGCAGGAAATTATGCTATTGCCACTGATTTTGCTTTCTATTGGACTTTCAAAACAGACGCGAGAACAACAAGCACATTAAAAATAGATACTGTGCATGGCTATGTTATTCCTGACGGAAACATAGCTAACGTATTTACTTTAAATACAATTCCATACGAGACTGTTGTTTACCCAGCAGAAAACGAAATTGCAGATAAGGGATTCTATCTTGGTGCAATAAATCTTACAACAGGAGCCGAAGAAGATTCAAAAACCACATATAGAAGCGGAACAATAAGAGTATATGAATCCAAACAATACAGTTACAGTTTGCCTTTAAATTCTGCTATTTACTTTTATGATGTAAACTTAAAGTTTCTTAGTGCTTTATCGGTTGGTGGCACAGGAACTTTTACAACTCCTGCAAGAACAAGATTTATTCGTTTAGGATCGCCAGTACAGAATCCAAACGGATACGTAAGAATTACAAATTACAATACTGAATTCTATATTAATCAAGAATTCTATACTATCTTGAATCCTGTTAATCCAAGTGCTGATCCTAACGAATTAATAGGTATTAATCCTCTTATGGAAAAGTTTGCTGACTTAGCAGACCAAACATATATAACATATCTTGGAACGTTGCTTGCATCGCAAGAAGTTATTACAACATCTACAAACACATTAACAGAAAACCTTTGTGACATGATTAAAGATGGTCGTTGGCAAGATTCCAATTATGTTACAGGTGATGAAAAACGTTTGTATGATGATACAATGGATATGCTTCGGCAAGTTTCAATGCCTGAAATCGATTATGACTTTACATATCTTGATATGTTTGGTGTTCAGAACGAACATTATTATGAGGAGCATGATGTTGAATGGCCTATCTTAAGTATTACAGACGTGGCTCATTTAATAGATGATGAAATTCATACAAACTGTTGGGCATACATAGACAAGATCGAAGATTGCTACGATCAACCCTGGAAAACAACAGTTGAAATTGATACCAAATTAACGCTGGCAGCAAGACATGGATTTACTGACGTTATTGCTCGTATCGCTGAAGTAGCCAAGCAAATAAGTTCAAAACAATCGCAATATGACGAAGCTGTGTCTGGTAACATAAGTGGTTCTCGATTAGAAGGAGCTATTCTTTTAAACCAAGCATATTTAAACGGTGGTAGTTCCAATTGGTATACAGACGCGCAAGGAAATATTATATTTGAATCTGCCGATGGCTTATCTGCTATGATACTTGGCGGACGTGGACTTGGTGTTGCAAACTCCAGAAACGAAGATGGCACATGGCAATGGCGTACCGCTACTACAGGTTATGGTATGACAGCAGATGAGATTATAACAGGTCACTTAGATGCAGAACGCATCTCTGCCGGGTCTATTACTGTAGATAAGCTTATGAGCAATGTCGGTCAAGAGCTCGAAATAAGCAGCAATAAAGCACTAACGTTATTTGCGACTGAAGATGGATCAAGACCTGCTGGTACAGTTCATACCACTGACGCTATTATCGACATCAGAGCAGGATATACCGATGAGAATCAAAATGTTATCCCAGCAGAAATCAGTATTATCTCTGGCGGCGAATTAAACTTAACAGGCGGTAACATTAATGTTACCAGCAATGGTGAATTAAACGTTGCTTCTTCTGGCAACTTCACTTTAACTTCTAAAGGCGCAGGACTTAATACTACAGTTGATGGTATCTATATCGGATCTGATGGTGTTAATCTTGGTGGAGGAAAGGTTAAAGTAGTATTCAGTGGTAATACTTCTACTGTTGATATAACAGCAGGACATGTTAGCATCGGATCGCCAGACAATAAATTAACAGAATTTGTGATGGATGGAACAGTTGGCAAGATCAAAATAAATGCCAATAATGAAATTAATATTAGTTCTGGAAAGACTTTAAAATTAACAAGTTCAGGAAGCGTTATTATTGGTAGCCAAGGCAATGCATTCGTTGTCGGCTCCAATGGAACCAATGCTTATATATACAACGAAAATGGACTTGAATCTTTGTCAGATACGACACACACAGGTGTCTATGTTGGTACTGATGGGTTCTATGTCAGAGGCATTGTTAATAACGTTGTACATTATGTTAAAGCAACAAAAGATGGTACAGTAGACATTTCAGGTAAGATCACAGCCCAAGAAGGTTCTATTGCTGGATGGACGATTGGACAAACAACAATTACTGGTAATAAAACGGGCATTGCTAAAACTACAAATGATTCAGATATTGCTTTCTGGGCAGGTAACGCAACTGCATCTAGTGCAGCGTTTAAAGTTGCCCAATCTGGTGCACTGACTGCAACAAACGCAGACATAAAAGGTTCTGTCAAAGCAACATCTTTGTATATTGGAGCAACCAACAATTCCAACGGAACGCTAATGGCACTTGATAACAATGGTTTCATTGTTAGTTCTGGCACCACAATAAATGCTGATAAAATAAAATCTATTGCCGGAATTAAAGTATCAACGAATGGTGTTGTTATTAGTTCGTCGACATCAGATGCTGGAGCTGCAATAAAAACCGAAGCTGGAATAAAAGTATCGACAAACGGTGTAGTTATTAGTTCATCTACATCGAACGCAGCAACAGCCATAAAAAATGAAGCAGGTATTTCTGTTGATTCTACAACTGGTGTTGTTATAAGTGCTTCAGGAAATGCAGGTGTTGCATCTGCATCTAAGATTAGTGCACTTTCTGTTTCGAACGGTAAGATAAATATTTCATGCACCGATGTTGGCACAAGTAACAGTGGTGTTTATATCACACCGACAGGCATTACTGTTGGTTCTTCGGGTAATATTGATTTCTCTGCTGCAAACAGCATTTCGTTTAAAGCAGGATCAATACCATCATCTGCTATAAGTGGCGGCGGAAACAATTATGCCGTTGTAAGCGGTATCGATATTGATAGCAATGGTGTTGCCGTATCCGGCAGCAAATATATAAAACTTGACATTGATGCTAATAACTATGTTCATATGTCAAACGCCGGTATCGAAATGAAAGGTAATCGTGTTGTAATCACAGACGCTCAAACAAATGAAAAAACAGAGATGTGGGCTCGTGATGATATTATTGTTATGAACCCAAATGAAACACAAACAGATAAGTTGTGGCGCAAAACAGTCGACGGTATTGAATCTCACATGGGCGTTGGAACACAAAACGCAAAGCACGACTGGGTACTTATAAGACCATATTATGATGCAAAGATTTTATATCAAGTCATAGGAAATAAATCATTTTCACAAAACATGTTATTATCAAAAGATGCTACTGAATCATTTGGTGATGAAGCTGGCGAATATGCATACGACTTGGAAATCGTTTGTGAAAGCGATGAAGCACCAGTACTGGAACTTGCTTTATACGCTGTAAATGGTTCGTCAGAAAAAAGAATCACTCTTTCTTCTTTTAATTCTTCAAAAGATACAGAAAATAGTGAAACTACTGGTTATGATATAAGACTTCCTGTGTCAATAATAGAATCATCTGGAACTACTCGTACATGTAGTATTACGTTTACTTCAAAGGGAACAGGTTCTGCATACAATCTTGCTTCAGAAGGATATGATATGTACATTAGGTTATATCAAAGAACATATTCTGGTGTACATGTGCGTATAACTAGCATTTCTGTTACAGCCAGATGTGAAGCATCAGTTTCAAAAGTACCTTGTACTGTATACTATTATCCATAAGGAGATTATTTATGAAACAGATTAATATTGTTAATACTTATAGGATTATTGAACCCTTATCTACAAACACTGAACTTAACGAAAAAGAACAGTGGGCTCTGTATCAACTCAGGAAAAAGCTTCGCCATTTTGTTGAATTTCAAAATGAAAGAGAAGAAGTGATTAGAAGTAAATATACTGAGTTTGCAGACCAGGACGGCATGATCAGAGGAGAACAAGCCGATGCCTATTTCAAAGATATAAAAGAACTCAATGAAATGGACGTAGAGCTTGAAGAATTTGAAAAGCCAATTATTAGAATGGTTAAAGGTATTCCATTCACAGTAGCCGAATCATTGGAGGATTTTATCGAATTTATCCCCAACGACTAATTGCAAAGTGTGCAAACGCACACAAGGACGACAATACTATAATCAATAATTTTAAAAATATGTAAGTGATTGCAGCACACTCAACAGTGTGCTGCATCCCTTTTATTTTCAGAGAAAGGAAGTGAATGATAATGTTTATTCCTGGCGAAACTATATCTCATAAGTTTTTTATTCCGTTAACTCGCGGAGACGTTTCTAAAATAAGTGTTTCGTATAGACAAGACGGTCGAATCATTTTAATTAAAAATGTTTACCCGGGACAAATCACGAATGAAAGCTCAGGAACGGGCAGTTCATTCGTTGTAACTCTTTCTCAACAAGAATCACTGCTGTTTAAAGATGATTATTCCTTTACCGTTCAGGTGAACGTTATTACTGTCACAAACATTCGTTGCACAAGCAAAGAAATGAACGGTAGGAACGGTATGCAGCATATAAGAGAGGTTGTGAATTAAATGGCGACAAATGACCTTTTTACTTTTTATCCAAGTTTTAGTGAGTTTTTGCCTGTATACCGTGACGTAGTACAAATCTGGGTAGGCGATGGCGTATCCACTGGTACAGCAGGAATGCTTTACGCTCGATATCAAGACGAATCAGTTGCTGAAATTGGTTCCGTTTCTTTATATGAAACTGCCGTTCGTAATGGTTTTAACGGAACTCCTGCGCAATGGGTGCAAGCAATTGCTAATATGGCACAGCTTATACGCGGGTCAGAAGTTTCTTTCTCCTATCAGGTGTCTACAGACGGAGTTAACCATCCGGCAGAAAACTCGCAATGGTCGAGTGTTCCCGTATATGAACAAGGCAAATTTACATGGGTAAAAATCAATTTAACGTGGGTAGACGGATCTATTACACCTTTATATGTTCCGACTTACCAAGGCCGTGACGGTGTTGTCACAACCGTCAATGGCGAAATCGGTGACGTATTTCTTCACGGCGAAAATCTTTTAATTTCATTGAACAGTGAACAGTCCATTAAAGATTATATTGATGAGAACGATATTCCTTATACGGCAACGCAGGAAGATATCGACTCAATGTTCTCAATGGCTCTGTTCTCTGGTGCTGTATTTATTTCTGGTCGTCGTTTTGAAACAGGAGACTCTGTGACTTTGAGTATTTCTGCAGTCACGCCTGGGGCTCCTCTTCCTTTGGAAACGACTACAACTATCTACCCTACTGGCGGTAACAGCTGGCACTACGGGTTAGGAACGGTTCTTTATAACTCTACAGATATTCCCACAGGCGAAACAACGCAGGAATATGTCTACAAGATTAAAGAAACTGCTCATACAATCAGTGGCGTCGATATTGATCCAACTGAACACTTGGTTACTATTACTTTAACAGACATGGGTGACGGCACAGTAAGGATTGAAAAGAGTAGCAATTACAACGCTCTTTATTTCTCTCATACTTATTCTGCCCTTGGTCGGGTCGTGTTCAGTGGAACAATTGCTGTTGACGGCAGAAGCATGGCTGCTCGCGAATTTATGGTGCAGATCAAAGAAGGCAATACTGTTGTTGCAGAGAATATTTCTACAGCCCAAGCTGCTGCATCCGGACAAGGTGCCGCAATTGTCTTCCCGCCCATTAATTATACGTTGGACGATATTGGTACACATGTATATACAGTTAAAGAAACAAGTACGTCCGGTGATGGTATCACTATTGATGATACAGAATACACGGTTACTGTTACCGTTCTGGATGAAATCAGAGATGGTGCTTTGGAAATTGTTACTAACGATACAGAGCTCAATCTTGATTTTGTGAATGTATATCAAGCTTCTGGTACTGTTACATTTGAGGGGATAAAGACCCTAACTCATCGTGTATTCAAGAATACAGACACGTATTCTGTTTCTATTACGGGCAATGGTAAACTTCCCTCTCCTGCAACAGCTTCTGTTGTGATTCCCGTTGGTGAATCTGTTGCAGAATTTGAATTCCAGCCAATTACTTATACATTAACAGATATGCGAAATGTTATCAGTGGGTATGATGACGAGAAGTTGTTTACATATACTGTAAACGAAACTGCAAACATTCCCGGTGTTACACCTGATGGAATTACACATACGATTTCTGTGCGCGTTGTAGATAACAAAAGAGGACAACTCGTTGTTACCGCAACTTATAGTGATGGTATCTGCGTATCCTTTGGTGGAACTTATGACGCTCAAGGTTCTATTACCATTGTCGGTACTAAGAATCTTGAAAATCGCAAGTTTGTCGCAACAGACACAATGTCTGTTTCGTTAACGGCTACCAATAGTGGAAAACTTCCGTACGTATCTACAATTAATGTTCCTTTAACGGTCGGTCAAAACAGTGTCAATTTCAGCTTTATGGAATTAACATTTACATTAGCCGACATCCAATACTTAGCTTCGAAGACATTCAGTTATGTATGTCAAGAGGCTACAGTCATTACAGGTGCCACAAACGATGCGTTAACGCATACGCTTGATATTACTATTGTGGACAATGAAGATGGTACACTTACAGTCACGCCAACCTATAGCGATGGTCAGCGTTTTATCTTCACAAGCATATATAACGCATCAGGATCTATCATCCTCACCGGCACAAAAACATTAGCCAATCGCAACTTTAGAAATGAGGATGTTCTCAGTGTTGCAATTACAGCAACAGATGGAGGAAGACTTCCGAATCCGTCTTCTGTTTCTGTACCTCTTACAACTACTACAAACGTTGCGAATTTTAATTTCGCTCAGATAACATATAATGTATCTGATCTTGATGGCTTGGCTTCTAAAGTATTTAACTATGTTGCAACAGAAACATGCACAATGGCTGGTACGACTACAAGTGCTACAACAGATCCTATTGTTATTACAATTTCTGACAATTCGGATGGTACACTTAGTGTTGTACCTACTTATACAAGCAACAACAAAATTACGTTTACGAATGTATATGCTGCTACAGGAAGTCTCAGCTTCAAGGTTCGTGAAATTATCACAAACGGCAGTCTGAGTACGCAATCCTTTACGGCTCGTATTACACAGGTTACAGGAAACAATAGTACGGTTCAGGCATCCAGCAATGTTGTGCTTGCAAATCCTGTGACGATGACAGCAAATCAAAACGCATCTCAGGATCTTGATTTTACGAATATAGTAAGTTTTGCTAAGAATTCTCTTAGAGATGATACACAAGCTACTTACTGGTTCTTAATTGAACAAGTTCTTCCTACTCTTGATGCAAACAATGTTAACAACAATGTTCGTTATGATGTATCTAAAAAGTGGATTAGTGTCTCTGTATCTGACAATGCTAATGGAACTTTGAATGTTGTTAAGGTTCCTTCTGCGGATGCTGTTACAGGACTTGACATGACGTTCACAAACGAACAGCTTGGTTCGCTTACTATTACCAATACTTGGACTGGCGATGATAGCAGTCTGACAACTGTGCAAAAGAACGCATTCACGTTTGCTGTAACCGGACCTAATAGTTATAGCAACAGCTTTGTGTATTCAGCCATGACAAACAACAGCATTACGTTTGATGGGCTTACTCTTGGTGAATATGTAGTCACAGAAACAAATAATGTAATTGAGAACTTTACAATTACAACATCTTATCTAACTGGCGGTACGGCGACGAATCATGTTACATTAACGAACGGTACGGCTAAGACAATGGCTGTAACTAATAGCGTAAATAAACTTGAAGGTTCACTTACCATTACTAAAGCCTTTAGCGGAGATGATAATTTATTAACGTCTACTCAAAAGAACGGTATTACATTTACTGTAACAGGACCGAAACAGATTTCGACAGACGCAACAACGTATAGTAGTACTTTTACTTATGGAGATATGACACAAGGTGTATATACCATTAATCATCTTACATTAGGAACTTATACGGTTACAGAGTCTAATAACACTATTTCTGGCCTCGATTGTACTACAGCATATCTTGTTGATTATACAGCTACAAACAGTGCCACCGTTACTGACGGCTCTAATACGGTTGTGTCTGTTTCCAATGCTTATGCTCAGCAAGTAGGATATGTTCGTGTTTATGCTTCGTTCGTAAATGGAACGATGCCACAAAATTTCCAGATAACTAATAACTATAATGATACAGTATTTACATCTGCAAATGGACAAGATACAGGTACTCATCTTGGTTATTTATGGACGATCCAAAATGTGCCTGTTGGTACAGTTATTCAGTTTACTGAAAGCAATTACGATATTACAAACTATACGCATAGCGGCATCATTGTTTTAAATTGCTATGCTGTAGCACAAAACACGCCGAGCAACGTTTACTTTACTAATACATATACTTCTAACAGCACTTTGGTTGGAAGAACGTTTACATTTAATAACGACCCGTCCAGTAACACAGCAGTAGAAGTGAATGCGCATTTTACAGACGCAGGCAGCAATGCATATACTGCTTTGAAATATGTTCCTTCGGGACAGGTTGACAACATTCTAGAGTATTATCCAAGTGAAGGATATAACTATGAAGCAGCTTATCGTTGGGACGATATCGGATCTAATATATGGACTAGTAATGATAAGAAAACCATTACATTTACTTCTGATCCAACAACATTTACAACTGGCGTAACTACTGTCGCTGAATTTGAAACATGGTTACTAACCGTAGCTACGGAACAAATCTAACACAGGAGGGTCTTCGGACCCTCCTTCCCTTTTTATATTTCTTCCAAGAAAGGAGATGAACGGAAATGCCAAAAGCGAAGCTCGTCACGTTGGAAAACCTTGAAAGGTTTAAAGCTAATCTTGAAAACACTTATGGTAAACCTGAAGGTATTGCAGTGCTTGATTCAAGCGGACATATTCCCGTAAGTCAGCTTCCACCTATTGATGCAGGTGGCATCATTGAATATGATGATGTAAGCGAATTCCCAGTTGAAGGTGCAACTGGAATTATTTATGTTGACATATCAACAAACACTTTCTACCGTTGGGATGAAACAAGCGAGGAATATGTTAGTGTTTCATCTCCTGATGCAGTTAAATTTACAGAGCAAATTTTAACATCAGAACAACAAGCCCAGGCAAGAGCCAACATTGGTGCAGTCTCTGCCGATGAAATTCCAGAAGGAAGTTATGTTCGTTATGATGACGATCAGGATCTTACTTCTGAAGAACAGGAACAAGCAAGAAGCAATATTGATGCAGTTTCCAGTTCAGAATTATCTTCTTCTGTATCGTCTGCTGTGTCTACTGCTTTAACCACTGCTTTAGGCCCTATCAACTCAGATATTTCCAGTTTACAGGCTGCTGTTCAGACTTTAGGTGACAACGTTTCTGATGTCGTGAAAGTCGAGGATGGATTACGTGTAGATTACGCAAACGGCACGTCCAAGCTCATCGAAATTGAAACCGATTTACCTATTAAGTCTGTTGTATATGATGAAAATCATTACTTACATTTCTACGATGAAAACGGTAATGATCTTTTTGACAATGTTTATATCGAAGGTGGCGGTGGTGGAGGCGGAGCCACAGGTGGTTATGTGCGCATTACCAGAGTTACCAATGAATCTGTTAACTGTGTATATGGAGCCTCTGTACCGATTGAATTCAGTGTTGTTGCTAAAGACAGCAGTGATGACAACGCCACCTTAAATGGAAGCACATGGAGCGTTAATAACATTATCGTTGCTCGAAATGTTAATGTGACTCACGGTAATAATACTTTTGATATTGGGCCATATTTGAATGTCGGTAACAACACCATCAAGGTTTCTGTTAGCGCAGATCTCGGTGGAGATTCCGATGTTATTGCTACCAAGACATGGAAAGTCAATGCTGTTAATATGCGGTTTGAGTGGAACTATGATGACACTCAGATTAACACAACAGCATTTACTGACTCATGGATTGTTTATGGTGACGTTGAGAAGACTTCTCATACTAAAGTCGGTGAAACCGAATTAGCTACAACTGTCACTAGTAAAACTGGCGCAACTCAGTCTATTGTAATTCCGAATCAGCTTCATGGTTCTTATGGTGTTGAAAGATGGTTAACTGCTACAATCGGCGGTGAACCTCAACGCACAGCTTCTCAGTATCATGAAATGATCTTTGCTACTCCCGGAGACCACAGACCTATCATTGCTGTATCCTTGAAAGATATTGAAATGAATCAATACGATACTATTCGTATCCCTGTTGTCATTTACGATCCATCTTCTGTTTTGGCAGATGCAACTCTGTATGTCGACGGAAATGAAATTGGTTCTTGGGATAATATTGACAGGTCTGTTCAGTATTGGTCTTATACTCCTACGAATATCGGTTCTGTTGATCAAATATTTGATGAAGAACAAACTCCCATCAGCGGTGTCCATGTCTTATCCATAAGATGCGGAACAACTGAAAGGACTATCCCTGTTAGGGTTAATGCTGTGACGCTTGACGTTGAAGAAGTGCCTGGTTATACATTCCGCTTCAAGAGCTCAGACTTTGCATCGAACTCTGCGGTTCAGAACTGGGAATCCAACGGCATCGACGCTACATTCTCAAACAATTTTGACTGGGTCAACGGTGGATTAAAGACTGAAACTGATGATTCTGGAAACTTACAACAATACTTCTGCATTAAGGCAGGTACTTGGATGACAATTAACCATAAGTTATTTGAGTCCGATCCTAAATCTTATGGTATGACTTTCAAAATCATCTATAAGGTTAAAAACTGCCGCAACTATGAAGCTAAGATTGCAGATTGCTATTCTAATGTTGGTTTGCAGATGTATGCTCACAATGCAGTATTTAACTCTACCGGTACAACCGTTAACGTTCCTTATGGCGAAGATGAATATACGGAATTAGAATTTGATGTATATCCTGTCAGTGGTTTCCGATACATGATGGCATGGATTGATGGCGTCATTACTTCCTGCCGTGTGTACGACTCTAATGACAGTTTCACTCACGCCATTGGTTCTCAAAAGAACATTGTATTAGGTTCTGATGATTGCGATGTTTATATTTATATGGTAAAAGCCTATCCTCGTCTGGTAACTCGTGACGGTCATATTGACAACTTTATTATGGATGCTCCGAATGCCACCGAAATGGCTTTACGTTATAACCGCAACCATATCTTAGATGAAGGTGGAGACATTAGTCCTACCGAACTAGCAAGGAATAATCCTGATTGTCGTGTCTGGATGTATGATGTACCTTACATCACCAACAGCAAAGACGACAAAGTCAGCGGATGTGACTTTACTCAAATTTGGACAGACGGCGATCAGTATTATCAGATCTCCGGTTCTGGCAAAATGTCTATTCAAGGTACGTCTTCTGTTAACTATCGTCGTGGTGCAGCCAATACAGATATCAACTTTTCATCTTTGGAAGATGGTTATGGCAATAACCTTCTGGCTGGTGGTGTTAAGGATGAGTCTTATGGCGGCAGCAACAACTGGTACACGGAAGACCCAGATAATCCCGGACACGCAAAACAGTTTACAGTCCTTGATGCGAAGATTGCTGTTGGCATTCGCAGAACTTATACTGTTCAGCAAGCTTTAGCTGCTGCAAGAGTTCAGGATGTTGCTTCTTTAGGACAGGAATGGGTTGTTTATGAAGAAGATGATCAGCAGAATCCTGTTAAGTTTATCAATACGAATGATGTAGACGCCGAAGGCACACTTGGACCTGAATGGATTGTCATCGAAAGAGACAACAACAGGAATCCTGTGAAATACATTCGTGCTCTTGGTATTAAACTTACTGATAATTCTTGTCCTATTACTTATTCGAATACTAAAGTTAACTTTGCCTCTTGTGAGCAGGTTAACAATATGTGTAATGCCGCTTGGTACCAGATGTACAATCCTTATCCCAGCTTAACACCTCGTGACTGTATGGAATTTGTTATGGGTGTTCAGTTCATTAAGGACAGCGGCGAAATTCCTGATGACTCGCACTATGTCTTATGGGGCGACAATAAGTACCATATGTACTCTATTGCCAACATGGGCAACTCTAAAAAGAATGTCCATGTTTTCCACGACTTGTCTAATCCGAATGAAGTGTGTATCGAAGTCAACGACAACAACGATGACCAGATGCGCATGGTAAATCCGAATAACTTAAGTTATGAAGATTATTTCGCAGAAGAAACTTGGAACGGTAAGAAGTATTATGGTATGCGTTATCCTGATACTAAGAATCCTAGCAGCGATATTGTCAATGCTTGGTATCGTTTAGTATGGTGGATGGCCTGTAATGATCCGAGTCGTCCGACTGGTGAATTGCTCCCCGAGCCTGAGACGTATGGCGATTATACATTCAGGGGTCATGATCGTGATGGTTTACAGGTATTAAGAGGAACAACTATTACACAGTATTCTGGGACATACACTCATGACACTTTTGAACGCCGCATGGCCAAAATGCTGTCTGAGTGTGAAGACTACATGGTAATGGACTCTTTCATGTACCATTATGTTTATCTTGAACGTCACACAATGGTGGATAACGTTTCCAAGAACAACTTCTGGTCTTCTACGGACTTAATTCACTGGGATCTTTCCAAGGCTTACGATATGGATACTTCTGATGGTAATAACAACCAAGGTCAATTAGTGTTTGACTATGGTAACGAATGGAATGACGACATTGGAGGCATGAAAGTTTTCAACGGCAGTGACTCTGTTTGGTTTGTCTTCTGTGCGAATCTTTACGAAGCTTGCCGCACCATGTTTATTAACCGTGAATCTGCTGGTGCATGGTCTGCTGTTGCCTACCACAACTTCCTTACTGCTCAACAACATAAAGTTCCAGAAAGGTGCTGGGTTGAGTGCTATTGGTACGATTACCTTCGAACCTATGAAGAAGGTATCGTAGGCAAAGATGACTGGATTCCGTTCCTTGATGGTGGTCAAAAGACCCATCAGAGAAAGCATTACGAGTTCTTTGAAGAATTGTATGATTCTTCTAAATATCGCGGAAGTGCTTCTACTGCTTCTAATATTAACTTCCGTGCATACACACCGAATACATGGAACAATTATGTTATTGATGAAAACGGAACGCAGTTGAGGCCGACACCTTCTATGGCTTCAAGTGGCTATCCTGTCCCCGTTGGTGAGTTAATCTCAATTTCTCAGATTATAGATGACGAATGGAGATACGGAACTTACAACGGACATTCTGGATATGTACATAAGAGCACTCTTGGTGGTATAGAGCCTAATGGCGCAATTACAATTACCATGTACAATAAAATGTATGTGTCTGTTGATGCAGGTACAAAACAAATCGAACCTATTAAAGTTGAAAGAGGTATTCCTTTAACGGTTCCTTTCAACACGGGTTATATTAACAACATGCTTGTCGTTGTTAACACAGCTTCTATGATTCAAGCAGTCAGCGGACTTGAGCAGCTTTATCCAGATACTTGTGTATTCTCTGGAGCAACCAGGTTGAGAGAACTCGCCATTGGTTCAACGGAATACGGATATGAAAATACATTTTTACGTTCGTTAGCTTTGGGTAATAACATAATGCTTGAAAGACTCTATGCACAGAACTTACCCAATGCAGATTCTGCTCTTGATCTTTCCAATTGTCCTGCGTTGTTATATCTTGATACAACAGGTTCTGGTTTTACAGCATATACGTTTGCAGATGGTGGTTTAATTACTACTGCTATTATCAATAAACCGACCTCTTTAAGTTTGGTAAATCTGTCGTATCTTGATGATAATACATTTGTTATTGCAGACTGTTCAGCTCTTATTTCGTTGCGTTATGAAAATACGCCTAATGTAAATATTTATAGTATTGTAAATATTTCTCCTGCTTTACAAATTGTAAGGCTTATCGGTGTTGACTGGCTTCTTCCGAATAGCAATATTCTTGATAGACTCCTTGTGTTACAAGGCTTGAACGAGAATAATATTACAATTCCGCAATCTGTTCTTGCTGGTGATGTTTACACTCCTTCAATGAGACAAAGAAGTCTTGATCTATATAATGCTGCGTGGGGCAGTGACTTACACATTACTTATGATAATCTGGTAGATGAATTTATTGTATACTTTGTAAACCCAGACGGAAGTTCTGTCAAAGACAGACTGGGAAATAATTACATGCAGTATGTTGATCGTGGTCAAACTATTATTGATCCTGTTGCGAACAATCTTATTGACACTCCTACGATGGAATCTACTGCACAGTATGATTATACCTTTAGCGGATGGGAAAATATTACTGGCGCTGTCATGGATAATAGAACAGTTGTCGCTACATATGCTACTTCAACCAGAACGTATCAAGTTCGTTGGTTCGCAACCAATGGCGCTTTGCTCAAAACAACAAATGCTGCTTATGGTACTGAAGTTGTATATGAGGATGTTGACCATCCTTTCCCGCCTGTAAAAACAGATGAAGAAGCAAACTTATACTTCTGGGTGTTTAAGAACTGGAATAAATCTACTGGATACATTACAGAAGATACTGATGTATATGCTATATGGGATCGTGCTCCGCTTCCTACTGTTGGCATGAAGAAACTCAAAGATATGAGCATTGCCGAGATCTATGCTGTTGCGAAAACAAATCAAGCGTCAGCATATTTCGAAGATGAGGATTATGTTGACATCGAGACGGGTAAAGATTATGACTTCGACAACGTGCAGTCACAGCTTCTGTTAGAAGAAAGATACTTTAACGGTCAAGAAATTGTCAGAATGAACAATATTCGTTTGTTTGATGAAAATGCTCCAAGCTTTACGCTTGCAGTAGACTATGAGTTCTGTGATAGAACAACAGATGCAACAATTGTAAGTTGCTGTGATGCTTCCGGCAATGCTGAAGGCTTTAGAATTCATTATTATCTGTCAAATAATAATAACGAAAACGAAAGTGTCAGAGTTCTTTGGGGTAATGCATCTGAAATAGTAGGTCACGGAAACAACAGAGGAATTGTAGTATTAAGACATAGGAAAGGTTCTAAGAATCTTTACATCGCATCTAATAACGGTGGCAGATACGTGTATCACTCCAATTCCTATGGTGGAGATGCAACTCCTAATAATTCATACTATTACAGATACGATGCTTATAATCCCAATATATTCTATACTGAAATCGTTAGAGCCCAGGAAACAGTCATTGACTCAGTGCTTTCATTCGGTGGAGTTGCATACGGATCAGAAGGTTATAGCAATCCGGCAAAGGGATGGATACACTGGGCTAAGATTTGGTACGATGATCTTGGAACAGATGTTATTAAACAACTTGCATGGTGGCCACACGAAACATGGAGAATGCAATATCGTGGACACGGTTTATACAATAAGGATGACGGCACTGGTTTGTTTGATGGCGCATCATTTATTGCAAGCGCTCCACTTCCTCAGTTCTACGAAATGTATCCTTCTACTCAGTATAACACTGATGGCGGATGGACACAGTCTATTCTCAGATCGTTCGTAAACAACAGATGTTTCTATGCATTGCCTTATTGTTGGCAATCTATTGTCAAACCTGTTCGTATTACGACAAAAGGCGGTTCTGACAACCCGTACGCTTTGGAATACACAACAGATAGAATGTATATTCCTGCTTATGCAGATATGGCATCTGTTACACAGAACCTTATCAGTTCTGAAGGCAGACAAATTAGCTGGTTTACGAACAATAATTCTCGTGTTAAGTTTATGGGCATTAACATACCCGAAAACGCACAAGTGTTTACCGATCAGCTAAATGATCCTACCCTTTATACAGATACAATTACTGTAAATGAAGGAGATATTTGGATTACATCCGACCGTGCGTACATATATGTCAGTGAAAACACAGCTACCAAACACACATACTTTGGTGGTCGATTCACAGATGATACAGCTAACAATATTGTTGCAAGAGGTCCGCAAGGTGGTTTATGGATCAGATCTATTACATACTGGACTCGTACAAATAATACATCTTCCAACAGTTATTATCATTACACGGTTTATCCGACTGGTTCTGTTACAAGTACTTACGTGTATTATCAAGATTACCAGCGGAGAGGCGTCGTTCTGATGTTCTCAATTTAAGGAGCGTGAAAACACATGACATACTTTAAAATCTTGATTGACAATAAGATTGTCAGTGTCGGAAATGTTTTTCTTAAATGGAACTCGAAACGACATAAGTTGTATGTTTGCGATGTAGACGAAGGTCAGTTTGTTCAAACATATGATGAAAAAAACATATACAAAGCTTCTTGGCTCAAGAAAGCGCCCAAGGATGCAAAAACTTTTGATACTGCAAATGTAGTCGTTATTAACGAAACTGAATACAACGATATTTTAACTTCACTTCAAGAGGGCGAACCAATCATTGAAGAAGTGACTGAACCTAAACGCGAAGAATATGTTGTTGAACATGAGCCTGAACCCGAACAAGAAAAGCCCATGACAATTGCAGAAATGAGAAAAATTATTCTTGAGCAACAAAAGCAAATTGAAATGCTTATTGAAAAAATGGAAAAAAAGAAACGATAATCTAAAAGGCCGTCAGGAACAATCTTGGCGGCCTTCCTCTTTATTTTATGAAAGGAGTGATACTAATGGCTTTCAACACAATTGTTGACAAAAAGTTCTTAGACGCGGATGGCACAGGTCATCTTTGGGAAAAGATCAAAGAAAGATACGATGCCAAACTAGACAGTGTTGCCGCTAAAGATGACTCTATTGTCATTTCTGATTCGAAAGACATTAGGGTACAGATTTCTTCTGAAGCTGGCAACCTCCTTCAGCTGAAAACAACGGGAAATAAAGGTCTGTATGTAGGTAGTACTGGCGGAGGCGGCGGTGGAAGCACCGATACTTACGGAATTGAAAAAGCCTCAAACAGCGGCAACTATGCAGCTATTTATTCCTTGATGAAGTATACGAATGGAACTGGTGCCGGAACAAAAATGGGTGTTGACATCAACATTCCTAAAGATATGGTTGTTCAAAGTGGTACGGTTGAAACAAAAACCACATCTGGCGCATGGGGTAATGCAGGAACCTATATTCATCTCGTATTAGCAAACTCTGCTAACTCTGATTTATATATTGCTGTTGATACTCTTGTTGAATCTATTACTTCCGGTTCTCAGTCTGGAGACATGGTTGTTCTTACTATTAATTCCAACACTCATGAAATTACAGCTGCTATTAGCGATGACTCAATTACGGGAGCGAAGCTTCATCCTGCTGTACGTGCACAACTTTCTGCTGGTGCTTCTGCGGTTCAGTCTATTTCTGAAGGTTCGACAGACGGTACTATTAGTGTAGACGGCACTGATGTTGAGGTTCATGGACTCGGTTCAGCCGCGTTTGCGGACACTACTGACTTTGATGCAGCAGGAGCAGCTGATGATGTACTTGGAGACAGTAACGACACTGCCTCAACCATGACTGTGTACGGTGTAAAACAATACGCTTCAGATGTGTATGGGGCTATCGTTGCTCTGACTGATCAGGAAATCGATGCAGCTATTGCTGCTGCAGAATCTGAGTAATTCAGACAACAAGGAGTGAATAACGATGCCTAATACAATAACCACTAAAAAATTTCTGGATGCTGCGGGGCTGACTTATTTCTCCAGAAAACTTAATGATTATCCGAACAATGATGTTCTGGAAGCTGTTATTGAAGGTATACAGGATGCGTTAGATGAAAAGGTTGACTCTGACAAAATTGGAGCAGCTAATGGTGTAGCTTCACTTAATTCGTCTGGTCTTGTGCCTTTAGCAGAGTTACCAATTGAACTTGGTACAACTGCTGAATTAAACAGTGATATTACATATATTCCAGCTCGTGGACAGATTATCATATATACAGACCGTGGCACGATAACAAAAAATAATCAGTCTCAGAATGTTCCCGGAGTCAAAATTGGTGATGGCTCGGCTTATCTGGTAGATCTTCCGTTTGTTGGTGACGACCAGATCCAGAGTGTTATTACTACGATTCAGGGACATATTAATGAAGCTGAGATCCATGTCTCTTCGTCTGACAGAGAGAAGTGGAACAACAAATTAAACTATACTTTGTCAGGTGAAACACTCATACTTAACAGGCTATAAGGAGTTGATAGACATGCCTGATATTTCTCAAATTACGTTGCCATCTGGTACTACGTATAATATCAAAGACGCAGTTGCACGCTCTACTGCTGCTGGTGGTATTCAATTAAAAGGTACAACCACAACTGTTCTTGCAGATGAGGCAACAACAAATCCTATTACAATTAACGGTGAAAGTTATACTGCTGTCGCACAGGACGCAGTGTTTTATGACAAAAAAGAATTCGTGTTCGATGGAACGATGTGGCACGAATTCGGTGATATGTCTGGATTAGGTTCTTTAGCAACTCAAGATACAGCAAGTGCTTCTTATACTCCTCAAGGCACAGTAACTCAGCCTACTTTCAGCGGGTCTTCTATGACCGCAACAGGAAACTTTACGCCTGTAGGTTCTATTGTTGTTAATAACTCTGATGGAGACGGAGTAGCGTTTACTCCTGCCGGGACTATTTCTGTGAATACTGCTTCTGGTGATGGAACAAGCTATACCCCCGAAGGTAGTGTTGCAGCTCCTGCCATTAGTTTGTCTAGCGCAGGTTCTACTGCTTCTATTACTCCGTTTGGTTCTGCTGGTTCTTTGGCTTCTTTGTCTATGACAGTATCAGAAGAAAACTTGACCATCTCTTGGGATGCCGGAAGTCTCGCTTCTGCTGGCGAATCTGTAACAGTAAAGACAGGCGATGCTGTATATAGCGCAACTGCTCCTACATTTACAGGTGTCGAAAAGAAGCTTGCGTTTACCGGAACGGGAAAGAAGCTTGCTTTCCAAGGCACACAGGGCAGTGTTTCTGTCAGCGGTACACCCGAAGGTACTGTTACTCAACCCACATTTAGTGGATCTGCTTCTACTATTACAGTATCGTAAAGGAGGTATGCCGCATGGCAATTGTCGGCAAAATCAAAACCATTACGTTGCCAAGCGGTTTACAATATGAGCTTGGCGGCAGCGCCAGTACAGAAATAGTTGCCGAAGAATATGATCCAACTGATAACTATTCTATTGGTGATTATTGTTCTTATGAAGACAAGGTTTATAGAGCAACCACTTCTACAACAGGATCTTTTGATTCCAATGACTGGACAGAAGTTACAGTCATGAACGAAATCGTAGCAAGGTGTTCTATCATACCTGCAAATGGGGTGAGTTTCTAATGCCTGAAACGTATTATTATGCTACAGGAACAGAAGTCACTTCTATTGCTGATGCAATTCGCATTAAAGGCGGAACTTCTCAATCATTAACATTTCCTGATGACTTTGTTCAAGCTATTGAAGATTTGGTTCCACAGCCATCGTTAAGCACGCTGAGCGTAACACCTGCTCCAACTATTCAATCATTCAGCGCCAGTCCTACTTACGATGGTTATGGAACAGTTACAGTATATGCTATTCCTGCACAGTATATCGTAACAACAGACGCTACAGCTACAGCCTCTGTAATTCTAAGTTCATATACTGCGTATGTAAACGGCGCAAAAGTAACTGGCAATCTTATTATTCAACATTATTATACAGGTTCGAGTGAACCATCATCTTCACTTGGAGCAAATGGTGATATATATCTTAAAACATAAGGAGGAATAAGTATGCCAACCATTAAACTTGTTCCTTCGACATATTCTGTTTCTAATAATACTGTCACCGTATCAAACGCTAATAACATGTATACAGATACCAGTTCAACTAATTACGCCACAATAACGCACACTACTTCTGGTACAACTTCGTATTATTTGTATCTTAAAGGATTTAACTTCAACGATGTTCCAAACAGCGCAAATGTCAGTAGTATCACTATTAGGATAAGAGGATATGAATCAGGATTGGCTACTTCTACAAGCTACGCGCCAAGACTGTATAATAACACATCCACAATCACAGGAGCTTCTGCAGCATCTTCAAACTTTAGTACCAGTGTCAATACTATTACAGTACCTTATACGGGCACATGGAGTACTTTAAAAAATTATGGTGCGAATCTTGGAATCCGATTAACCGTAAGACGTAATTCAAGAAACACTCAATGTTATATATATGTTTACGGTGCTGAAATTGAAGTTACTTATACTGTTCCTAATCCAAGAACAGTTACTACTACATTAAATGGTAATGGTACTATTGATCCAAGTGGTACAGAAACATATTATGACGGCGATACTTATGAACTGACCATTACTCCTGACAATAGTAGTGATGAGGTTTCCGTTACAAGAAATGGAACAGATGTTACTTCTCAGTTAGTAGAACACAGGGCCGGAAATGATTCAAGAACCCTTGGCACATATACTTTAGTAAGTGGTTCATTTAATGGATCGGGTGCGTCATATTTCCAAGGTCTTGTTGGCAAAGGTGTAAACAACACACAAACTACTTCGAATTACTACTCCGGTGGAAATGGAACTATAGCAGTATTCACTTATGATGTTAGTTTTGATCTTCCCTCTTCTGCTACCATTACAAGAGTATATGCACAAGTTAATGGTCATGCAGAATCAACATCACAGTCAAGTGAATACATGTGCGTTCAATTGATATCTGGCAGTACAAACTTAAGTTCAGAATTGAACTTTAAGAGCATTGGTACTTCTAATTCAACTCAGACTATAGAATGCACCACGCTTCCAACTGTTGCTCAATTAGCAGTTATGAAACTTCAATGCCGTTTAGGTTATTATGGCGGTGCTATTAACGGTGCAACAATATATGTGGAAGCTACTGCTGATGAAGTAACCTATACTTATTCTTATACCATCAGCGGAGATGCTACTATTATAGTCAATATTGGTGCATCTCAAGTCATCTATTATAAAAACAATGGATCGTGGGTTGCTGTTTCTGCTGTTTACAAAAAAGTAAATGGCAGCTGGGTACTGCAATCTGATCTTTCTAATGTATTCGACAATTCTAAAAACTATGTAAAGGGGTGATACTATGCCTGAGTATTTGACGAATACAGATGAACTAAAATCTTTAGCTGATGTTATTCGAACAAAAGGAAAGACTAGTTCTCCCCTTGTTTATCCTGATGGATTTGTAAGCGCTATTTCTAACATTTCATTAGAACCAGCATTAGAAACAAGAGAAGTCACTCCAACAGAAGAAGAACAAACTCTTATACCAGGCGCTATGTATGATGCTTTTAGTGTCATTCATGTTGGTGCTATATCAAGTAATTATATCGGAACAGCAGTTCCAAGAAAAACATTAAACGATGTTAGTGCTAACGGCCCAACTTTGACAATTCCTGCTGGATATTATTCATTGACGCAAAATGCTGTGGATTATATTGCACAAGGATCTGCAAGTATGTCAGATGTATATTTTAATATACTTCCAAACATTACTCCATATATAAGTGAAGGATATGTAACATTTACTTCGGAGTCTTCTGTAGCATTAAATCCAGTTATTAATACGTCTGGATATATATCTTCATTTAGCGCTATTTTGCATAGAAATATTTTAAGTGCTTCATATCAATTGTCAATACAATCTTCCACTATATTTGCTCCAATAGAATCAGAACAAACAATATTATCTGCTGGAACATACGTTACTAGTGATATATATGTTTCTCCTATTTCATCTAATTATGTTGGAACAGGTATATCAAGATATAATGGGCATACTTTTACGATAAGCACTTCAGATCAAGTATTGCTTTCAAGCTATTATATTGCAGCAGATCAAATAATTCCAGGAGATGAAAATTTAGTAGCATCCAACATTAAAGAAGGCGTTACAATATTTTCTGTTATCGGAACTTATAATGGTATTGATCCTGATCTTCAAGCAAAAGAGGATGCTTTATTATATAGACGAAGCAGTTTCTTTAGCAGCTATTATAATCCAAGGATAACAAGTGTAGGTCAATATATGTTTTTTTCAATGAATGGTATTAGTATAGATTTTCCAAATTGTTTGACTGTTGGTCCAAATGCTTTTTATATGGCATCAAACGTATATAACATATCTTTACCATTATGTGAAAAAGTTGAAACTTGTGGTTTTATGAATTGTCGTTTTAATAGTACGGCTTCCATATTAGAGTTATCTTTGTGTACAAGCTGTGAATCTGAAGCTTTTTTTGGCACTGTAATAAGCTGTATTTCTCTTCCTGCATTACCTTTTGTTGGCGAACAAGTATTCGAACAAACAAAAGCATCATATATCTATCTTCCAGAATGTTCGTATTTTAGTTCAAGTGCTTTTTGGGGAGCATCTATAACATCTTTATATGCACCAAAGTGTGTTACCGTTGGGGCATGGGCTTGCAAAGGTATTAGTTTGAACACAATAGATCTTCCATCTTGTATTACAATTGAATCTCATGCGTTTTCACAGTGTAAATTATCTGGAAGTGTTTATTTTCCAGCTTGTGAAACAATAGGAGAATGTGCGTTTGAATCAAGCCCTTATATAACTGAAATAAATTTTCCAGCTTGTATATCTATAGCGTGTAGTGCTTTTTACTCATGCTCTAGCTTAAATTCTGTTTTTCTGTCTGTTTGTAAATACATTGGAAGTAGTGCTTTCAACTCGTGCGTTAATTTAACTTATATTTCTTTACCAATATGTGAGTATATTGGATATAGTGCTTTTTACTTTACAAACATTGAACAAATTAATTTTCCTAAATGTAACACTATAGATGAATGTTGTTTTTGGCATAATAGTACTTTGACAACCATTAATCTTCCAGAATGTAGCTCTATTGGTAGAGCCGCATTTGCCTATAATTCAAGTTTAATTAGCGTTTCAATTCCTATGTGTTCTTATCTTGGTCCTGCCGCTTTTAGAAATTGTTCAAATTTACAATATATTGAACTGCCAAATGTTTTATCTATAGGAGATACTGCTTTTTGTTCTGATTTTTCATTAACTTATATAGACGCTCCACTGTGTCAGAACATTGCAAGTGATGTTTTTTACACTTGCAGTGTACTAGCAAGCATTTCTTTTCCTCTGTGCAAATTTATTGGAACTCGTGCTTTTTATGATTGCGATGGGTTAACAAGCGTATCTTTTCCGGCATGCGAAAGAATTGAAGCTTCAGCTTTTAATAATTGTACCAATTTATCATATGCTTATTTTCCAAATTGTGTATATATTAACACAATAGCACCATTTTCTAATACACATTTAGAATATGTTTATTTTCCTAAATTAACAAGTGGATATGCAACTTTTCGTAGTTGTGTGTTTATACGTTCAATAAACTTAGACGCTGTTAGTGAAATGAATAATTTTTTGGAGACTTCTTACCTCACAGATATTAGTCTTTCTGCGTGTACCGTACTTTTACAAGGCGCATTTGCAGGTAAGCTCAATTTACAAAATGTAAGTATACCTTCATGTGAGATAATTAATGGTTATGTTTTTCAGGGATGTAATCTTGAAACAATATCTTTACCTAAATGTAGTCTTATAAGTACGCATGCCTTTCAAAGCAATGTTAACTTATCTTCTGTTTATTTGCTAGGTTCATACGTTGCAAGCCTTGTTGGTTCATATGCTTTTGAGAACACGCCATTGTGGGAGGGTAATGGAACTATATGTTCCTATGTCATTATTATCTTTATATCAAACAGCTGATCAGTGGAGTTATTTTAGTTCATGTTTTGTAGGAATTTAAATAAGGAGGTGTATATATGGCGGTTTTTAAAACAAACAATGTTGAATTAACTTCTATTGCCGATGCAATTAGAAGTAAATGCTCAATAAATTCTCCACTTGCTTTTCCGAGCGAATATATAAGTTCGTTGCAAGATATTCAAGTATCAGGTATTTTTCATAGTATTGCCATAACACCTTCTGAAACAGAACAAAATATAGTTCCTAGTAGCGGTTATGATGGGTTAAGCATGGTAACTATAGAAGGTATATCATCAAATTATGTTGGAACAAACATACAAAGAATAAGTTCTACTGATTTACAGTTTGCTTCTTATCCAAATTCATCAGGTGTGCAAAACGTAATAAGCATTTATAGTGGATATTATTCTTCAGACACATTTATTATGATGCCAAATGGATTATTATCTGCGGTTACTACTAGTTGGTATCCTTCTCCTACAATAAATATAAATATTAATAATTCTGGGTTATTAACAACTATTCCTCAGGACGATGTACTATTTGCTCCAAATTATTTTTTCCCAGGATATATTTCTTCCACTGTGTCTGGAACAATATCTTATATGCTCTACAATGTATCAATAAGTCTTTCATCTCTATCCTCTGTTTTTGTTACACCTCAAGAAGCGTCTGTTCTGGCTGTTTCTAGTCACTATTGTCTTACAGGAGATATCAAAGTTGGAGCAATAAATCCAATGTATGTTGGATCTGATATAATTAATAAAAGTGCTCAAACTTACTATCCCGGGTCCTCAAGTCAAATAATCTCCAGTGGGCAATATTTAACAGGAAGTCAAATAATTAAAGGAGATTCAAATTTTATATCAGACAATATAAAACTTGGCGTTTCGATATTTAATATTAACGGAACGTATGCTGGTGAATCTGGAGGCAATTTTGAAGATTTGTACATACAAAGAACATTAAGCGGTTTATACACAAATGCAAGGATTAGTAATTACTTGACTAGTTATGTTTTTGCTGGATGTGAATTTCTTACTTCTTGTAGTTTCCCTGCTGCTACGCAAATATATGATTGTGCATTTTTTAATTGTACATCATTAACATCTGTTTACATGCCAAATTGCACATATATATCAATGCAAGCTTTTGATAATTGTACCAATCTTCAATATGTTGATTATCCTAACGTGTCCTACCTTGGATGGTATTGTTTTAGTGGTTGTGTTAACTTGTCTTATGTAAACTTGCCAAGTGTGACCAGCATATCTGCTAATTGTGTATTTTCTGGTTGCACTTCTTTAACATCTGTTAGTTTACCTAACTGTTCGATTGTTTCTACTGGATGTTTTTCAAATTGTACAAATTTGCAATATATTGACTTATCCTTATGTTCTTCTATTTATGCTTATACTTTTAATTCTTGTTATAATCTTTTAAGTGTTAATATGCCTGATTGCAAATGCATTGGATCATATGCGTTTAACGGATGTTCAAGTCTTGAATATGTAAGTTTTTCGTTATGTAAATCTGTATATAACTATGCTTTTAGGTCTTGTGTGAATTTATCATATGTTAGTTTAGAAACTTGTTCGGTTATGAGTAGTCATATTTTTGAAAATTGTGAAAACCTTACAGGTGTTTATTTACCGTCAATGACTTATATACCTTCTTATTGTTTTGCTTATTGTTCTAATATAAATATTTCTGATATATATATGCCAAACTTAACAATTATTAGCAATGGAGCGTTTAGAGGGTGCTCGTTTGACAAATTTGAACTTTCACAAGTGCGTAGGCTAGAGGCGCAAGCAGTATTTGCTGAATGTAACAACCTTACAACAATTATTTTGCCAAATGTTATTTCATTATCGTCGTACACATTTAACAGTTTGCCAAATTTAAAAAGCTTATATTTTGAAAATTGCACTAGTTTTGGTATGTACACTGGTCCAGTTATTAGAGATTGTCCAAATATAGAAACGCTATATTTTCCAGCAGCATCTTCTTTTACTAACCTTAGTCTTAGTTCACACTGTTCAAAAATAAAATATGCTTGGTTTGGAGCTTCATTTGTTGAGTATGGTCAATTTGCAGACTTTGAATATTTAACCAGCGTTTATTATTCTAATGCTTTATCAATTGGACCATACGCATTTGCCAGATGTCCTAATATTGAAACTGTAGAAACTCCAATTTGCGCATCCATACTTAACAATGCATTTGAATCAGCAGGATTAAAAGTTGCATCTTTTTCGGCGTGTACGACTATAGGATCTTATGCTTTTAGAAATTGTTCTCAGCTTGAAACATTAAGTTTTCCAGAATTAAATTCTTGTTACACTAATGCGTTTAATGGTTGTAGTAATATTAAAAATATATATGCTCCAAAGCATAACTCGATTTATCCTTTCCTTGCTGCTCAAAGCACATTACAATCATTAACACTTGGTTCCACTAGAGCTGATTATAATTATAGAGGTTTTGGAAACCTTGAAACGTTAAGTCTTTCAAACTGTAATATAGTTGAATCAAACGCTTTTAGCAATTGTTCAAAATTGACAAATGTTACGTTTAATATGTCTAGTTTCTCTAGTTCTAGTATATCTGGCTATATTTCGTCAAGTGCGTTTTATAATTGTATAAAGCTAAGCTCAATTACAATGTCAGAATGTTATACAATTGGTTCATCAGCTTTTCAAGATTGTACGAACCTGTCTTACATTAATTTTCCAGATGTACAAGACATTCAAATAGATGCTTTTACGGGTTGTACAAATCTAACAAGTGTTTATTTGGATAATTTATTAATACTCAGTTCGTATCGTTTTAGATCTTGTCCAAATTTAACTTATTTTTCATGCCCAGAATGTACAACCATTATGAATTCTGTGTTCATGTCAACCGCAATTCGTTCTGCTGAATTCCCTAAATGCACATCGGTCGGTTCATCTGCGTTTGCAAATTGTAGTAATTTATCATATGTTAGCTTGCCTAATTTGTCTGAATTAAGTGGTTATGCTTTTGAAAATTGTACATCTTTAGTATATGCAAATATTGGCAATGTATCGTATTTACAAGGAACATTTCTAAATTGTGTTCTATTATCAAGCGTAGATGCTTCCTGTTGTACAATTATCAGCTATAATGCATTTGCATATACCGCATTAACAAACGCGGTGTTTCCATTATGTGAATGTATTGGTAATCAAGCATTTAGAGGTTGCTCGAATCTATCGGTTATTTCTTTTCCAAACTGCTCTGTTATAAACAATGGTGCTTTTTGGGGTTGTAAGATACCGTCTGTTTATTTTTCGTCTATTAAACTATTATCAATGCAACAGAATATTTTTCGTGAGTGCACTGAACTTTCTTTTGTTGACCTTCCTGCTACAGAATGTATTCCTGGTGTTACGTTTAGTGGTTGTACAAATTTAGAAGCAATTTCTATTCCTAATTGTTCTTCTGTTGAACTTTATGCATTTTATAATTGTGTGAAACTTTCTTCCATTTCTTTGCCTAACTGTTCTTATATAGGTAATCGCGCATTTCGTTGTTGTGAAAACTTATCTTATGTTTATGCTCCTAATCTTACACAATTATCAACACTTGCTTTTGATTCATGTTATAGTCTTGTTAGTATAATTATTCCAAATTGTGAAATAGTAGGAGAAGCAGCTTTTCAAAACTGTAGAGCATTACCTTCAATTAGTCTTTCTTTGTGTTCTACTGTTGAATCGTGGGCGTTTAATTATTGCGTGAATTTATCTTATGCATGTTTCGATATTTGCGAACATATTGGTGAAAGTGCTTTCTTCCATTGTAGCAATATAATGAGCATTTATTTGTTATCTCAGTCTATGGTGCGTCTTGCAAGCAGAAACGCATTTTCTAGCACGCCGCTTGAAGAAAATATTGATGGCACCGGTCCAATAGATAGTACATATTCTGGCGCTATTTATGTTCCTTCTTCGTTGTTATTTGATTATCAAAACAACCCTATTTGGTGTTATCTTAGTTCTATTTTCGTAGGTATATAATTGGAGGTTTATTATGAAATTACAGATTTTAGTTCCTCAGTATAAGGAAACAGATTCTATTATTAAGCCTTTGCTTGATAGTATTGCGATTCAACAATCTGTTGATTTTAACGAACTTGGCGTAATTATTGTCAATGATGGTTCTGATGTATTTTTAACAGATAAGTTTTTAAAATCTTATCCATATAAAATAAAGTATTATAAAGAGCCTCATCGTGGTGTTTCTGCAACAAGAAACTCTTGCTTAGATCATGCAACAGCAGATTATGTTATGTTCTGCGATGCAGACGATATGTTCTACAACGCCTGTGGATTATGGATTATCTTCAGAGAAATAGAAACTGGATTTGACTCTATTGTTTCTAAGTTCATAGAAGAAACACGTAGACCAGACACTAAACAGATTGAATACGTTAATCATGAGATGGATTCTACGTTTGTGCACGGCAAAGTACATCGCCGTGCTTATCTTATTAACAATCACATTCGGTTTAACGACAATCTGACAATACACGAAGACAGTTTCTTTAATATTCTTTGCCAGAATTTAAGCAAGAATGTTAAATATTGCCAGATTCCATTTTATCTGTGGAAATGGCGTGATGAATCTGTTTGTCGCCACGATCCTAAATATATTTTAAAAACATATCGTAACATGCTGGACAGCAATGATGCTTTGATTGACGAGTTTTTGTCTCGTGGTATGCAGGATAAAGTTATGTTCTTTACAACTTTTATGATCTTTGATGCATACTATACTATGAACAAACCAGACTGGATTGATCAGGAGAACCAAGAGTACAGAGACAGGACGGAACGCCACTTTGCAGAATGGTTCAAGAAACATAAAGACATTTGGGAAAGCGTACCGATCAACGACAAGATGGTTATCAGCAACCAGGTGCGTTCACGCTCTGTTATGGAAGGTATGCGTATGGAAGCAGTTACTATCGATAACTGGTTGAAACATATCGAAGAATTAATCTGAAAGGACTGAGTATAGTGAATATTCTTAGTCGAAAGGGTCGTTATCAATATGTTAAGGATAAGAAGGACGGATAACCGTCCTTCCTCTTTTTAATTATGCGTATATCGATGCCTCGTGGAGATATTAAGCTTGTACGGTTTCTCATTAACGACCCTGACGGAACTGTTGCAAACATTGATTTTACAGAAATACATTTTACTGTAAAGAAAAACTCAAATGAAAAATACTTTTACTTTCAAAAGAAGTTAAGTACAGGAGGCATTATCAAACTAGCACCCGGAGACTATCAAGTAAAGATAGAACCCGGAGATACCAGCGCAATGGCTTACGGTGCTTACAAGTTTGACATTCAATTCCAATATCAAAATCAACTTAAAGAAACATTTTGCGGAGATTTCATTCTAACAGATGAGATTACATTTAACGAAAACGAATAAGGTGGTGAGCATATGAACATCAGCCGCAAAGAAACACGACATGTGCTTACCCTTGCTACTCCTGTGGCGGTAGGTTCTGGAACAACAGATTACAATGATTTAACTAATAAGCCCAGCATTAATGATGTTACGCTTGAAGGCAATGTTTCGTTTGCTGACTTGGGGCTTCAGGAATTTATTGATTCAATAACAACTGTTTATCGATACAAAGGCAATGTAGCTACGGTCGAGGATCTTGATGATGTTCAGAATCCAGAAAACGGAGATGTTTATCACGTAGAAGCAGATGGCTATGATTACTGTTGGAACGAAGATAAATCAAGGTGGGAAAACCTTGGAAACTTCATACAGATTGAAAGTCTGACAAATGAAGATATCGATGCCATTATTTCATCTATCGAGAAAGGTGGATCATAATGACTAAGATTATTAAACTATTTATAGAAAAAATTCTGTTAATTAAAAGTTTAAACCCAAAGCGCAGAGAACCGGGTGACGGATCTGATGGATACTGTGATTGCATCGGACTTATTATTGGTGCTATTCGCAGGATGGGTTTAAAGTGGACAGGCATTCATGGTTCAAACTGGGCAGCCAGAAAAGAATTTGTTCAACTTAAGAAGATAAATTCTGTTTCTGATCTGTCTGTTGGAGATGTGGTATTAAAAGGATGTCCTCGCGGAACAAGCGGCTGGGCTCTTCCTTCTCGCTATCGTAAGGGCGGTAAATATTATAATGGAGACTTAACTGACTATTATCATGCCGGAGTAGTCACCAAAGTAAATCCTTTAAACATTACACACATGTCCAACAAAATGACAGTAGATACAAAGCTTGGTAAATGGAACTATTATGGTACTTTGAAGATCTTAGCTAATGCAGCTAAAGATGTTGTTGAAGAACCTGAACCATTAACGCCTTCTACTGGTTGCAAAGCGGTTGCAGTTGCGCCTTCCGGCGGATCTGTCAACTTACGCAAGACACCCAGCTTAAAAGGTGCTTTGTTAACAAGAGTTCCTCTTGGACATACTGTCGATATTATTGCCCCTGGCGAAGAGTGGGCTCATGTATCTTTCGGTAAATACACAGGATACATGATGGCAAAATATTTAGATATTGTCGGGGACGGTAAAGGAAAATACTAATCAAGGAGGTGATTCTAGTGGAGTATGCAAAAGTTATTGGTGGTGCCCTTAATATGCGCTCTGATACTGATATCAAATCTAATAGAATCACGACCATTCCTAACGGTTCAAATGTAGCCATTTTAGAAAGAGGGCTTGTGTGGGCTAAAGTTATTTATAATGCTTATACAGGTTACGTGATGGTAAAATATCTGAAGTTTGACAGTCAAGACGAAGACGAGGTTGTTACAATCAACATTTCACGGTCTTGTGCCAATGAATTATATGAAGCGTTGAAACTGTCACTGGAGGCATAGGAGTGAGTCTCGATGAGCGAGATATCGAAAGCTGTCGGCCAATGGATTCTCGGTAATGTTGGCTGGACAGTTGTTATTATTTTATTTCTTTTATCATGTTTTTTTAAAGTAATAAAAAAAGAGATTGACCCTCTCGGATGGGTTATTGGCTGGTTTGGGAAATCTTTGACGAAAGATGTTCGTAAAGACGTAGCCTCTCTTAAGACTACGACCCAGACCAAATTCGATGAAATTAAAGCCGATAGAGCTGCAAGCATCGAAGAACTTAAAACAGACTATAACAACAAAATTGCAGACTTACGAGCTGACTTAGACAGTTTTGAAGTCAGCACAAACAAAAGTATTAACGAGCTTCAAACAGGCACAAACGATAATTGCGCAATGTTGAAAGTTCGTCTGGATGAAATGGAGAAGTCCAATGATATGCAAACAGTACGACAGATTAAAATGCACGTACTGAATTTCGCTAACTCATGCATGAATGGTGTTAAACATACTATTAAAGACTTTCGAAACATCATCAAAGAAAACAAAGAATACGAAGCATTAGTTGCTAAGTACAATCTTGTAAATGATGTTTACAATGATGATTTTGATTACATCATGGAGGTCTATCGTGACTGTAAACGGAACCATAGCTTTCTTATGGATAACGGACAGCCATTTGACGAAGAAGAAGATGAGTAAGGTAGGTGAAGCGAGATGGCTACAAGAGCCGCGCTGAAAGCCAAAGAGAAGTTCATGCAGTACTCCAAAAAGATGGCCACTCGTGTGACTATCTTCTGGATGATATATCGTATTGCTAATTTTATTGTTGTTCTTCTTCGCCCAGAAGTTGCAAGCGCACTTGTTGATCTAAGTACTGGCGTCGACACAATTATGATAGTTAATATGTCTGTTTACACAGGAAATTCCGCAACAGAGAAAATAGCTATTGCTTTCGGAAAACGTAAGACTTTATACAGTTCTGACGACGAGAAAGACGATGACGATGATCTGGTAGAGACCAATACAGACGACGAAGAAATCGACAATGGATAAATGGAGGAATTTATTATGTCTATTAATGAGATTGTTTCTTTAGTACTTAGGGTTGTTGTTTTTATTTTGATTGTGTTTATCATTCCGCTTATTAAACGCAAGTATTCTAAAGATCAGCTTGAAGCTGTTAATGCAACTATTCAGACCTATGTTGAAGCGGCTGATCAAATTTTTGGCAGAGATCAGGGCGTTCTTAAAAAAGAATGGGTTCTTAAAAAGCTTGCAGCCGCAGGCATTGACGTTAATCTTGATATCATCGATGCTGAAATTGAAGCCTATGTGCTTATGCTTCACAATGCTCTAAAAGATGATTGATATGAATCTATTCAGTGGTAAAAAAAGGGCGTTCTTTCGAACGCCCACAGGGGATAAGACATTTCCGTCTTATCCCCTTTTTTATTCTTCTTTCTTTTCTTCGGATTCTGTCTGTGTCAGTGGACACATGCACGATCCTTTGAAAAGTGCTGCTGAAAAATATGGTGACTTAGAAATTCTATTTGCCAGGTTTCTCTCACACTTTGTGTAAGAACATTCATTCCCGCACCATGTTATATCGTCGTGAATCCACTCAGTAAAGCTATCCATATTGTTAACCTCTTATCTTGGTCTTCTTGTGTTTACAATCAACACGCACACAAATATAAACATTACAGCTACAAATAAAACAAATACAGGATTAATTGTATTCATATCAATACACCTTTTCCCGTGTATATTTCTTGGCTTTGCCTCTGTGATCAAATCTATATCTTTTCCCTTTGATTACTGATTCAACCCATGCGTGGTATGCATTATCAGCATGACCGTAACAAAGATACGATTCAATTCCGACAGCTCTCAACATACCAACAGTCATAGAAGCAACATCCATACAAATACCCATTCGTTTATTCCAACAACCTTCTACGTCAGGGTATTCCTTACCCCGTTTGGGTATCGTAATTGCTCTGATATAATCATAAGCGATACATCTATTTACCCAGCTGGTTATACGTTTGTATTTCTTTAACGGATCGATATCCCCAGCCGTAATCTTCTTTGCATATTCAACAGACTCAGCGTGATATGGTACAAACTTGTTCATGCGTATCACCTCCTTTTAGTCTGTTAATTTGTTCCGTATGACCTTCTCTTAAAACCATTCTTCATTTGTCTCCACTGTTTTTCCATAGCTTTGATATTGAAATCTGGAATTGCGGAGTTTTCTAAGCGTTTTATTTCTAAAACTTTATCTCTTTCTGCTCTCCAATCTTTATAATCATCGCATTGTGAATGGCATCCAACGTGTCGATTGGGGCAGTTTTTGCATGGGGCAGCTTTCATTCTTCTGTTTCCTCTCCGAACATTTCGCGCATAATAGTGTCGCAACGCTCGTCATAATCTGTATGCCCGCACAGGAGCATCTTTGACCTGAGTTCTTCCAAAGCTTTCTCGAAATCTTCTTTGTACTTTTTCCTTATCTTGCATGTAATAAATCTATATTTTTCATTTTCATTTACGAATTCATTTTTGAACTTTACTGGTATCTTTCTCTTATAAAACAAAGAGTCAGCAAGGTAATCATCTGTATCGAGATATAAGTATGTATAACTGAATCGACCATTAATTCTAATGTAATTTTTCATGTTTTCTCCTTGTGAAATATTTAGGTACCGTACTTTGAAACCTTTCGAAAATCACCGTAAGGGAAACCTAGATTTTCGAAAGAGGATGTGATACTATGACCCGGCAAGAGATCCATGCGTACCTTGACAACTTGATAGATGAAGCCAAAGGAGAGAATATGAAAGAGCGACGCCAAGTCATCATTGGTTATCATGATGACGGCACACCCATTTATAAAAATCTTAAAGCTTCTTCTCAGGATGAAATGAACATTAAAATTGTCAAAGCTTTCATAGAAAGCGGACGCATCTGGAATTACGTAGACAAGCCCATAGAAGAAGAGAAACCGGGCATAACTATGAAGTTCTATGCTACCGAATGGCTGTCACGTAAACGCAAAGTCAAAGAAACCACACTCGTTAATTACAAACTTTATGTCAACTCTTATATTATTCCTGCTCTTGGAAATAAACCATTAAACCAAATCAAAACTTCTGACATTCAAAAGCTTCTTGATTCACATAAGGACAAAGCAAAGAAAACTTTAAGTGAAATAAAAGCTTGTATTACTCAGATCATGAAGTATGCAGTTGGAGATGGAATCATTATCAGAAATCCGTGCGAGAGCATGGATTTAACAATACCGTCTGACATATGTCATGAGCGAGAAGCATTACCACTCGATGAATATAAAGACATCATCGCGAATATGGTTAAACTGAGTTCCAAAGACCGTATCTTTTTAAGCATATTTATCTA